>Ga0210384_10000912_pt1 | contig 42228 bp, 43 predicted proteins | sample IncBWH2MmetaG_FD_160574 | JGI IMG/M metagenome (GOLD analysis project Ga0210384, IMG submission 160574) | Forest soil microbial communities from Barre Woods Harvard Forest LTER site, Petersham, Massachusetts, United States - Inc-BW-H-2-M | ecosystem: Environmental > Terrestrial > Soil >... | reverse complement strand
CGTCCTGGCCCAGAAGCGGCTGGCGCCGGCGGAGACGGGTTCCGAAACTCCATCCAATGCGGGGGCCCCGAAATGGCCCCCGCACTCCCCCAGCCGCGGACACTCGTCGCCGGATCTTGCTGACTCCGCGGCGTTGCTCGATCTGCCCGAGCTGATGGGGTGGTTCGTGGAGCCGGGGCGGGTGCAGCACGAGGCGCTCGCGCTGCTGCAGGCGCGCGAGAGCCGGCTCGTGATGTCGGATCAGGTCAAGGCGGAGCGCGAGGCCGCCATCGTGGATGGTGTGATCGAGGCGCAGTTTCCCCTCACGGCGCGGGAGCGGTGGGCGGCGCGGCTCCGGGAGATGGCCGACATCTTCCGGATGACGGGCCGCGACGAACCCGCCGCGATGACCGCTCAGGTGGCCGCGGCGCTGGCCGACGCCGAGCGGCCGGCCACCGGCATCCCATTCGTACGCGCGCTGGCCGCGCGCGGGCTCGAGATGGCCGCCGAGGTCGCCCTCGGGCGGGCGCGCCTCGACGACGTGAGCCGCGCGCCGTCACGTCGCGCCCGCTCATGATCCCCGGGCTGCGCGTCGGCCACGTCACCGACCGGGAGCGCCTCACCGGCTGCACCGTGATCCTGAGCGATGCGCCCGCGGTCGGCGGTGTCGAGATCCGCGGCTGGGCCTGCGGCGTGCACGGCCTCGACTTCCTCGACCCACGCCATCTGGTGCCCACGCTCGATGGCGTCGTGCTGGCCGGCGGCAGCGCCTTCGGGCTCGAGGCCATCTGGGGCGTGATGCAGTACCTGGAGGAGCGCGGCGTGGGCTTCCGCACCAGCCAGACGGTGGTCCCGCACGTAGCCGGTGCGATCCTCTACGACCTGGCGGTCGGCGATCCGCGCGCCCGCCCCGACCGCGCCATGGGCTATCGGGCCGCGGCGGCGGCCCGGCCCGGTCCGGTGGAAGAGGGCAACGTGGGCGCGGGCACCGGGGCCACCGTCGGCAAGCTCCACGGGGTGGCGCGGGCCACGAAGGGCGGGCTCGGCTGCGCGATGGTGGAGTGGGACAGCGTCCACGTGGGCGCGATCGTCGCGGTCAATGCGGTCGGGGACGTGCGCGATCCCGAGACCGGCCGGCTCGTGGCGGGCGCGCGCGACCACGCGGAGGGCCGGCGGCTCATCGACACGCAGGCCGCGCTCGCCGCGGGGGTGCCGCGGCCCGCGTTCCGGCCGGTCAACACCACGATCGGGCTCGTCGCGACCACCGCGGCGCTCGACAAGACCCAGGCCGCCCGCCTCGCGGGGCTCGCGATGGCGGGATTCGCGCGCGCGCTGTCGCCGCCCCACCTCAACACCGACGGCGACACGTTGTTCTGCCTCTCGGTGGGAAGCGCGCAGGCGGACGTGGAGGCGCTGGGACGGGCGGGCGCCGAAGTCGTGGCCCGGGCGATCGTGCGCGGCGTGCGCGCCGCGACGGGGGCGGCCGGGCTACCCGCGGCGGGCGATCTGCCGTAGCGCGGCCGGCCCTACCTCGACCCTACTTCGGGAACGTGAACGTCGAGCCCACCGAGCTCGGTACCATCTCCTCGGGCAGACGGTGGAGCATGGTCGCCATCGCCTCGAGCCCGGTGCAGTGCTGCGGCACCACCCAGTCCACCTCGAGATCGCGGAAGGCCTCCACCACCCGCGTCACCCGCTCCTCCTTGAGCCCGCTCAGGTGGAAGCCGCCGACGACCGCGTGCACCTTGGGCACCCCGGTGATCCGCGCCGCGTGCCGGCAGATGCCGACGATGCCCCGATGCGAGCAGGAGGTGACGATCACGAGCCCACGACCCTTGACGTGCACGATCAGCGTCTGCTCTCCGAGGAAGGAGTCGGCCACGATGTCCCCGTCCCGCTCCACCCGCAGATTCTCCGGGATCGGCTCGAAGGGCTCGTGCTCGTGCATCTCCCCGCTCAGCAGCACGCCGTCGGCGATCAGGAGCGGGGCCCGCACCGTCTCGACCCGGATGTCGTGGCGCTCGATCTCGTCGCGGTGCAGCCGGCCCATGCACACCCGGTCGGCCCCTCGCTGGTTCCAGCGGGTGAGGAAGTGGTCGTCGCCCGCGTAGAACGTCAGCTCACGCTTCATCGCGCGCCGATAGGTGCGCAGGAACCCGGCGAGCCCGCCGAAGTGATCCCAGTGGCCGTGGCTCAGCGCGAGCGCGTCGATGGCGCCGGCGTCGAGCCCGAGCACCCGGAAGTTGTGGGTGATGGCGCCCTCCGACGGTCCGAAGTCGAAGGCCACGCGGGTGGTCTCGCCGCCCCGGGTGATCTCGACGTAGTGCGCGAGCCCGTGCTCGGCTCGCAGGTCCGGCATCTGGCGGGCCACGAACGCGCTGAAGCGCCGGGCCACCTTCTCGTCCGGGCGGAGCACGTCGATGTAGTTGTCCACCACGGTGGTGACCGCGACGTGGTCGACCTCGCTCAGTGAGAGCATCGATCCGGACCGGCGCTCAGGCGCCGATTTCTTCCTGCCACAGGCCGAGCGCGCGGAGCGCGGGCTCGTCGTTGAGGTGGAAGAGGCAGGCCGGAGCTGCACCCGAGCGGTTGCGGTGCTCGGTCCAGTGCCAGGGCGGCACCGCGAAGGCGTCGCCGGCCTCCCAGGCGATCACGGCGTCGCCGATCCGGCTCTCGCCGTGCCCCTCGATCACGTAGACCACCTCGCTGCCGGTGCGCCGCTCGGAGCGCGTCGTCTCGCCCGCGCGCAGCAAGCGCGCCTCGGAGCCCATCGTCTTCAACGGGTACTCGCCGGTCCGCGGATTCACGTGGCGCAGCACCACCGCGGCGCGCCGGGGCGCGGTGGCCGCGAGGGACGCCAGCGCCGCGCGCACCGTGCGCCAGGGCCAGCGCACCTGCGGGTAGCCGGTCTCCTCGTAGCGCGACCGGCGCGGCACGAGCCCGGCCGCGGTGAACTCGTCCTGCGACGAATCGGTGTCGGTGGTCGGCGCCGAGGCGGGCTTCATGGCGGAGGCCCAGTTGGCCTCCACGCTCCGCACCAGCGGGATGTCGAGCCCGTCGAGCCAGATCACCGGGTCCCGGCCCTCGTGGCCGTGGTCGTGCCAGCGCATCGGCGGCGTGATGATGAGGTCGCCCCGCTCCATCACGCACTTCACGCCGTCGACCGTGGTGTAGGCGCCGTCGCCCTCCACGATCAGTCGCAACGCGGCCGCGGTGTGGTGGTGACTCGGCGCCGCCTCCCCCGGCAGGATGATCTGGTACCCCGCGTAGAGGGTGGCGGTCGCCGACGCGTTGCCCGGCAGGCCGGGGTTGCACAGCATCAGCACCCGCCGCTCCGCCTGCTCGATGGGGACGAGCCGCGCGGCCTCCAGGAGCGGCTCGCGCAGCTCGCGCCAGCGCCAGTGATGCGGGAGCACCCGGGTGGTCCGCTCGGGCGGGAGCAGGGCGTGGAGCACCGCCCACAAGGGCGCCACCGAGAGGGACTCGAGCCGCTCGGAGTACGCGGCGGGAAGCTGCTCGTCGCGAACCGAGCGCGCGGGCGGGTTCATAGCGGGCGTCGGGGGCGGAGCTCGTCCCGCGCGTCGGCCAGCCGCTCCGCGACCGCCCGCACTTCGGCCAGGCGGTCCGGCCGATGCACGAACCGCGGGTCGGTGGTGTAGCCGTCCCAGCTCGACATGTATCGGTCCTGCGAGAGGTCGAGCGCGTAGTCGGAGATCTGGGCCGGGTTGACGAAGTCGGCCATGATCCCGACCTCGTTGTGGATGGGCGGGCGGTGCCCGTCCATGAACACCTTGAGCGCGGACGGCTGGGGGCCGTGCGGCAGCCCCACCGGATGCACGGTCACCATCCCCTCGCGGATCACGCCGCCGCGGCTGAAGAAGTCGCCGAAGTGATAGCCGATGGTCTCGCAGTAGTCGAGGTTACGATGGAAGAACGGCAGCCACATCCCTTCCTTCTCCACCGAGCGAACCGTGAACACGCAGAGGTAGCACCCGGGCAGCTTGAAGACCGTGTGGGCGGAGGGCGGCACGTGCGAGCGATCCGCGGTCAGCGGGCGCACGTCCTCGACCGCGAAGCGGTACGGCAGGTACTCGCCCCGCCAGCCCACCGCGTCGAACGGGTGCGTCGGGTGCACGCGGCGCGTGTAGACCGAGCCCACCTTCGAGACGATCTCGAAGCGCCCGGCCTCGTTCCGGGTGTCCAGCGTGCGCGGGAACCGGTAGTCGCTCCGACTGTGGGTGATGAACTGTCCGGTGGTGGGCGCCTCCGACTTCTCCGGGTCGCCCGCGAAGCTCTCGTAGACCCAGTAGTACTGCGGGCCGGGCGCGGTCTCGAAGCGGTGGGGAATGCCCTTCGGCACGACGAGGAAGTCACCCGGGCCGTAGGCGATGGGCCCGAAGAGCGTCTCGAGCGTGCCCGCGCCCTGGTGCACGAAGACGACCAGGGTGGCCGAGTGGTGCTCGAAGAAATATTCCATCGGCGCGGTCGGCGCGGTCACGTTCATGGCCACGGTGGCGTTGGCGACGAGCCGCGCCATGCCGCGATAGACGTCCCGCCCCTCGGGGCTCTTCGCCACGTCGAGCGCATGGTGGACGCCGCCCACCGGGCGCAGCGGCGACTCCCAGAGCGGCGCGAAGCCCTCCAGCGCCTGAATCTCGCCGGGCAGCCAGTTGTTGGGCGGATAGAGATGATAGGTGTGCGTCACCTTGCCGGAGAAACCGCCACGGCCGTGCTCCTGCTCGTAGACGTGCCGGAGCAGCGGGCCCACGTGCGGGGCGCGCGGGACGATGCCGACCTCGGGGATGCCGGAGAAGTACTCGAACTTGTCCATGGCGCGGCTCCTTCGCCGGTCCCTAGCAGTGACGGCAAGGTGGAAACTCTCTCGAGTAGACCGGCTGCTCGAGGAACTTCTGCGGATCGTAGGTCCAGAACTGGCCGACCGCGGGATAGGTGTAGATCACCGTGTTCTGGAGCACGCCCCCGACCCTCTCGACCCTGCGGATGTAGATGTTCTGGGTGGGGTTGCCGTAGACGTCGAGCTTCACCGGCCCGCGCGGCGCGTCGGTGATCTCCACCCGGCGGAGCGCGGCCATCAGGCCGGGGCGGTCCTCGACCCGGCCGTTCATCGCCTTCACCGCGGCGGCCAGCACCTGCGCCCCGGTGTAGCAGTCCTCCGAGTAGAACGAGGGGGTGCGGCTATACGCCTTCTCGAAGGCGGCCCGGAACTTCCGGTTGGCCGGCGTCTCGAGCGCGGCCGAGTAGTGGTGCGCGCTGATCACCCCGATGGTCTCGTCGCCGAGCTGGGAGAGCACGTGCTCGTCGGTGTAGGTGCCGCCCGCGATCAGGGGAATCCGCTCCTTGAGCCCGCTGTCCGCGTACTGCTTGGCGAAGAGCACGCTCCAGCGGCCGAGCGCGACGACGAACACCGCGTCCGCGTCACGCTTCACCTGGGCGAGATACGGCGCGTAGTCCTGCACGTTCAACGGCACCCAGAGCTTCTGGATGACCTGGCCCCCGTTGTCCTCGAACGACTTCTGGAATCCCCCCACCGTCTCCCAGCCGAACGCGTAGTCGAGTCCGATGGTCACGATCTTCCGGTACTTGAGCGTCTTGAACGCGTATTCGCCGAACGGGTGCATGTTGCCCCCGGCCGAGAAGCCGGTGCGGATGATCCACTTCGGGCGTTTCCGCTGGGTCAGGTCGTCGGCCGAGTTGATCGGATAGATGGTAGGGATGCCCGCGGCCTCGATGGGCGGAACCAGCGCGTACGCCACGTTGGAGAGAATGACGCCCGCGAGCACGTTGACCCGGTCGCTGTCGATGAGCTTGCGGAGCTTGCTCACCGCGGTGGCGGGCTGCCCCTCGGTGTCCTCCAGGATCACCTCGAGCTTCCGGTCGCCGATCCGCCAGCCGCTCTCCTGCCAGTAGAGCTCGCAGCCGCTGTACATGTCCTTGCCGGCCTGCGCGATGGCCCCGGACAAGGGCGAGAGAAACCCGAGCTTGATCGGCCCCTGGGCCGCGGCCGGATCGATCCCGGTCCCCACGAGCAGCCCCACGACGGCCAGCACCAGTGCGATCGCGCGCATGACTCCCTCCCGGGAAGATCGGCTCGGGACAGTCTACCGCTTCGGCCGCGACTGGGATATATCACCTGGATGCGCGTCGAGTTCCTGCTGACCGCGGTGGTGGGGCTGGGTGCCCTCTCGATCGACATGTTCCTCCCGTCGCTGCCCACAATCTCGATCGTCTTCGCCGCGCCGCCCGCCACCGTGCAGCTCACCGTGACCCTGTTCCTCATCGCCTTCGCGGCGTCCCAGCTCGTCTACGGACCGCTCTCCGACCGCTTCGGCCGGCGCTGGGTGCTGGTCGGCGGGCTCTCGCTCTACGCCCTTGCCGGACTCGTCTGCGCGACCGCGCCCACCATCGGGGTGCTGATCGGCGCGCGCATGCTGCAGGCGCTCGGCGGGGGCGCGGGGCCGGTGGTGGGCCGCGCGGTGGTGCGCGACCTCTACGACCGCGAGCGCGCGGCGCGCGTCTTCTCCTACATGGCCATGGCGCAGGCCCTGAACCCGATGCTGGCCCCCATCGTGGGCGGCTACGTGCACGAGGCGTTCGGCTGGCGCGCGGTCTTCTTCGTGCTGGCCGGCCTCGGCGCCCTCTTCGTGGCCCTGATGGCGGTCGGGGTGCGCGAGACCAACGTCCGGCGCGATCCCACCGCGCTCCACCCCCAGCAGATGGGCCGCAACGTGATCACCCTGCTCACCGACCGCAGCTACGTCGGCTACGTGCTCGTCAACGCCCTGATGTTCGGCGGCCAGTTTGCCTTCATCTCGGGCTCGGCCTTCGTGCTCATCGGCGTGCTCGGCGTCTCCCCGAGCGTCTTCGGCTTCTGCTTCGGCACCGTGGCGCTCGGCATCATGACCGGCACGTTCCTCTCCGGGCGGTTCGGCGGGCGGATCGGGCTCGACCGCACCATCCTGTGCGGCACCTCGCTGAGCGCGACCGCGGGGCTGATCCTGGCCGTGCTGTCGTGGAGCGGCGTCCTGACGGTGGCCGCGGTGATCGGGCCGATGTACTTCTTCGCGGTGGGCCTGGGCCTGACCTTGCCCAACGGCATGGCGGGCGCCGTCGGCCCGTTCCCGCAGATGGCGGGGCTGGCCGCGGCGGTGGCGGGTTTCTTCCAGATGACCGGCTCCGCGCTCTACAGCGTGGCGGTGGGCCGCTTCTACGACGGCACCGCGCGGCCGATGACCACCGCGATCGCGCTGGCCGGCGTCTCCGCGCTGCTGTGCGTCCGGCTGCTCCGGTGGAGGGACTCATCCGGCGTGCTAGCATGACCTCCATGGCCGCGCGCCGCGCGAAGATCATCCGCTTTCCGACCCGTGCCCCCGGAGTCACGAAGTCCGGCCCGCCCGCCGCGACCCCGCCCGCCGCGACCTTGCCCGCTGCGACTCTGGTCGAGGCGCGCCGCTGCCGCGATCAGTCGGAGGCCCTCGTGGTCCGCGGCCTGCTCGAGAGCGAGGGCATTGCGGTCGTGCTGCAGAGCCGCATCGCGCAGTCGGTCTACCCGTTCAGCGTGGGTGACCAGGCGGAGGTGGTGCTGCTGGTCGCGGCCGCGGATCTGCCCCGGGCGAGGGTGGTGCTGGCGCGGGAGAAGTAGACCAGGGGAACTTGCTCAGGGGACGGCGTCGCCCTCAGCGGGGAATGAGACGGAAGAGCTGCCGCGCGTTCCGGGTGGTCGCTTCCCCGAGCGCCTCGAGGCTGACCCCGCGCAGCTCCGCCACTCGCGCCGCGGTGATGGCGACCCACGCCGGCTCGTTGCGCTGGCCGCGGTGCGGATGGGGCGGCAGGAACGGGCAGTCGGTCTCCACTACCAGTCGGTCCTCGGGCACGAAGCGCGCGACCTCCGGCAGGCCGCGCGCGTTCTTGTAGGTGACGGGGCCGGCCAGCGAGATCCAGAGGCCCAGGTCGAGGCAGCGCTTGGCCACCTCCACGTCCGCCGAGAAGCAGTGCATGACGCCGCCGACCTCGCCCACCCGCTCCTCGGCGAGGATCGCGAGCGTCTCTGGATGCGCGTCGCGACAGTGGATGACCACCGGCTTGTCGAGACGGCGCGCCATGTCGAGCTGGCGACGGAGGACGGTCTCCTGCACGTCGTGGGGGGAGAGGTTGCGGAAGAAGTCGAGCCCCATCTCGCCCAGGGCCACCACCTTGGCCGATCCGCGGGCCAGGCGCTCCATCGCCTCGAAATCTTCCTCGGTGGCCTCCGCCGCGTCGTGCGGGTGAATACCGACCGTGGCGTGCACGTGGTCCAGGCGCTCGGCCAGCGCCACCGCGGCGGGATTGGTCTCGCGGTCGGTCCCGATCGTCACCATGCCCTGGACCCCGGCGGCACGGGCCCGGTCGAGGACCGAGTCGAGGTCTTCGAGCAGCTCGGGGAAGTGCAGGTGCGCGTGTGTGTCGAAGAGCAGTGGCGTCATCGGGCCCCGAGCTTCTCGGGCTCGGCCCTCACCTTCATGATCCGTGGGCCTTCCATCTCGACGACCGTGAAGCGGTAGCCGCCGACGCTCGCCGTCGCCCCCGGCCGCGGCACCGAGCCGAGCCGCTGCAGCAGCAGGCCCGCGATCGTCTGGTAGTCCGGCGATTCCTCGAGCGGCAGGCCGACATGGTCGCGGAGATCCCGGATGGTCGCGGTGCCGTCGATCATATAGGAACCGTCCGCGAGGTGGGACACCGAGGCGAGCCGCGGGTCCTCGAGCTCGTCCCGGATCTCACCCACGATCTCCTCGAGGAGATCCTCGGCGGTCACGAGCCCGGCGACCTGGCCGTACTCGTCCAACACCAGGGCCAGCTGCAGCCGGGTGCGCTGGAACTGGCGCAGGACCTCACTGACCGGCGCGGTCTCGGGCACGAAGAGGGATGGGTGCAGCAACCGCTCGAGCTGCACCGGGGTGCCGAGCGCCGCGCAGCGGAACAGGTCCTTGATCACCACCACGCCCACCGGATCCTCGATGGAGCCGCGGTACACCGGGAGCCGGGTGTGCCCGAGCTCCGCGGCGCGCGTGAGCACCTGACCGGGCGGGGTGGCGATGTCGAGGCCCAGGATGTTCGGTCGCGGCACCATCACGAGCTTCACCGCGGTGTCGGTGAACTGGAACGCGCGGTTGACCAGGTCCCGCTCCTGGGCCTCGAACACACCCTGGGCGGCGCCCGTGCGGACGAGGTATTTCACCTCCTCCTCGGATACGAGCGGCGCGGTGGGAGCGTCCCGCATCCCGATCAGGGTGAGGACGATGCGGGTTGCCCACGTGAGGATGCGGCTCGGTCCGGCGAGCAGGCGCACGAGCCAAGCGATGGGCCGGGCCACGAGGCCGGCCCATCGCTCCGGATCGCGGAGGGCGAGCGCCTTGGGGGTGAGCTCTCCGACCACGAGCGATGCGAACGTGATCGACAGCACCACCAGGCCCAGCGCGACCGGCCCGCCCCAGCGTGTGGCGCCCGGCAGGGCGAGTCCCTCCAGCCACGGCGTGAGGGCTCCCACCGCGGCGGCCCCGCCGACCGCGGAGGCCAGCGTGCCCACCAGCGTGATCGCGATCTGGATCGCGGCGAGGAAGCCGTCCGGATCCCGCTTGAGCGCCTCGGCCCCCGCGGCGCCGGGCACGCCCTCGCTGCGAAGCTGGCTCAGCCGACTCGGACGGGACGACACGAGCGCGATCTCCGAGCCGGCGAAGAACCCGTTGAACAGGATCGCGACCCCGATCAGGATGACCTCGACCCAGACGCTGTCCATGTGCTCGTGCCCTCACGGTGTGACGGTGAAGCGCAGCCGGCCGATGAGCTGACCCGACGCGGTGATCACGTCCACGCGATAGCGTCCCGTGACCGGCGGCTTGAGATCGGTGTAACGCGAGTAGGTGCGGAAGCCCTGCGCGCGCCCGCCCATCACCGGCGTGGGCAGCACCACGTAGGCCACCCGCTCGCGGCCTCGCCACCAGACGTGCTCGATCGCCTGCCGCACGCCCGCCGGTGCGTACACCGCAGTGTAGGCCGCCAGCTCGCCCCACTCCAGCACGGTCGCCTCCGACAGCGCGCCGTCGGTGGCCGGCTCCACCGGCTCCATGTCGGCCACGCTCCGCGCCACCACCGCGCGGGCCAGGAAGAAGGGCGCGGGCGGCACCAGCGCGCGGCCGTACCAGACCACCACCAGCGCGGCGAGGGCCGCGCCCAGGGCGAGGGCGTGGGCCCCCAGCCAGCCGCGCGCGCCCTCGCGCCGGAACGCGGGGGCGAGCGCGAGGGCCGCGAGCGCGGCGCTACCCTCCAGCGCCAGGATGGGCCGCGCCCCGACCAGCGGCAGCGCCACGTTCATCGCCGCGAAGATCGAGAAGGCGAGCAGGGTGTGGTTCAGCCACCGGCGCGGATGCACGAGGCGGCGATACACCGGATCGAGCGCGGTCACGAGCGCGCCCACCGCGACCAGGGCCGGGAACACCACGTTCGGCGAGTCCAGGGTGGCCGCCGCGTAGTAGGCCGGGAGCACGAACAGCAGCAGGTTGTGGTAGAGCGTCTGGATCGTGTAGTCGGCCGCGGTGAGCACGAGGCCGCGCCCGCGCTCGAGCAGCGGCGCCCGCAGCTCGGTGATCAGCACGAAGAGCAGCCAGAGCAGCAGCAGGTAGCCCACGATCCAGCCCACGTGGGGCAGCCCGCGGCGAAACACGAAGAGCGCGGCGAGACCGAGCGCCAGCGAGACGATCGAGACGGGCCAGCCGCCGAGCCAGCCCACCACCGGCAACCCGGCCGCGCGCGGCGGGTCCGCGAGGGTCACGTGACCGCGGGCACGACCGCCGGGATCCCCTGCTTCCGCCAATAGAAGAGGAAGAGCGCGATCGTGAAGAGCGACTGGCTCACCGCGAGCACGCAGTCGAAGAGCACGCGCGCCACGAAGTGGTTGGCGCCCGGTACGGCCCGGAAGGCCTCGCCGCCGAGCACGGCGAGGCCGAACACCATCACGAAGATCGCCGCGGCGGTCCAGAGGATCGGCCACCGCTGGCCGGCGGTCAGCTCCGCGGCCTGCCGCCACGCGGTGAGCGGCGAGGCACCGCCCAGCACCACCGCGGAGTCCACGAGCGCGAAGCGGACGAGCAGCACCAGGACCACCACCGAGAGCACCACGAGGACCAGGCCCCCGACCAGCTGCAGCGCGGGCCCCGCCGAGTAGATCGCAAGCCAGCCGAACGAGGGCAGCAGCAGCACCCACATCACCAGGAACCGCACCAGCATCAGCCGCGGCCACGCGCTGAAGCCCTCCGCCAGCGCCTGCCAGTAGCCGGCCGGGAAGCCCTGCTTGAGGCGGGCCAGCGCCGACAGCATCGCGCTCACCACGAACGGGTCCAGCACCACCTGCACGGTCAGCACGATGCGCAGCGCGCGCCCGGCCGAGTCCTCGCCGGGGTCGAAGAACTCGAGGTAGTTCAGCAGCACGTGGGTCGGCAGCCACACGGTCAGCGAGAGCAGGGTGAACAGGTGGAGATGCGCGACGAGGAGGCGGAACGTCTCCCCGAGGACGGCGCGCACTACTTGACCTTGGCGCCCGAGGGCACGTCCTTGTCGAGGGTGAGCAGGGACACGGTGCCGTCGTGCTCGGCGGCGAGGACCATCCCGTTCGATTCCACCCCCATCAGGGTGGCGGGCTCCAGGTTCGCGACGATGACGACCTTGCGGCCCACCATCCGCTCGGGCTCGTAGTGCTCCGCCACCCCGGCCACCAGGGTGCGGGTCTCCTCGCCGACCCGGATCGTGAGCTTGAGCAGCTTCTTGGACTTGGGCACCCGCTCGGCGGCGAGCACCTCCGCCACGCGCAGCTCCACCTTCCGGAAGTCGGTGATCGGGATCCTCGTGCCGTCCATCGCCGTGCCTTTCGACCCTGCTCCTCTCCCCTCGGGGGAGACGGCCGGGGTGAGGGGTCCGGACTCCACGCGTGGGAACAGCCCAGCCAGCTTCTGCACCCGCGCCCCCGCGACGCCTCGGCCGAACCGCGCGTCCTCGAGTCGCGGCGCGGGCGCGCTCACCGCCGCCCGGATCCTGGCCGCGGCGTCCGGCACGAACGGCTCGAGCAGGATCGACAGGCCTCGCAGCGACTCGCCCAGCTCGTAGAGCACCCCATCGAGCCGCGCGCGCTGCGCCGGGTCCTTGGCGAGCGCCCAGGGCTGGGTCGTGTCCACGTGCCGGTTGACCAGCCCGATGAAGCTCCAGATCGCGGCGAGCGCGCGATGGAAGGCGAACTGCGCCATCGCCGCGTCCACGTCGGCGCGGGTGCGGTCGAGCGCCTCCGCGAGGGCACCGGACCCGCCCGCGGGGGGAGCGGGCAGCGTGCCGCCGCCGAAGTTCACGATCATGGTGGTGGCCCGGCTCGCCAGGTTGCCCAGGTCGTTGGCCAGGTCGGCGTTGAGCCGACCCACGAACGCCTCCTCGGTGAAGTTGGCGTCGAGCCCGAACGGCATCTCGCGCATCAGGAAGTAGCGGAACGCGTCGTTGCCGTACTTCTCGGCGAGCGCGAAGGCCTCCACCACGTTGCCCACCGACTTGGACATCTTCCCGCCGCCGACCAGCCAGTAGCCGGTCACGTTGAGCCGCCGGTAGAGCGGGATGCCGGCCGCCTTCAGCATCGTGGGCCAGTACACCCCGTGCGGCTTCAGGATGTCCTTGCCGATCAGGTGCTCGGCGTGCCCGGCCGCCCAGAAGTCGCGGTAGAGCGGGCCGTCCGGATATCCCAGGGCCGAGATGTAGTTGATCAGTGCGTCGAACCAGACATAGGTGACGTACTGGTCGTCGAACGGCAGCGGAATGCCCCACTGGAGCCGCGCCTTCGGCCGGCTGATCGAAAGGTCTTGCAGGGGCTCGCGCAGGAAGCCCAGCACCTCGTTGCGGTAGCGCTCGGGCTGGATGAAGTCCGGGTGCTCCTCGAGATACTGGATCAACCACTGCTGGTACTTCGACATCCGGAAGAAGTAGTTCTTCTCCTTGATGAAGGTGAGCGGGGTCTGGTGATCGGGACACTTGCCGTCCACGATCTCCTTCTCGGTGTAGAACCGCTCGCAGCCGTAGCAGTACCAGCCGCCGTACTCTCCGAAGTAGATCTCGTCCGCGTCGTACAGCCGCTGGAGGATCTCCCGCACCACCCGCTCGTGTCGCGCCTCGGTGGTGCGGATGTAGTCGTCGTTGGTGATGCCGAGCCGGCGCCACGCCTCCCGGAATGCGCCCGAGTTCCGGTCGGCGAGCACCTGCGGGCTGATCCCCTCTTTGGCCGCGACCTGCGCGATTCGCTCCCCGTGCTCGTCGGTTCCGGTCAGGAAGTAGACGCGGTCCCCCCGCAGACGCCGGTAGCGACACATCGCGTCGGCCATGATCGTGCTGTTGGCGTGGCCGAGATGCGGCGGAGCGTTGATGTAGTAGATCGGGGTGGTGAGGTAGAACGTGTCCATGAGAGCGGCCCTCAGGCCGGCTTGATGTGGTCGCGCCCCTCCCAGGTGAGCTGATCGAGCGGGACCTCCGCCTCGGTGCCGTCCGGGAAGCCCACCACCACCGACTGCTTCAGCACCCGCAGCGAGCGCACCTTGCCGGTCATGCAGCCGCTCCCGCCGCACGAGGCCGAGCACGGCGTGTTCACCCGGGGCAGGCGCGACCGCAGCTCCTCGTAGGTGGAGAACTCGTAGAGCAGGCAGCACTTGAGCCGCCCGCAGTTTCCGAGGAGCCGGCTGTCGGTGAGCGGCATGTCCTGCGCCTTCGCCATCTTCACCGAGATCGGGTCGAACTTGCGCAGGTGCGACGAGCAGCAGAGCTGGCGGCCGCACGGGCCGATGCCGTCGAGCAGCTTGGTGGTGTCGCGCGCGCCGATCTGGCGCATCTCGACGCGGGCGTGGAACTCGCGCGCCAGATCGCGGACGAGGTCGCGGAAGTCCACCCGCTCCTCCGAATTGAAGAATACGGTGACCCGGCGACGGGACGCCTCGATGTCCACGTCCACGATCTTCATGGGCAGCGAGCGGCCCCGCGCCATCCGCTGGCAGGTCTCGACCCCCCGGACCTCGCGGGCCCGGTGCTCGCGCCAGTTGGCCACTTCCCCGGTGGTGGCCCGGCGGACCACGCGCCGGTAGGCTCGCCCGCGCTTGAACTCGGGCAGCGGCCGCTTGGGTCGCCGCACCTCGGCCACCGCGCTGCCCCCGCCGGTCACCTCCACCACCACGAAGTCTCCGACCTGCAGCCCGGTGTCGGTGGTCAGGTGGTCCTCGGTCAGGAGCGGCTCGCGCAGGCGGACGCCGACCAGGTACTGCGGGGCCGGGTCGACGGCGGGCGCCGCGGGCGCGACCGGAATACCGGGCTCGTAGGGCTCCATGGGCTCGCTCATTTCTCTAGGCCGCCTGTTCGGTGAGGCGGCCCAGCAGCACCTCGACGCTGAGCCGCGGGGAGACGTTGCCCTGGATCGCGAGCCAGGCCTCGCGGCAATCGCGCAACGCGCCCAGCACCTGCTCGAGCGTGCGCGCCCGCCCGGCCGCCTGGGTCGTCTCGCCGAAGGCGGCGAGCCGCGCCGGCCCGCCGGCCAGGCCGCAGAGGAGATCGCGGTGCCAGAGCCAGCACGCCTCGACGAAGGTCTCCGCGGCCCGCCGATCCCGGCCGACCTGATCGCCGAGCCTGACAATGGCCTCCACGCCTTGCTCGCGCGCCTCGGCCAGCCGCGTGATGCTCCGCGCGTGGGCTTCGCTCCGCACATCGGGCAGCAGGGCCTGGACGCCCTCCACCACCCGCGGGCGGAACCGCACCACCTGGCAACGGGAGAGCACGGTGGCGGGCAGCGCCCGCAGCTGCGAGAGCACCAGGACGATGATCGTCTGCGCGGGCGGCTCCTCGAGCGTCTTGAGAAAGGCCTGAGGGGTGGCCACGGTCATCTTCTCGGCCTGATCCACCACGAACACCTTCCACTGCGCTTCCAGGGGCTTGAGCGAAGCCAGCCGCTCCAGCTCGCGGACGTTCTCGATGCGGAGCGCCTGCGGGCCCTTCGGATTGCCGGCCGGCGGCGTCGGACCGAGCAGATGCACGTCGGGGTGGCGGCCGCGTTCGACCCGGGCCGCCGCGGGCCCGCCGCCGGGGGCCACCAGCGCCGCCGCGAACGCCAGCGCGGTCGCCTTTCGTCCCGAGCCCTCCGGCCCCACGAAGGCGTAGGCGTGCGCGACGCGTCCGGTGCCGAGCGCGCGGCGCAGGAGCGTCACCGCCTCGGCCTGATCACGGATCGCGTCAAGCGCCACGAGACCCTCCGCGCCGCGCCAGCAGGTCGTCCACCGCCCGCACCACATCGCCGTGGAGCTGGTCCGAGGTGCGATCGGCCGACAGCACCTGCACGCGGCTCTTGTCGGCCCGCGCGATCTCCAGGTAGCCCTCGCGCACGCGGCGATGGAAGGCCAGATCCATCTTCTCGAACGCGTCGAGCGCGCGACCGTGGATGCGCGCCATGCCCGCGGCGGGATCGAGGTCCAGCACCAGCGTGAGGTCCGGCAGGATTCCTCCGGTGGCCAGGAGGTTCAGCTCGCGGACCGTCTGCACGTCCATCCCCTGGCCGTAGCCCTGGTAGGCCACGGTGGCGTCGGCGTAGCGATCGGAGACGACCACCGCACCCCGCGCCAGGGCCGGCGCGATGACCCGGCTCACGTGCTCCTGCCGGGCCGCCATGAAGAGGAAGGCCTGGGTGAGTGGTGTCGGGGTCGGGCCGTCCTCGAACAAGGACCGGACCCGCAGCCCGAGGGGGGTGCCGTCGGGCTCGCTGGTCTGCACCACCTCGAGGCCGCGCCCGGCCAGATAGGCGGCCAAACGCCCGCACTGCGTTGATTTCCCCGACCCTTCCACACCTTCGACCGTGACCAGCACCCCGCGCATGCGCGTTACTCTAACACCGATTGGGAGCGGTCCTGGCCTGGTCCCGGCCCCGCAAACTGCCCCCGATCTCCCCCGCTATCTGCCCCCGCTATCTCGTAGTCACGCCTCCAAATTCGGGGGATGCGGTCAGCGGCTGCCCTGGCCGAGATCGGTCCTCCCGGGCGGATTCATGATCCACGGGGGCATCTGAGGGAAATTCCTTCCCCAGGACCGTCCAAACCTTTCCTAACGCACAGCAGCGAGCGCCTAGAGAAGTTGCCATTTCGCGCCGATTACCCGGTGGCTCGGCTCTTGCTCTTATCAAGGGTCGCCGGAGACGGAGCGCGGGTGAGTCGAGGTGCGATGGCTCGCCACACACCGGTTCTGCGCGAGGGTCGCGCCCGCGCTTCGTCTCGGGTCCAAGCTCGATCACGCGTGGAACGTGAAACAAAGTGGGATGTCGGAACGTCACACGCGACGTGGAGGCGAACATGGGACTGCCTGGTTTGATTCGGACGGCCGTGCTCATCGGGATGGGAACGCTATGGCTCCTGGTCGCGTGACCCTGCAGAGCGCGAACATGCGCGGGCTCGGCCTCGGCTGGAAAGCCGAGCGCTGTCTCACGCCGGAAAGCTGCGAGCTCGACCTGTGCGTCGCCGACGACGTCGGGAGCTTCTGGCATCCCGCGGACCCGCTGGCCTTCGCCAAGTGGCGCGTGCGCGCCGACGTGGACCAGATTCCCGCGCACGTCCTGATCAGGGTGAGCCGGGGCCGGGATGCGCTCCGGCGCAGCGTGGTCTGGAGCGCGGTCGGCCTCGGCTCCACCGCGGCGCTGCTCGGCATGTTCTGGAGCGGTCAGAGGCGTTTCTCCATGAAGACGCTCAGCGGGTCCGGGGCGTATTCCCCGAAGGCGTCGCGCTCGGCGTAACCCGCCGCCCGGTAGAGCCCGAGCGCCTCCGGCTGATGGACGCCGGTCTCGAGGCGCACCCACGTGAGCCCCTCCCGCCGCGCCTCTTCCTCGATCCGATCTAGGATCCGCCGGCCGAGCCCCAATCCCCGCGCCGTCGGAAGGACGAACATCCGCTTCAGCTCCCCGTAGCCGGCCGCGTCGAGGCGGAGCGCGCCGCACCCGACCGCCTCTCCATCACGCCGAGCGACGAAGAAGCGGATGGTCGGCGCGGCCAGCGCGGTCACGTCCAGGAAGTGATTGCTCTCCGGCGGGTAGAGCCTGCTCTGGTAGGCGTCGAGCGCCTCGAGCAGGCGCTCCACCTCCGCCTGCCGCGGCGACTCGATCGTGAGCGTGACCGCGCTCATCGGCGGACGGCCCGCCGCGCCGCCGGCCAGTAGCGTAGCCGCGGCGGCACGACCGGCAGCACACCGCGGGCGGTCGCGGCCATGACCCGCAGCGCGCGCTCCCGGCCGGCGCTCCACGGCAGCCCATACGCCTCCCGGATCGGCGGGGGGAGCAGCCCGATGGCGGGCAGCGCGGCGACCCGGAGCAGCGGCCGGAGTAGAGGTCGGAGCGCCCATGGCACCGGCGGCTCGAGCACCTGACGCGCCAGGCCCCGCGCGGTGTCGGTGACCTCGATCGCCCCCGAGGCCAGCATGCCGTCGAGATAACGCCCGAGCTCGGCCTCCGTGCGCGGCAGCCGCCCCGCCGGGATCCCCAGCATCGCCTCGATGCCGCTCGCCTCGGCGCAGTAGCGGTCGGCCTGGGCCGACTCGAGCGGCCCCACGAAACGTCGATACGTGAGGACGAACGAGTCGACCAGCGTGGCGTGGACCCAGGTGAGCAGTGCCGGATCGTGCGCGCTGTACGCGGCTCCCGCGGGCAACCCGCCCGCGCCGTGATCGAGGCGGCCGTGGACGCGATCGTGGATGCCGTTGATGCGGGCCGCCGCCGAATGGGCCGACTCGGCCGGTCCGAACGTCAGCGCGAGCATGGCGCTCACGGTCCGATCGAGGCGCCGCACCCATGCCCAGGGCTCGTGCGAGAACCGGCTGTGCTCGGCCACGCCTCGGGCGACCAGCGGATGGGCGAACTGGAGCAGGATGGCCCGGCCCCAGCCGGCCAGGAGCACCCGTTCCCGGTGTATCGTCCAGGCGAGGCCGTCGCAGACGAAGGGTTCGGCCCGGGTCAGATGCGGCATACCGCATTATGGCGCGGGCCGGAAACTTCGCCAGCCCGCGGCGCGTTGTTGAGTCGGTAGGTTCCGTCTCCGGACCCGAACCTCGAAAGGAGCGTGCCATGCGTCGAGTCGTCATCCCAATGCTGGTCTCAGCCCTGCTGCTGGCCGGCCTGGCCCTCACCACCCCGGTTGCCGCCCTGGAAGTGGGGCAGAAGGCGCCCGACTTCACCCTGCCGGCGCCCGGTGGCAAGCAGGTCAAGCTGTCCGACCTGACCGCCAAGGGCCCCGTGGTCCTCTTCACGTTCATCCAGGCGTTCACCGGTACCTGAACCAAGGAACTGCTCGGCTTCGAGGGGGCCCTGCCCCAGTTCGAGGCCGCTGGCGCCCAGGTCGTGGGCGTGAGTGCCGACCACGTAGCAACGCTGGAAGCCTTCGGGAAGCAGAACAAGATCGACTACCTCCTGGTGTCCGACTTCCGCCGCACGATGCTCCCCACGTACGACGCGCTTGTCACCGACGAGAAGAGCCCCATCTACCGGTACGCCAAGCGCGCGTACTACATCATCGACAAGAACGGCGTGGTCCGGTTCAAGAAGGTCAACGAGAACCCGCTCGACCTGCTCGACCCGGCCGAGGTGCTCCGAGCCCTGAAGGATTCGGGGGCGTGATGATGACCAGGCTCGCCGCGGGTAGCGTGTTCGCGGCGGCGCTCTGGGCCGCGGTCGCGGCGGCGCAACCCGCCGCCGCGCCGCCGGCCTGGGAAAAGATGGGCGTGATCGCCTACGAGGCTCCGAAGCCCGCGCCCGCCTTCGCGCTGCCCGGACTCGACGGTCACGCCGTCAAGCTCGAGGACTACAAGGGCAAGGCCCTGCTGCTCTTCTTCTGGGCCACCTGGTGACCCGACTGCCGGGAGGAGTTACCTTCCGTCAACCGGTTGTACCAGGAGTTCAAGGGACAGGGGCTCGAGGTGCTGCTGATCAGCTTCCGCGAGAGCGCTGATCTGGTGAAGCGCACCGCGACCGAGCGGGGCTACCTGGCGCCGGTGCTGCTCGACGGCAGTGGTGACGTCACCGGCCGGCTCTATGGCGTCTGGGGTCCCCCGACCGCGTACCTCGTGGATCGCGAGGGGCGCCTCGTCGGCCGGATGGTCGGCGCCAGGGATTGGAGCGGGCCCGCCGCGCGCGATTTCGTCCGCTCGTTCGTGACCGCGCGCGCTCGCTGAGCCCGCCACCCCTCAGGCCGCCGCGCGATCGCGCCGGGCCACCTCGGCCCGCACGAGTGGGATCAGCTCCCGCCCGTAGTCCACCGCGTCGTTCAGAGGATCGAACCCGCGGATCAGGAGCGTGGAGACCCCGAGCTCGTAGTAGTCCAGCAAGGACTCGGCGACCTGCTCGGGCGTGCCCACCAGCGCGGTGGTGTTGCCCGCGCCGCCCACCGCGGCCGCGATCGGGGTCCACAGCCGTTTGTCGTGGATCTCGGCCTGCTGGGCGAAATCCACCAGCCGCTGCGCCCCCACCGCCTCCGGATTGGGGGCCGGGCGCTTGCCCTGCTTGGCGTGCACCCGCTCGAGGATGGCCCGAGCCTTCGCCCACGCCTGCGCCTCGGTGGGGGCGATGATCGGGCGGAGGGAGACGCTGATCCGGGGCTCGGAGGCATCCCGGCCAATGCGCGCCGCCACGGCGCGCACGTTGGCGATGCGCTCGCGGATCGCGGCCAGCGGCTCGCCCCACAGCATGTAGACGTCGCAATGGCGGGCGCCGATCCGATGGGCCGCCTCGGAGGCGCCGCCGAAGTAGAGCGGGACGTGCGGCTTCTGGAGCGGCTTGACGTCCGAGTAGGCGGCGGTGACCTTGTAGAACTCCCCCGCGTGGTCGAACGGGCGCTCCTCGGTCCACACCCGGCGCATGAGCCCCAGGTACTCGTCGGTCCGGCGGTAGCGCGTGTCGTGCTCGGCGAAATCTCCGTCGCGGGCCTGGTCGGCCTCGCTGCCGCCGGTGATGATGTGCAGCGCGAGCCGGCCGCCGGAGAGCTGGTCCAGCGTGGCCGCCTTCCGGGCGGCCAGCGTGGGCGCCACGAAGCCGGGACGATGGGCGATCAGGTAGCCGAGCCGCTCGGTGTGCGCGGCGGCGTAGCTCGAGATCAGGAAGCCGTCCGCCGCGGTCGAGGTGTAGCCCACCAGGACCTTGTCGAAGCCGGCCTGCTCGTGGGCCCGCGAGAAGTCGCGCACCCACGCCATGTCGATCTCCCCGCCGATCACGTGAACCGCGGCGCCGTCGGCCCCTTCGGGCCGGACGCCGATCATGCCGATGAACTCGATGGCCATCAGCTCCTCCTCAGGGTCGCGACGGCTGGCCCGTATCGCACGCGGCGAGCGGAGCGCCGAGGACCGAGGCGCGCGACGCGATGCACGCGGCGAGGTAGGCGGCGTCGTCCCCGACGCCGCAGAGCACCGACGACTTGAGCGTGTGGAGCCAGGGCAGGCCGAGGAAGTAGAGGCCGGCGCAGCGAGTGACCCCGCGTCGGTGGACCGGCTCGCCCTGCTCGTCGAAGACCGGCACGTCGATCCAGCGGAAGTCGCGTCGAAACCCGGTGGCCCAGATCACCGCGCCGATGTGGGCCGCGGCCAGGTCCAGCTCGTGGATCGACGGCGACGGCGCGCGATCCGGCGGAGCGGGGGCGGCGGCTTCCTCGGGGACGACGAGGCCGGATCGTGCGACGTACGCGTCCACGGATCGCTTGAATGCGACGATGCCCTCGTCGCCGGCCGCGAGCTGCGCCCCGAGATCGTCGGCCAGGTGGAGCCGTGTCGCGCCGGCGCCGCGCAGACGGCCCAGCAGGGTGACGCCCACATCCGCGTAGCCGCGCACGTCGATGTCGTGGCCGCCGTTGGCGCCGGTCACCAGCGGATTCGGCCGCTCGCGCGCCTCCGGCCGCTCCTCGAGCGGCTGATCGAGTGCGCCGGTCTGCTCCATCCACCAGAACATGTCGCGCCCGCGATAGCGGCGCGGCAATCGCCGGTGCCGGCCCACCGAGAGGTAGACGGAGCGGCCGTCGGCCAGCAGGTCCTCCACGATCTGGCAGCCGGAGGCGCCCGAGCCGACGACGAGGACCGCGCCGGGCGGGAGCTGCCGCGGATTGCGGTAGCCGCTCGAATGTACCTGGCACACGTGCGCCGGGAGCGACCGGCTCACCGCGGGGAGCACCGGCTCCTGGTAGGGGCCGGTCGCCACCACCACGTTGTCCGCGTCGAGTGGGCCGTCGGTGGTCTCGAGGCGCAGCGCGCCGGACGGCTCCAGCCGGCGGACGGAGTTCACCCGCACGTTGGTCCGCACCGGCGCCCCGATGGCGTCCCGGTAGCGCTCGATGAACGTGATCACCTCGACGAGCGAGGAGAAGCCGTCGGGCTCGTCGCCGCCGTACTCCTGGCCGGGCAGTCGGAGCGTCCAGTTCGGGAACTGGAAGGTGAGTGAATCCCAGCGCTCGCTCCGCCAGCGCTCGGCCACCCGCCCGCGCTCGAGCACCACGTGCGGCCGTCCGAGCCGGCTCAGCTGGTAGCTCATGGCGAGGCCCGCGTGCCCGCCGCCCACGATCACGGTCTCGTGCCGCTCGCCCATGACCCGACAAGGCTACGGACCCGGGTGAGCGGAGTCAATCCGGCTCGTCATTCCGACCGACCGGGGCTTGCCCGATTGCCTATACTTGGATCGATGTTTCACCCCGTCGTCGACCGCTGGTTCAGAGCACGCTACACTGAGCCCACTCCGGTGCAGGCCCAGGCTTGGCCGCTCATCGCGGCGGGCCACGACGTGCTGATGACCGCGCCGACCGGCTCCGGCAAGACGCTCGCGGCCTTCCTGGCCTGCCTCGACCGCCTCTTCCGCGACGCGACGGAGGGCCGCCTCGAGGATCGGACCGCGATCCTGTACGTCTCGCCGCTCAAGGCCCTCTCCAACGACGTGCGGCGCAACCTGGACGAGCCGCTCGCGGAGCTGACCGCCGCCGCGGTCGCGGCCGGCCTGCCCGCGCCGGGAATCCGCACCGCGGTGCGCACCGGCGACACGCCGGCCCACGAGCGACGGGCGGCGGGGCGGCGGCCGCCCCACGTGATGGTGACCACGCCCGAGTCGCTCTTCATCCTGCTCACCGCCGAGTCGAGCCGCCGCTGGCTCTCGCAGGTGCGCACCGTGATCGTGGACGAGATCCACGCGGTGGCGGGCGACAAGCGCGGCGCCCACCTGGCCCTGTCGCTCGAGCGGCTGGAGGAGCTGGTGCGGACCGGTGGTGGCGCGCGCCTGCAGCGCGTCGGGCTCTCCGCCACCGTGCGCCCGATCGAGGCTGCGGCGCGGCTCCTGGTGGGCGGGGCGCGGCCGTTGCCCGAGATCGTCAACGTGGGGCAGCGCCGCGACATGGACCTGGCCATCGAGGTGCTGGGCGACGAGCTGGGCGCGGTGTGCACCAACGAGCAGTGGGAAGAGATCTACGACCGGGTCGCCGAGTTGGCCCGCGTCCACCGCTCCACGCTGGTCTTCGTCAACACGAGACGGCTCGTCGAGCGGGTGACCCGTCACCTGGCCGAGCGCCTCGGCGCCGAGCGGGTAGCCGCCCACCACAGCAGCCTGAGCCGGCAGCGGCGCTTCGACGCCGAGCAGCGGCTGAAGTCGGGCGAGCTGTCGCTGGTGGTGGCCACCGCCTCGCTCGAGCTGGGCATCGACGTGGGCACGGTGGACCTCACCTGCCTGCTCGGCTCGCCGCGGTCGATCGCGACCGCGCTCCAGCGGGTGGGCCGGTCGGGCCACGCGCTGCTCGCGACGCCCAAGGGGCGGCTCTTCCCCCTCACGCGGGACCAGCTGATCGAATGCGCCGCGCTGGTGCGCGCCGCGCGCCGCGGAGAGATCGACCGCCTCGCGCTCCGGAACGCGCCGCTGGACGTTCTGGCCCAGCAGATCGTGGCCATCTGCGCCTGCGAGGAGCAGGACGAGGATCGCCTCTTCGCGCTGTGCCGCCGCGCCGCGTCCTACGCCGCGCTCGATCGCGACGACTTCGACCAGGTGGTGGACATGCTGGCCGAGGGCATCGCCACCACGCGCGGGCGCTACGCGGCACGCCTGCACCGCGACGCGGTGGGGCGCAGGCTCAAGGCCCGGCGCGGCTCCCGGCTGGCCGCGCTCACCTCGGGCGGCGCCATCCCCGACAACGCGAGCTACGAGGTGGTGCTGGAGCCCGACGAGACCACCATCGGCTCGCTCGACGAGGACTTCGCGATCGAGTCCATGGCGGGCGACGTCATCCTGCTCGGCAACAGCTCCTGGCGTATCCGCCGGATCGAGTCCGGGCGGGTGCGGGTCGAGGACGCGCAGGGCGCGCCGTCCACCATCCCGTTCTGGCTCGGCGAGGGACCCGCGCGCACCGTCGAGCTCTCCGCGGAGCTGTCCGCGGTCCGGCAGGGCGTGGCCGATCGTCTACACGATCCGGACACGGCCACCGCGTGGCTCATGGCGGAGACCGGGCTCGACGAGCGCGGGGCGCTGCTCGCGCGCGACTACATCGCGGCGGCCAAGGCCGCGCTCGGCGCGGTGCCCACCCGCGATACGGTGGTGGTCGAGCGCTTCTTCGACGAGGCGGGCGGCATGCAGCTCGTGGTCCACGCCCCCTTCGGCGGCCGCATCAACCGCGCGTGGGGCATGGCGCTGCGCAAGCGGCTCTGCCACTCGTTCAACTTCGAGCTCCAGGCCGCGGCCACCGACGACGGCGTGCTGCTCTCGCTCGGACCCCAGCACAGCTTCCCGCTGGAGACGGTGTTCGAGATGCTCCACCCGGGCGGACTCGAGGAGCTGCTGACCCAGGCCGCGCTGCAGGCGCCGATGTTCACCACCCGCTGGCGCTGGAACGCCAACCGCGCGCTCGCGCTGCTGCGCTGGCAGGGCGGCCGCCGGGTGCCGCCCTATCTGCAGCGCATGCGCTCGGAGGATCTGCTGGTCGCGGTCTTCCCGGCCCAGCTCGCCTGCCAGGACAACGTGGGCGCCGGCCCCATCGAGGTGCCCGACCATCCGCTGGTGCGGGAGACGCTGCGCGACTGCCTCACCGAGGCCATGGACGTCGACGGCCTGCGCGCCTGCCTGACCGCGCTCCACGCGGGGGAGATCAGGCGGGTGATCCGCGAGACGCCCGAGCCGTCGGTCTTCGCCCACGAGATCCTCAACGCCAATCCCTACGCGTTCCTCGACGACGCCCCGCTCGAGGAGCGCCGCGCCCGCGCGGTCACGCTGCGGCGCGGCCTGCCCGCCGCGGTCGCCGACGACATGGGCCGGCTCGACCCCGAGGCCATCACCGCGGTGGTGGAAGAGGCGTGGCCCGATCTGCGCGGCGCCGACGAGCTGCACGATCTGCTACTGGACGTGGGCGCGCTGCCGGAGCGCGAGGCGGAAGCCTGGACCGGCTACCTGGACGAGCTGATCGCGGCGGGACGCGCGGCGCGCCTGCACCACGAGGGCCGGCCGCTATGGGTCGCGGCCGAGCGCCGCTCGCTGGCCGCCACGGTGTGGCCCCGCGGTCGCTTCGAGCCCGACGTCATCGAGCCGCCGGCGCGCCGCGCGGCCTCGTGGTCCGATCGCGACGGGGCCCTCGTCGAGATCGTGCGCGCCCGGCTCGGCCTGATCGGGCCGACCACCGCGGGCGCGCTCGCGTCCGCGCTGGACGTGACCCCCGGCGAGGTGGACGCCGCGCTCGCGCGCGTCGAGGCGGAGGGCGGGGTGCTGCGCGGTCGCTTCACGCCCGAGGCCATCGCGGCAGAGATCGTCGAGTGGTGCGATCGCCGCTTGCTGGCCCGCATCCACCGCCGGACCCTCGACGGCCTGCGCCGTCTCATCGAGCCAGTCTCTCCGGCCGCGCTGATCCGCTTCCTGCTCTCGTGGCAGCACGTGGCGCCGGGGGGTCAGCAACACGGGCGCGATGGCCTCCTGCGCGTGATCGAGCAGCTCCAGGGATTCGAGGCCGCGGCCGGCGGGTGGGAGCGGGAGCTGCTCGCCTCGCGGGTCGCGGGCTACCAGACGGCCTGGCTCGACGAGCTCTCGCTCTCGGGCGAGGTGACGTGGGGACGGCTCCGCCTGCGCGAGAGCGCGCGCCACGCGGGGCGGCGCCTCTCTGCCGCGGTGCCGCTGGCGCTGCTGCTGCGCCGCGACCTCGCCTGGCTGCTCGATCCGCGGCCCGAGGCCGGCGCGTCCGAGGCCGGTACGCCCGAGCCCGGCACGCCGGACGCGAGCTCCGGCAAGCCTTCAGGTCCGGCGCGGGACGTGCTGGCCCACCTCGAGCGGCGCGGCGCCTCGTTCGTGGAGGACATCGCGACCTCGGTGCGCCGACTTCGGGTCGAGGTGGAGGAAGCCCTGTGCGAGCTGGTCACCGCCGGGCTCGTGACCGGCGACGGCTTCGCGGGACTCCGCAGCCTGCTCCACTCCGAGAAGCGCCGGCGGCCGCGCCCGGGCCGCCCGATCGCGGCGCGCCCGTCCACCGGCACCGGGCGATGGGCGCGGCTCGCGCCGCCCGCCGCGCCGGCGGCCGACGACGTGATGGAGGCGAAGGCGCGCCAGTACGTGAAGCGCTACGGGGTGGTCTTCCGCGATCTGCTCCAGCGCGAATCGGACGTGCCGGCCTGGCGCGACCTCCTGCGCGTGTATCGCCGGCTCGAGATGCGCGGCGACCTGCGCGGTGGGCGCATCGTGGGCGGCTTCGTCGGCGAGCAGTTCGCGGCGCCGGAGGCCCTCGAGGCGCTGCGGGCGATCCGGCGCGAGACCGCCGAGGGACAAGTGGTGCGGGTGTCGGCCTGCGATCCGCTGAACCTGGTGGGGGTGATCACGCCCGGGCCGCGGGTGCCCGCGGTCCTCGGCCATCACGTGTCCTATCGTGACGGCGTGCCGACGTCCGAGGAGACGCGCGCGAGCGCCGGACGGACGACCGCGCGCCGACGGCGCTAGCGGCGGAGCCCGCCGCCGAGGCCCCGCGACTGGACCCCCTGCGTGACGTCGTGGTCGAGATCGGGCCGGGCTGACGGGCCGGGCTGAGCCTGGCGCAGCATCTCCTCGGTGCGCTGTCGGTCAATCTCGCTCATGGCCTGCGTGGTGTCCGACTCGATCTGCCCGGGCGGCACCGTCATGACCGCGGGCGGCCGCTCCTGGTACTGGAGATCGAGCGGCGCCGACTTGGTCTGGGCCGACACGATCCCGGCGCCGGCGAGGAGTATCACCAGGGTCAAGAGTAGCGTCTTCATGGCTGCCTCCCGCTTCACCCTAGTCACGCGCCGGGCCGCCTGTCAAACGTTCCCAGCGCGACGGGCCATGTCCTAGGCGCCGAAGATCACCCGCGTCCCCGTGGAGGGCATCACCAGCTTGGCCGGCATCTCCCGGTGCACCGCCATGATGGTGTTGAGCCCGGTGCAGTGCGCGGGAATGACATAGTCCGGATCGATGGCCTTGAAGGCGGCCACCGTCTTGGCCACGATCTCCTCGGGGGCGGGAGCCAGATGGAACCCGCCCACGATCGCGTGCACCTTCTCGATGCCGGTCGCCTTCTGCACCTGCCGGACCGAGTTGACCACACCCGCGTGGCCGCACGAGGTGATGATCACGAGGCCGCGGTCCTTCAGGTTGAACGCGGTCGCGTGCTCGCCCTGGAAATTGTCCGCGACCAGGTCGCCGGGCTTGGCCTCGACCTTCGCCAGACCGAAGTGGGTCGCGGAGCACGCGCCGTCCGCCGCGCCCGCGCGAAGCCGCGCCGCCGCGGGCGGGCGCTCGAAGTCCGTCACCCGCGCGATCTGCCCCGACGTGAACGCCTGGCCCGAGACGACCGCGGGCTGCTTGGCGAGCACCACCCGGAGCCCGCGCGCCTCGAGCGTCGGACGGTCGAGCGCGCCCTGGTCGATGGTGCCGGCGGACATCACCACCACCCGATGGCAGAAGGTGTCCTCGCCGCCCGCGTAGACCGTGAGCCCGGGCTTGAACTTGCCCCGGCCCGCGGTGGCCAGCGCGGGCAGAGCGCCGTAGTGATCGAGGTGGCCGTGGCTCAGGATGAGCGCGTCGGCGGCGAAGGGATCGACCTTGAGCGCGCGGTAGTTGTTGAAGAGACTCACGTCGGTGAGGCTGAAGTCGAGCAGGATCTCGCGGCGCTCGGCGCCCCGCGAGGACTCGATGTGGTAGGCCAGGCCGTACTCGGCGAGGAGCGCGGTCGGGCCGAGCGGAGTGCGCTCCACCGCGATCGTGTCGAGACGCCCCGCCTTGGCGAAGATGTCGTAGAGATTGTCCACCACGTTGGTCAGCACGACCCGGTCCACCACGGGCGGCGCGCTGCTCTGGGCCGCCACCGTCCGACTGCCCACTCGGGTGAGCCCGCCGACCGCGAAGGTCCCGCTCGCCACCGCGCCCAGGGCCAGGAACTGTCGTCGATTCATGAATCATTCTCCAGGGTGCAGAGCGCCAGGGCCGCCTCCCGTGTCTCGCCGCGCGCCTCGAACCACTCGAGGCGCTGCCGGAGCCGCACCACGTCGCCGATGACCGCCAGCACCGGCGGGGCGAGCCGCGCCGCCCCCGCGCGCTCGACGATGTCGCCGAGCGTGCCGATCACCGTGGCCTGCGCCTCGGTCGTTCCCCAGCGGATCAGCGCCACCGGGGTGGCCGGCACCCGGCCGTTGGCCACCAGCTCCGCGACGATCCGCGGCAGGCTCCGCAATCCCATCAGCACGACGATCGTGTCGACCGCGGTGGCCAACCGGGCCCAGTCTACCGCCGTCGCGGCCTTTTCGGGATCTTCGTGTCCCGTCACCACCGCAAACGACGAGCCGGTCCCGCGATGGGTCACCGGGATGCCGGCGTACGCGGGCACCGCCACCGCGGCGCTGACCCCGGGCACGACCTCGAAGGCGATGCCCGCCGCCGCGAGGGCGAGCGCCTCCTCCCCGCCACGTCCGAAGACGAAGGGATCTCCGCCCTTCAGGCGGACCACCGAGCGTCCCCGCCGCGCGTGGTCGATCAACAACGTGTTGATTCGCGCCTGCGGCAGGCAGTGAGCCCCCGCGTGCTTGCCCGCGAAGACGCGCCGCGCAGTCGCGGGCGCCTCGTCGAGCAGGCACGGGTTGACCAGCCGATCGTAGACGACCACCTCGGCGCGGCGCAGCAGATCGAGGCCGCGCACCGTCATGAGCCCGGGATCGCCCGGGCCCGCCCCGACCAGGTAGACGCGGCCCGGCGTCGTCACGCGCCTCCGAGGGCGCGCGCCAGCCGCGCGCGCGCCTTCGCGTAGCGTCGCCCCGCGATCAGCCGTCGCAGGCCGCCGTCGAGGGCCCGGCGCCAGCGTGATGCGTCCGCGGACATCGCGCGGGCTCGGAGATCCTGCCGTACCTCGGCGGCCACCTCCACGAGCATCGCGTGGTCCGTCGTGAGGTAGGCCTCGAGCTCCTCGCGAATGGCCCGGGCCGCCGCGGGGCTCGCCCCGCCGGTCGAGACCGCCACCACCAGCCGGCCGCGCCGGATCACGGACGGCAGGATGAAGTCGCAACGCGCGGGCTCGTCGGCCGCGTTGACCCAGACTCCGCGCTCCCGTCCCTCCGCGGACACCGCCGCGCTCACCTCGGGGTCGTCGGTGGCGACGAAGGCGAGGTGATGGCCGGTCAGATCGCCGGGGCCATACGCGCGGGCGAGGCTCCGGATGCGGCCGGCGGCCGCCAGGGCCTGCAGGCGCGCGGTCATGGTGGGGCTCATCACCGTGACGCGCGCTCCCACGGCCAGGAGACCGTCGACCTTGCCCTCGGCCACCGCGCCGCCGCCGACCACGAGGCAGGAGCGGCGGGCGAGATCGAGGAAGACCGGATAGTACCCGCTCATCGTCACCGCGGCTGCGGGGTGAGACGCAGGTACGGCTTGAGCGCCCGCCAGCCCTTCGGGAACTTGCTCCTGGCTTCCTCGTCGCTGACCGCCGGCACGATGATCACGTCCTCGCCCGGCTTCCAGTTCACCGGCGTGGCCACGCGGTGCCCGTCGGTGAGCTGCAGCGAGTCGATGACCCGCAGGATCTCGTCGAAGTTGCGCCCGGTGGTCTGGGGATACGTGATAAAGAGCCGGATCTTCTTCTTGGGATCGATCACGAACACGGTGCGGACCGTGTAGACCTCGTCGTGGGCGGGATGGATCATGCCGTAGAGGTTCGCCACCTTCCGATCCGGATCGGCGATGATCGGAAAGTTCACCGCGTGGCCCTGCGTCTCCCGGATGTCGGCGACCCAGCCCCGGTGCGAGTCCACCGGGTCGATCGAGAGCCCGATCGCCTTGACGCCGCGCTTCTCGAACTCGGGCTCGAGCCGGGCCACGTAGCCGAGCTCGGTGGTGCACACCGGGGTGAAATCGCGCGGGTGCGAGAACAGCACCGCCCAGCTCTCCCCGAGCCAGTCGTGGAAGGCGATGGAGCCGGCGGTCGTCTCGGCGTGGAAATCGGGAGCGGTGTCGCCTAGTCGTAGCGTCATGAGCGTGTCTCCGTGATGGGTCGGTTGGATTGCCCTCATCACCCCTCGAGTCCGAAGGGCACCGGTCCGGCGGAAGCGTCGCGGGCAACCGCGGCGACCTCGGCGCCGGCCAGGAAGGTCCGCAGCTCCTCGTCGGTGTGGGCGGCGCAGAACTCGCGGAAGCTCTGCGCATCGCGTCGCTCGCCCAGGTAGGCGCGCAGCAGCCGCTCGATCGCCTCGGGCACCTCGGAGGCGGCGATCCGGTAACCGATCGGCCGCGCCACCGCCTGGTGCTTGCCGACCGCGCCGCCCACGCAGAAGTAGTAGGCGTCCACCAGGCGCCCGTCCACCTTCACCTTCTTGCCCTCGATGCCGATGTCGGCGATCCAGTGCTGGCCGCAGCTGTTCGGGCAGCCGGTGACGTTGATCCGCACGTGATCCTGGAACCCGGGCAGCCGGGCCTCGAGGTCCTCCACGAGCCCGCGGGCGAACCCTTTGGTCTCGGTGAGCGCGAGCTTGCAGAACTCGCTGCCGGTGCAGGCCACGGTGCCGCGGCGGAACGGCGAGCCGTCGAGCCGCAGCCCGCCCCGGTGCACCTCCCGCTCGAGCTCGCCGATCCGTCGCCGGGGCACGTTCACCACGATGAGGTTCTGCATGCTGGTAGCCCGCAGCTCGCCGGTGCCGAAGGAGTCGGCGAGGCCGGCGATCCGGCGCATCTCCTCAGGCGCGAGCCGGCCGCGCAGGATGGGCAGACCGGCGTAGGCGAGCCCGTCCTGCTTCTGCGGATGCACCCCGACGTGGTCGCGGTAGGCGTCCTCGGGCAGCGCCTCGGGGACGGCGGGATCGAGGCGGAACCCGAGCCGCTCGTGCAGCTCGTCGAGGAACCGCTCCGCCGTCCAGCCGTGGTCCAGGAAGAGGAACTTGAGCCGCGCCTTCTCCCGATTCTGGCGGAGCACGTCGCTGTCCCGGAAGATCTCCGAGACGCCCTTGACGACCGCCAGCGCCTGGTCCGGCCGCACGAAGGCGTCGAGCCGCCGCGCGAAATGGGGCTGCGTGGAGAGGCCGCCGCCGACCCGCAGCGAGAAGCCGACCCGGCCCGAGTAGAGATCGCGCACCGCGGTGAGCCCCACGTCGTTGATCTCCGGGTACGTGCACCACGTGCGGCAGCCGGTGATCGAGACCTTGTACTTGCGCGGCAGGTTATAGAACTCCGGGCTGCCGTTGGCCATGGCGGTGGCGGCGTGCACGAGCGGGCTCGCGTCCAGGATCTCGTCGCCGTCGAGCCCGGCGATCGGGCAGCCGGTGATGTTGCGGGTGACGTCGCCGCAGGTGCCGAGGCTGCTCAGTCCGCAGCCGGCCAGGGCCGAGAAAATCGCTGGAAGGTCCTCCACCCGTACCCAGTGGAGCTGGATGTTCTGGCGCACCGTGAGATCGGCGATGCCGCGCGCGTAGCGCTCGGCGAGGTCGGCGATGGTGGTGAGCTGGCTGCCGCTCAGGAACCCGTTCGGAATGCGGATGCGCAGCATGAAGTACGGCACCGCGCGCCCCTCGCCCCCCTTGCCGCCGATCGCGCCTACCCCGTCACCCTGGGTGTAGATACCCCACCAGCGGAAGTAGGTGCCGAGCCACTCGGGGGGAATGGACTCCACGCCGTCACGCGCGAACCGCACGATCTCCGAGTAGGCGGCCCACGGATTCATCTCCCGCTTGAGCCGCTCCACCCGCTGCGCCTTCGTCTCTCTCACCGACTCGCTCACGCCTGCCTCCTCGAGTGCCTGAAATACCAAAGCCGAGGGAGGCCGCGCTCTTCGCGACCTCGACTCGGCTTTCTGTCTCTCTGCTGCGACTTGTGCCTTGTCTAGGAGGGCCTCACCCGATGTACCGGAGGGGTACCTCGACCCACGATTTACAGCGTGGACACTTCGCGGTCACGAGGCCGGAGGCTTCGTCCACGCGCAGGATGGCGTTCTTCACGACGACTTCCCCCTCACCCTGCACGACGATCTTGGTGGCGCAGGTCGGGCAGCGGCCGGCGGCACGGGACGATTCGAGGGCTCGGGGAAGGACCGACTGCATGTCGCGAATGATACTATTCCGACCGGCTATGTCAAGAACTCTATTCTACCCTCTCGCATTCACGAGATAGACCTCCTGGCGGGGAAGCGGCACGGTGACGCCGGCCGACCCGAACCGCTCGACCAGGGCCCGGTAGAGCTCGCCTTCGACCGCCACCACGTCCGGCACGCGTACCCAGGGATGAACGCCCACCCGCACCCCGGTCAGCTCGACCTGGGCCACCCCGATGACCACCACCGGCTCCGGCAGGACCCGCGAGTTGGCCGCGACCACTTCGCGGGCGAGCGCCAGCACCGCCCCCAGGTCCGAGCCGTGCGGAACCACCACCGATAGGTGAACCTGTCTAACGGTCCCGAAGTTGTGGAGGATCTCCCCGACGATCTTGCGGTTGGGGATGATGATGCGCGACCGGTCGGGGTGTACCAGTGTGGTCGAGAAGAGCTCGATCGTCTGGACGTCGCCCTTCATGCTCGCGATCTCGATATGCTCGCCCACCCGGAAGGGCTTGGTGAAGATGATCGTGAGGCCCGCGATCACGTTGCCGAGGACGCCCTGCAGCGCGATGCCGATGCCGAGTCCCGCCACCCCGATGCCGGCGACCAGGGGTGCGATCTGGAAACCGAACTTGTCGAGCGCGATGACCAGCGCGAACAGCAGGACCACCACTCTCACGACCCGCACCATGAGCCGGCGCATCGGTGGCTCGAGCGCCATGCGAGTGAGCGGACGCTCGACCACCGTGCCCACCCACCAGGCGACGATGAGCCCGACGACCAGGATGACGATCGCGCCCACGACCTGGAACCCGTAGCGGATCGCGAGGTCCAGGATCAGCTCTTGAGCGGGCATGCGCGCCTCCCGGTCATGGGTGAGGGCCGTGAGAGCCGATCAATCGATCAGCGCTCCTTGGCGATCAGCGCTCCTTGGCGATCAGCGCTCCTTGCTGAGGAACATGTCGTTGCGGTTCCTGGACCAGCAGCTCTCGTTGTGCTCGGTGCACACCGGCCGCTCCTTGCCGTACGAGATCGTGGTGATGCGGCCGGCCTCGATGCCGTTGGCGACGAGGTAGTTCGCGGCCGCCTTGGCCCGCCGCTCGCCCAGGGCCAGGTTGTACTCCGAGGTGCCGCGCTCGTCACAGTGCCCCTCGATCAGCACCAGCTGATTGGGATTGGCCTTGAGATAGGCCGCGCTGCCGTCGAGGATCTTGGCGTCGGCGGGCCGGATCTCCGACTTGTCGAACGCGAAGTAGATCGACTTGAGCGCGTCGTTGGCCCGGTATTCCTTGGGGGGTGCCGGGGCGGGCGCGGGCGCCGCGGTCGGCGGCGCCACCGGAGCGGGTGCGATCGGCACGGGCGCGGCCGGTGTGGGCGGCGCCACCGCGGCGGGCGGGATCGGCGGCGGCGCGGTGGCCGCGGTCATCGCGGGGCGCTTCGGGCAGCCCGCGAGCAGCAGGGTGAGAGAGAGGATCGGCAGCACGGCGGCCAGTGATCGGCTACGTGGGCTCATGGGGAATGTCCTCCTGGTTACTTCTTCATCCGCTGCTCGAGGCCCTTGAGGAGCTTCTCCGCCTGGTCGATGTTGCGGCGGGCGTTGGCGTGGCCCGGATCCATGTCGAGCACGAGACGCCACTCCGCGATGGCCTCCTTGAGCTTCTCTTCACGGTAGAACCGTACACCCTGCGTGTAGTGCATCTCGATGTTGCGCGTGCGCGCCTGCTTGAGCAGTGCCGACGCGTCCTCGTAGTCGGGCTGCAGGCGGGTGAGCTGGGTGAGGCTCTGGATGGACTCGGTGTACTGGCGGGCGTCCATCTGGCTCTTGGCCTGGCCGTACAGCGCCTGCTTCTTGAGGGTCAGCCCGTCCCGATCGCCCGGCTTGCCGGCCAGGTACTTGTCCACGGCGGCGATCGCGTCGGCGAAATCGCTCCGATCGACGGCCTCGCGCGCCTCGGCGAGCAGCGGGTTGACCTCGGGCGTGTACTCCTCCTTGGGTGCGGGTGCGCCCGGCGGCGTGGCCGGCGCGGTGCCCGGGCCCGGGGCGACCGGAGCGGGACGCGGCATGTCCGGCGTGGGCACCGCGGCCACCGCGGGCGCGGGCCGCCGCGGCGCCTCCGGATGCACGAACGGCACGCCCGGGATCTCTGGGATCTTGAGCGTCGTCCCCGGCTGCAGCCGGGGATTGGGCGGGAGCTGATTCGTCTCCCAGATCACCTCGGACCGCGAGCGGTCGCCGTAGTAGCGCTGGGCCAGCGCCGACAAGGTATCCCCCGCCCGCACGGTGTGGGCGATGAACTCCACCTCACGGGTGTTGCTCTGCAACGCTTCGAAGGCGGCGCGGTTCGACGGGTCGAGCGCGAGGGCGGCCAGAAACTTGCGCCGGGCCTCCACCTGCACGCCCCGGGCGAGCGCCTTGCGGCCCTCGTCGAGACGCTCGATCACCCCCTGATCGATCCGGGCCTGTACCGCGCCCAGCGCCGCACGCGCCTTGGCGTCGTTCGGCGTGATCGTGAGCACGATCTTCCACTCCTCCGCCGCGCGCCGGAGCTGGCCGTCCCGCTCGAGGGCCTCCGCCTGCTGGCGGTGCCGCGCGGCCAGCGGGTCGCGCGCGATCGGGGCGGACCCCGCGCCCGGCTCGCTCGGGCCACCGCCCAGCGACGCGCAGCCGCCCAGCGCCAGGCCGAACGCCGCCGCGGCGAGCAGCCCCCGCGCGGCCGGCCTCACCGGAGGTTCTCCTCCTGGAAGACGTTGAGGTTTTTGACGAAGTCGTCGAGCGTCATCTCGGAGTAGATCTGGCTCCGGTGGCCGGCCAGCGACCGCACGAACGACGCGTTGCCCTGCCGCCGCACCGAGAAGGCCGCGATGTAACCGTACTCCTTCACCTTCGGGAGCAATCCCTCGTCCCAGCGACCGTAGGGATAGGCCAGGATCTGGCTCCGGTGACCGAGGTTCTTCGTGAACAGCTCCTGCGGCTGCTCGAGCTCCGCTTGCATTCTCCGGGCGTACTGGGCCTCGCTCTCGCCCTGGGCGCGGCGCAGGTCCGCGTGGGTCTTGGTGTGGGCCTGGATGTCGAAGCCGGCTGCGGCCATCTCCCGCAGCTCGTTCCAGTTGAGCGCGGCCCGGCCGGCGCCGACCCAGTCGGTGTAGATGAAGAGGGTGGCGGTGAAACCCAGCTCTTTGAGCACCGGGTAGGCGAAGTCCTTGAACGAGTGGTAGCCGTCGTCGAACGTCAGCACCACCGACCGCTGGGGCAACTGGCGATTGAGGCGGGTGAACTCCACGAAATCGGCGAGGCTCACCACGCGATAGCCGTTGGTCTTGAGGTACCGCATCTGCTCGCGGAAGCTCGAGGCGGCCAGCACCAGCCGCCCCTTCGCCTGCTCGCCCAGGTTGTGATAGGTGAGGATCGGCACGATCTGGTAGCCGCCCGGCGTCACCCCGGCCGGATTCCAGGGTCGGCGCGGGATCACGACCTCCTGGTCGGGCGTGAAGACGCGAAGCCCGGTGTAGTCCTCGACCATCCACGCCTTGTCGGCTCCACTCAGGTAGCGCTCGGCCAGGGACTCGGCGGTGTCGCCGGCCTGCGCGAACGTGACGATGAAGTCGTCCGATTGATACGCGGCGGGACGCGGACCGGGCTTCGGAGGCTCGCCGGCCGCGCGGGGGGCAGGCGCCGGCGTGGCGGAGGCGCAGGCCCCCAGCAGCAGGGCGGCGCCACCCAGCAACAACGCCCGTCTCCGCGCGCTCGGGCCGATCAGCATCCCCTTATCCTACTTGAGCGGGCGGAGAAGCGGATCAAACTACGGGGGCCAGCCCGAGGACTTCGTAGACCTCGACTTCTTCCTCCTTGCCTTTGACGCGGATCCGTCCGAGCGGGCGCGCCTCGACCAGGTCGCGCACGCGCTCGTAGGTGCGATGGCTGATCAGGATCTGGCCGGGCTTGGCGTTGGACTCGAGGCGGGCGGCCAGGTTCACGCTGTCGCCGATGACGGTGTACTCCATCCGGTCCTCGGTGCCCACGGTGCCGGCCACCGCCTCACCCGCGCTCACGCCGATGCCGACCGCGATCGCCTCCTTGCCGTCGCGCACCCGTCGCTCGTTGAGCCCGCCGATGCCCTCCTGCATGGCGAGCGCGGTGCGGATCGCGCGCGCGGAATGGTCGGGGTGGGCCATGGGGGCGCCGAAGACCGCCATGACCGCGTCGCCGAGGAACTTGTCGAGGGTGCCGTCGTACTTGAAGGTGGTCTCGATCATCAGGTTGTAGAAGTCGTTGAGCAGCAGCACGACCTCTTCCGGGCTCAGCCGCTCCGAGAGCGGGGTGAAGCCGCGGACATCGCAGAAGAGCACGGTGACCTGACGCCGCTCGCCGGAGAGCACCAGGTTCTCGGGATCCTTGAGGATCTCCTCCACGACCTCGCGCGCCACGTAGCGGGTGAAGGCGCGCTTGATCATCTCCTTCTCGCGCAGGCTGCGCGCCATGCGGTTGAAGGAGTCGGTGAGCACGCCCAGCTCGTCACGCGACGCCACCGGCAGCGAGATGTTGAAGTTCCCCTCCGCGATGGCGCCGGTGGCGCGCACCAGACGGAAGATCGGGCGGGAGAGGAGCGCGGCGAGGCCGATCGCTCCGCCCAGCCCGGCGAGCACCATCAGGAGGGTGATCAGCAATGCCTGGTTGCGGGCGCTCGCGAGCGCGGCGGTGATGGCCTCCTCGCTGAAGCCCAGGTAGAGCGCGCCGACCGGGATCCCGCCGTAGACGAGCGGCACCGCGAAGTCGATGATGCGGCCCTGGGGGGTCTTGTAGAGCTGGACCAGTAGCCGGTCCTGCAGCGGCTCGAGACCCTTCGGCCGCTCCACCGTGCCCTTCACCGCGCGCGGATCCGAGTGGGCGAGCACCTTGCCGTCGTGATCGGCCACGATCACGTAGGCCACGTCCGGATCCTTCATCGCGTCGGTGACGAGCACGCCGAGGGTGAGATCGTCGTTGGTGAGTAGCGGGGTCTTCGCGCCCGCCGCGAAGTTCTCGGCCATGGTGAGGCCCCGCTTGGTCATCTCCGCGGTCAGGCTCTGCTGCTGCTGCCGGAGGAGGAACAGGCCGACCAGGGCCACCGCGAGCACGACGAGCGCGGTGATGAGCAGGCTCAGCTTGACCTTGAGCGGCACCCGGATCGTGGTCGCCCCCGGCGGGGCCTTCGCCGGATCCGCCGGCGTGATTGCCCCCGGCGAGGGCGAGCCGCTGGGGGTCACCGGCTCAGAGCCCGTGCAGGGGAAAGATCCGTTCGTGGATCTCGCCCACCTGTCGCCGCGCGTACTCTTCCGCCCAGCGGCGGGTGTCGGCAGGCACCGGCTCGGCGGGGTCGGTCAGCGAGAGCCGCCCGAGCCCGAGCCGCTGCATGATCGCATGGGTCTCCGGCGGCAGGGCGTCCGGCAGATCCACCTCGTTGAGGGCGGCCCACGCGGAGGTCCAGGCCCTCGCCACGTTCGCGAGGTCGTAGCCGCCGCCGCCCAGGGCGACGACGCGGGGGGCCAGCGGGAGCAGCTGCTTCACCGCCCAGGTGAAGCCCTGCACGGTGAGGCTCAGGTGGGTGAGCGGATCGGTGCGATGCGAGTCGATCCCGAGCTGGATCACGAGCGCGTCGGGCTTGAACTTGCGCACCAGGGGCGGCACCACCGCCGCGAAGGCCTCCTGGTAGACCACGTCGTCGGTGAGCGGCTGTAGCGGGATGTTCACCGCGTAGCCGAGCCCGTCGCCCTCGCCCATCTCCACCACGAAGCCGGTGCCGGGAAAGAGCCGATCGCCGCGCTCGTGGGTGGAGATCGTGAGCACGTTCGGATCCTGGTAGAACGCGAGCTGCACCCCGTCGCCGTGATGGGCGTCGATGTCCACGTAGGCCACCCGGAACCCCCGCTCGCGCAGGTGCATGATGGCGAGCACCGCGTCGTTGACGTAGCAGAAGCCGGAGGCGCGCCCCGGCATCGCGTGGTGCAGACCGCCCGCGAAGTGGAAGGCGCGGTCCGCCTCCCCGTCGGCCACGAGCTGGGCGGCCAGCAGCGATCCGCCCGCCGCGAGCTGGGCCGCTTCCCAGAGCCCCGGGAAGATCGGGTTGTCGCCGGGGCCGAGCCCGTAGCGGCCGGCGTGCGGCACCCAATCCCCCACGCTCACCGCGCGCAGGATCTCGATGTACTCGCGGGAGTGGAAGCGCGCGATCTGCTCCAGCTGGGCCGGCTCGGGGGCCAGGACCTTGGCGCGCGGCAGCGCGGTGAGCGCATAGGCCTCCATGAGCCGCCACGTGAGCCCGAGCCGCTCCATGCGGAGGGGGTGCTCTGGCCCGTAGTCGAAGTGACGCCACTCGTCGGAGTAGATGATCGCCGTGGTCATGATCTCGATCGCTGCCAGCGGCCGGACTTGCCGCCCGTCTTCTCGAGCAGGCAGAGGTCGGTGAGCAGGACCCCCTTGTCCACCGCCTTCACCATATCGTACACAGTGAGGCCGGCGACCGCCGCCGCGGTCAGCGCTTCCATCTCGACGCCGGTCTTGTCCACCGTCCGCACCCGCGCGCGCACCGTGATGGTGGAGCGTCGCGAGTCCAGCACGAAATCCACGTCCACGCCGGTGATACGTAGGGGATGGCAGAGCGGGATCAGCTCCGGTGTCTTCTTGGCCGCCATGATGCCGGCGGTGCGGGCCACCCCGAGCACGTCGCCCTTGGCCAGCTGACCCGCCCGCACCGCGGCCAGCGTGGCCGCCTTCATCTTGAGGACGACGTGGGCCGCCGCCTCGCGGACCGTCTCCGCCTTGGCGGAGACGTCCACCATGCGCGCCTCGCCGCCGGGAGTCAGGTGGGACAGGCCGCGGAAACCGTCCACCTCCCGCGGCGGCGACATCGGTCGGGTGCGGGGGCCGGGCGCCGGACCCGACTCAGGCGTGCGTCGCGGCGCGCGCGTGTCGGAGGAGGCTCTCCATCCGATCCTTCGCGATGAGCTTGAGCTTCTTCAGCTCGCTCACCCGCCACTGCTGATCGGGGGAGAGGAATCCACGGGCGTTCAGATCGACCAGCTCGTGCTCGTATCGCTGATGCTCATCGCGGAGCTTGCGGAAATCGTGGTTTTCGGCGGTGAGTCGCTCGATCAACGCTTCCGTGTCGGGCATGCGGACCTCCTTGCGAGGCGGTTGCTGCTCCTCGAGACCCTGCCCCAACCAGCGTGGGTACATCCGCTTATACTCCCCGGTTCGGAGGACTGTCAAGGCTTGGCGTGGCGGAGCAGATGGGCCGCGGTGGCCTTGAAGTGCGCGGTGACCGGCGTGCCCGCGTCGAGGCCCAGATCGCCGGCGGAGCGCTGCGTCACGAGGGCCACGAGCGGGAAACCGCAGTCAATGACGACGCGGAGATGTGGCCCGCTCGGGATCAGGCGCACGACGCGACCGGCCAGATGATTCCGCGCGCTCGACGGCGTGCCAGCGACCTGCGCGGTCAGGGTCACGTCCTCCGGTCTCACGCAGAGCCGGACCCACTCGCCGGGCTCGGCGGGCTGGGCCACCTCGATAGTCTGCCGGCCGGCCTCGAGGATCGTGAGGCCGCTCGTCACCGCCCGGACCTGGCACTCGATCAGGGTCTCGACGCCGACAAAGCGCGCCACCTCCTCCGACACCGGCGCGCGGAAGACTTGGGCGGCCTCGTCCACCTGGAGGAGCCTCCCCGCGAGCACCACCGCCACCCGGTCGCCGAGGGCCTGGGCCTCGCCTCGGTCGTGGGTGACCAGCACCGCGGTGGCGCGCCGGCGTCCCAGAATGCGCGCCATGTCCTCGATCAGCCCCTCCCGCGTGGGCTGGTCGAGCGCCGAGAACGGCTCGTCGAGCAGCAGTAGCTCGGGATCGAGCGCCAGCGCGCGGGCCAGCGCGGTGCGTTGCGCCTCACCGCCCGAGAGGGTACGGGCCTGGCGTGAAGCCAGGTGGGCGATCCCGAGCTGCTCGAGCCACTCGGACACCCGGGGCGCATCGCTCGCGCCCGCCACGCCACGGAAGCGCAGCCCGAGGGCCACGTTGTCCCGAACCGTCGCATCGGTGAGGAGCGGCTCCTGGAAGACGCTGGCCATCCGGCGTCGGATCGCGAGGCCGTCGTCCGCGCTCACGCGCTCGCCCTGGAAGCGGACGCTGCCCGCGGTCGGCGTCTCGAGCAGCCCCATCACACGCAGCAGCGTGGACTTGCCGGCCCCATTGGGGCCGATCACCGCCAGCACCTGGCCCGCGTCCACCTCGAGCTCCGGGATCTCCAGCACGGTCTGTCCACCGCGTGAGACCCGGATCCCGTGCAGCGCGATGACCGGCGGGGCCATCAGGCGGACGGCAGCACGTGGATGGCACCGCGATGCAACGAGAACTGCCAGTGCCGGTCGCGGTCGATCTCCAGGATCTCGTAGACGAGCCGGGGCACCTCGAGCTCGAGATCGTAGTCGCCCTGCGCGGGCGTCCCCGACTCGTCGAGCCGGATGAAGAGGGTCCAGGACGCGCCCAGGTCGACCTCGCGCACCACGGTGCCGGCCATCAGATTCATGTGATGAGAGCCGTCGACGCCGGTGCGGTCCTTGCGGATCAGACGCACGTACTCCGGCCGGATGAAGAACGCCAGCGGGCTATCGGGCGCGGGCAGGTACGAGTGCGTCGGCGAGTTGACCGCCTCGAGCACCTGCCCGCGCCACCGGAACTGGATGCGGTCGGCGGTGGCCTTCAGCGTGACCCCCTGCACCAGGTTCCGGATGCCCATGATCCGTGCCACGCTGCGCGACGAAGGCTGCGACAGGAGCTCGGCGCGCGGCGCCGCCTGGATGACGCGCCCTTCCTCGTAGACCACGATGCGGTCGCCAAGCCGATAGGCCTCGGTGAGATCGTGGGTGACCAGCACCGCCGCGATGCCCCAGCCGGTGAGGATGGTGCGCAGCTCGTCCTGGAGAGCCTGACGGAGTGGCAGGTCGAGCGCGGAGAGCGGCTCGTCGAGCAGCAGCAACGCGGGATCGGTGGCGAGCGCGCGCCCGAGCGCCACCCGCTGGCGCTGGCCGCCCGACAGCTCGCGCGGGTAGCGCACTGCGAAGGCCTCGAGGCCGAGGCGCGCCAGGACCTCGTCCTCCCGGCGGCGCCTCTCGACCCGGCCTCGCGCGCGGAGGCCGAAACCCACGTTGCCGCGCACGGTGAGGTGCGGGAAGAGCGCGTAGCCCTGGAAGACGTAACCGACACGCCGCCGCTGGGGCGGCACGTCGATGCCGGCCGCCGCGTCGAAGAGCACGTGGCCGTCCACCACGATGCGGCCGGCGTCGGGGCGCACGAGCCCGGCCAAGCACTGCAGCGTGAGGGTCTTGCCCGCGCCCGACGGCCCGAAGAGCGCGGCGACGCCGTCGCCGGCGCTCCACTCGACGTCGAGGGTGAAGCCGGGCAGCGATTTGCGGATGGCGACCTCGAGCCGGCTCGTCATGCCGCCCGGGCACCCAGACGATTGGCGGCGATCAGCACGAGGCACGAGAGCGCGGTGAGCACCGCCACCAGGCCGAGCGCTTCGGCGCGCTCACCGGTCTGCACCGCGGTGTAGATCGACAGCGGGACGGTCGCGGTACGACCTGGAATGTTGCCCGCGAGCATCAGGGTCGCGCCGAACTCGCCGAGCGCCCGCGCGAAGGCCAGCACCAGCCCGGCCAGGATCCCGTTGCGGGCGAGCGGCAGCGTGACCTCGAGCACGGTGCGAAGCTCGGAGCGGCCAAGCGTGTAGGCCGCGCGCTCCAGATCGCGGTCCACCGACTCGATGGCCGCGCGCACCGTGCGCACCAGCAGCGGGAGCGCCATCACGGTGGCCGCGATCACGGCCGCGTACCAGGTGAAGGCCACCGTCCAGCCGGTCAGCTGATAGAGCGGCGCGCCCAGCACCCCGCGCCGGCCCAGCAACACGATCAGGTAGTAGCCGACCACGGTGGGCGGCAGGATCAGCGGCAGCGTCACCAAGAGATCCACGAGGCTCCGGCCCCGGAAGCGACGGCGGGCCAGGGCGTAGGCGATGGGAATGCCCACGAGCGCGTTGAGCGCCGTGGCCGCCACCGCCACCTGGAGCGATAGCCGGAGGGCGGAGATGCTGTCCGGGCTCACGATGGGTGTCCTGGGTGCCGGGGTAGTATGCCACGCTCGAGTGGGCCCAACGTCGGAACGCAGACGTGGGCCACGCGCCCGTCGGCGCCGGTCACCTCCGTCACCGTGACCTCGACGCCGTAGACCTCACGCAGGCTCTCGCGAGTGATCACCTCGCCGGGCGGGCCCAAGCGAGCCAGGCGACCGTGGTGGAGCAGCGCCACCCGGTGCGCGCAGAGGAACGCGTGATCCGGATCGTGCGTCGAGAGCATGACCGCGATGCCCCGGCGGGCGAGCTGCTCGATCTCGGCGAGCACGCGCACCTGGTTGCCGAAGTCCAGACTCGCGGTGGGCTCGTCCATGACCAGGATGGCCGGCTGCTGGGCCAGCGCCCGCGCGATGAGGGTGAGCTGCCGCTCGCCGCCACTGATCTCGGTGTACGGCCGCGCGGCCAGATGACCGATGCCGAGCACCGCCAGCATCTCCTGCGCGATCGCGCGGTCGCCGCGCGACGGAGTGGCGAAGGGCCCGATGTGCGCGGTGCGCCCCATCAGAACCGTCTCGAACAAC
>Ga0210384_10000911_pt1 | contig 42249 bp, 36 predicted proteins | sample IncBWH2MmetaG_FD_160574 | JGI IMG/M metagenome (GOLD analysis project Ga0210384, IMG submission 160574) | Forest soil microbial communities from Barre Woods Harvard Forest LTER site, Petersham, Massachusetts, United States - Inc-BW-H-2-M | ecosystem: Environmental > Terrestrial > Soil >... | reverse complement strand
GGCCACGGCAGGTTGATCCAATCCCGCAAGCCGCTGACCGGGCGGCAGCATAATCACCGTGCGCGTGACGAGCCGCTGCGCAGTGGGCTTCAGATTCCAGATTACAAGCCCAGTGATGACCGCGAGGAGTACCGACACAGCGCCCCACAGCAGGGCCCCTCGCCAGCTCGCGCCGCTGCCTTTCGCTTCGGTGGTTCGCATCTGCGTGACCTGCGAGCTGCCCTCGGCGATCCATTTCAGTTCGAGCAGCAAATCGCGGGCCGTCTGCCAGCGGTCGTCTGGATCCTTTGCCAGGCAGCGCTTCACCGCGCGCGCCAGCGCGGGAGGCGTCATCGGCTGCAACGCACTAATAGGCGCGGGTTCTTTTTCCAGAACCGCGGAAGCAACACTCAACTGGCTCTTGCCCGGAAACGCGTGGCGCCCGGTCAACATCTCATACAGCACCGCACCAAACGAGAAAATGTCGCTTCGCGCGTCGACTTCTTTCCCTTCCACTTGCTCTGGCGACATGTATTGAAACGTACCAACAATCGTTCCTTGCTCGGTTACAGGGGAATCCTGCGTCGCTGCTGCGGTCAGCATTGCCACGTTCGCAAACTGCGCCACGGGTTTCGCCAATCCGAAATCCAGCAATTTCGCACCTGACTTCGTCAGCATGATGTTGCCGGGTTTCAAATCGCGGTGCACCACCCCGCTGCGATGCGCCTTGTCCAGCGCGTCCGCGATCTCAGTGCCATACTTCAACACCTGCTCCAGTGGCAACGGCCCCTTTTCCAGCCGTTTCGCCAGCGTCTCTCCCTCAACACACTCCATCACCAGGTAATCCACTCCATCCTGACTGCCCACGTCATGCAGCACGCAAATATGCGGATGATTCAGGCTGGAGATGGTCTTCGCTTCCCGCTCAAACCGTTGCTTGCGAACGGGATCAGAAGAAAGCTGCGCCGGCAGAATCTTGATCGCCACCGTGCGCTCTAGCCGTGTGTCGCGGGCACGGTACACCTCGCCCATCCCGCCCGCGCCTAGCGGCGAGACAATCTCGTAGGGACCCAGTTTTGTGCCATTCGTCAGCGGCATGAGTTGGATGGATTATAGACCCGGAAGAACTATTTCGGCCAAGGGAACACCCCGTTTCGGGCGCGGCTTGCAGAATCGCTCTTTTGCTAAGCACCTTCGCTGCTCGCGGAATAGTTTCAAGTGAAATATGCAGTATTGTGCAGGTCAAAAATCTCTGCGGTGCTTATCGCCCATGGAATCTTGCGCTTCCGACCAAATCCGCCATTCGAATGATATCAAGTGTAAATATATCTTGACAGTAACAACAATCCATGCTACTTTTCGTTATGGTTTGGCCGTCCTCCACTCTGGGCAATCGCCCCTGCGATGGCTCCGCCCGCCATACTGTTGCCCGTCAGGGCGTATACCCACCCCTCCTTTCCGTTTCGTTCCCTCGCTGCGAGGAAGAGCCCTTTTTCGTTAACCCCTGTATTTGCCACACATCCAAAAAATGCGCCGGTAACTCCTTTCCTTGCCACACTTCCAAAAACACAAGGTTTAAAACCCTTTGTTTGCCACACATCCAAAAAATGACGGGGGTGGGGGGGGTATTTTGTTAATCAGGCATGCGACGAGCACGCCTGTCCTGCCTGCACCGGACTTCTCGGGGAGCGACCGCAGGGAGTCGACAGATCTCTCCTCAAATTTCAGGAAGAATTTCTATCCTGAGGATCTTTTCGCTCCTGAATTTGCCTATGACGTTCGCTGCACAAAGATGCCGGCGAAATGCTGCCGGTGGCGAAAGAAGAGAATCCCCCACAAAATCACCACCACGATGGCCAACGGCAGGCCGCGAGAATCCATGAGCAGATGAAAGAGAAAAATGTTCACGATCACCGGGCCAAGGAGGACCATCGCGAGCGGCACGTAGCGATTCACGAGCAGCAGCAGGCCGCCCGCGACTTGAAACGCTGAAACGACGGGAACGTAATGTGACGTGAAGAGCGCACCCAAAAATTGACTGGCAGGTCCCGGAGGCAGAGGCTGCATCGGAATGAAATGGATGAAGCCATTCAACCCGAAGACCAGAAAGACGAGGCCAAGGAGATAGCGTGCAATCAGCGCTGCGATTTTCATCAATTTTCCTTTCGACAAAAGAGAGGAGCGCCCGGCCTTCCGCCAAAAAGCGGCGGACGCCCCGACGAAGACAGCCGGGATGAACGACAGACATGCTCGCCGGAAGCTCGTAGCCCAAGGCTGCGGCATCGGGATTCTAGCTCAAGTAGTCAGCAGGAGGGGAACTCCAGAATGGCAGGCGGCCTTACACGATCGGAACCACGATCGGTTGGAACGAAGAAACTTCTAAATCAACTCACTTCAGCTCGTGGGCTTTTGCAGCGCCGGCGAGAGCAGGCTAATCACATAGTGATAGGCGTCGCTATTGGCCACGACCTGCCAACGGCCGTCCGTGGTCGAACGCATCAGGTCCAGGTAACGTATGTTTCTCCCGTCCGGCGGCGGGCCTCCGTTCACTCTCACTTTCACCTTCGCAACCATGACATCTTTCGATCCGTGCGCACCCACCAATGCCAACTCCACGTGGGGTATGGGCGCCGCAGACGGGGCCGGCTCGCTTGGAGCCTCGCCGCTCGCTTTCTGTTTCAAGAACTCCTGTACCTGCTGGTGCAAGCCGGTGCCCCGGTACTCGCGCACCAGCGAGACGCCGATCGCAAAGCGCGCGGACTCGTCGAGGGTTTGGATTCGGCGCGCGCACTGATAAATGACAACTCCAAGAATTCCCAAAGCTACGGCCGCCGCTTGCCAACCTTTCAGATTTTGCCGGTATTCCATGGCGCGTCTCCTGTGTCGGTGCGCAGGTAGCCTCACTCGGTCATTGTGAATGGACTTATTTACATTTTGACCGCGAATGACCACGCATGAAATCGAAGAAGACCGTTGTGCGCTAAAGATAAATCGGAGGGAATGACAGCGGGGGTAGTCAGAACAGGCGAGAGATGTATTCGCGCATCTGGTGCTTCCAGTAAGGCCAGTCGTGGCCGCCCTGGGGACCCCAATTATCGAGATGATGGTGAATGCCCTTGCTGGCGAGAACTTCGGAAAGTCGGTAGGAGGGGCCGCTGTTTTCCCACGGGCCGCTGCCGGTGGTGATGTGGATGTCGCAGGTGGCGAGCTGGCCGAGGAGCCACGGGTCATTGAGATTCGCGAGATAGTCCACGGGATTATTGAAATAAAAATTGTCGTCGAACATGCCGTCCATGAAATTCCTGACGTCGTACACGCCGGACATGCCGAAGCAGCGTTTGATCACGTCGGGGTGTTTGAAGAGAGTGTTGGCGGCGTGATACGCGCCGAACGACGCGCCCATGGTGGAGATGGGGATTCCCCGCGTCTGGCAATTGTCGTAGATGAAAGGAACGACCTCTTCGCGGAGATAGGAATCGAACATGGCCTGGACGTAGCTGCGGTGAAACGGGTGGGCTCCTTTGTTGTAAAAGCCCTGGCCGTTGACGGTGTTCACGGAGAAAAATTTGATCTTGCCGCTGTCAATGAAATCGGCGAGCGCGCCGATCATGCTCTGGCCTTCGAGTTCCCACTCGTCGCCGGCGCTCGTGGGGAAGCCGACGAGCGGAGATCCCCAGTGGCCGTACACAACGACGCCCAGCTCGACGCCGAGCCGCGGCGAGTACCAGCGGTGAACTTCGCGTTTCATGGTGCGCCTCGCGTCGTGCGCGGGGAAAGAAAGTATGCCAGCGCGGGCCGCACCGGGGCAATCGCATTGAGCGGGCAGCGTGCGTTCTCCGCGTGTATAGTAGGAAAACTGATTTCCCTTCGGAAGGAGCCATTCGCTCATGGCTACACCCACTGCCGGCCGGCCGACGCCAGAACGCATCTTTAACATTTTTAACGCGTATCAAAATACCGCGGCGCTGAACGCCGGAATCGAACTGGATGTTTTTACGGCGATTGGGGCGGGCGCGAATACGCCAGCTTCGATTGCGGCAAAGACTAGCGCGTCGGAGCGCGGAGTGCGAATCCTCTGCGACTACCTGACAATTCTGGGTCTCTTGACGAAAGAACAAGGACGATACGCACTGACGCAGGATGCCGCCGTATTCCTTGACCGGAAGTCACCCGCATGCCTGGCGTCGATGACGGGATTCTTGTGCCAACCTCGCCACCAGAAGAATTTCAATCTGTTGACGGAGGCGGTGCGCAAGGGCGGATCGGCCGGAGCGGGGGGCGACAACACCCAGCCGCAGGACGAATTCTGGGTCGCGTTTGCGAAATCGATGGCACCGCTGACGATACCCGCGGCGGCATTCATTGCGCAACTCATCGGCGCGCCAGAGGGAAAGGCGTGCAAGGTGCTGGACATTGCGGCGGGGCATGGGATGTACGGGATCACGATCGCGAAGCAGAACCCGAATGCACAAATCGTTACGGTGGACTGGCCGTCGGTGCTCGAAGTGGCGAAAGAAAACGCGCGAGCCGCGGGTGTGGCCAGCCGTTACCAGAGTCGGGCAGGAAGCGCGTTTGACACGGACTTGGGAGAAGGCTACGACTTCGTGCTGCTGACGAACATTTTTCATCACTTCGACAAGCCGACGTGCGAAAAGCTGATGCGGCGAACGCTTGCGGCGCTAAAGCCCGGCGGCAAGGGAGTCACACTGGAGTTTGTGCCGAATGAAGATCGCGTGACGCCGCCGACTGCGGCAAGCTTCAGCCTGGTCATGTTGGCAAACACAGATGCGGGTGACGCCTATACTTTCGCGGAATATGAGAAAATGTTCGGGAATGCGGGGTTTGCGAAGAGCACCCTGCATCCAATTCCCGATATGCCGCAACAGATTATTGTTTCCGAGAAGGCAGGATGAAAAAGAGAGCGAAAAAGAAAACAACACCGAAACGAAAGACGCAAGCTGCGGCCCCGGATAAAGACCTCGCTCTGCGGGAGCATCTTGTCTATCTCCTAAAGGGCGGCGGCGCGCATATTCATTTCATGGACGCGCTCGAAGGTTTCCCGGCGGGCAAGCGCGGCACGTTTGCGCAGGGCCTGGCGCACACGGCGTGGCAATTGCTGGAGCACGCGCGGCTGGCGCAATGGGACATTCTGGAGTTCAGTCGCAATGCCAAGCATAGCTCGCCGGAATTTCCCGAGGGCTATTGGCCGAAAACGCCGATTCCTCCGAGCGACGAAGCGTGGGAAAAAAGCGTGGCCGCGTTTCAGGACGATCTGGAGGAGATGATCCGGCTCGTGGAAAATTCAAAGACAGATTTGTTTGCCAGGATTCCGCATGGCCAGCGGCAGACCATTCTGCGCGAGGCGCTGGTGCTCGCGGATCACAATTCCTATCACCTGGGACAACTTGTGGATTTGCGCCGCGCGCTGGGAGCCTGGCAAAACGGATAGGCTGCGGCAGGTAGAATCAATCTAATAGCGGGTTTTGTTTTCTTGCTTTTGCCAAGCGGCGAAAATCGCGAGCGATTCTTGCCGGAGAATTTGCGCCGTGGGAATGCGGCGGCCCGCGGGCGGAACTTTCAATTCGTCGTAGATAAACGCGTCGTCGAATCCTGCCGCGGCGGCATCGGCGGCCGTGCACGCATAAAAAATGCGCGCAGGACGCGCCCAGTAGATCGCACCCAAGCACATCGGGCAAGGCTCGCAGGTGGTGAAGAGATCGCAGCCGGTAAGCTGGAAGTTTTTCAGAACGCGGCACGCTTCGCGGATGGCGACGATTTCGGCATGCGCGGTGGGATCGTTTGTCGAGGTGACGCGGTTGGTCCCCTCGGCGATAACCCGGCCGTCTTTAACCACCAGGGCGGCAAATGGGCCGCCGTTCCCGTTGCGGACATTTTCGATAGCCAGCGCAATGGCGCGGCGCATGAATTCTTGAGACATGGCTTGCAATTATTCTCTGCTTCCAGCTTGCCCTGCCCTGCGGCGATTCGCAATCAGAGAGAACGATTTCTTTGCAGGCTGTGCTTGCAAGAAACAGGAATGGCGGTAGGATGGGACAGTGTCTTGGACGGATTTACGCTGATTTTCGTATCTATCAACGATTGAGTTGGGGGACGCCATGATCCGCATCGAAAACGTGCAACGCCGGGATTTCCTGAAGGGCATGCTGGGCGCGGGCGCTTTTGTATTGAGCGTGCGCGTGATGCCGGAAAATCTATTTGCGGCGACGGACGCCGCAAATGTGAGCGGTTCGCTGGCGCCGATGTCAAAGGCACCGTTCCAGGCCGGAGTCTATCTGGCGATCGACACGGATGGAACAACCTACATCATCGCGCACCGTTCGGAAATGGGGAGCGGGAGCCGGACGGCGTTGCCGCGGATCGTGGCCGACGAACTGGACGCGGATTGGTCACGGGTGAAAATCGTGCAGGCGACGGGCGACGAGAAATACGGGGACCAGGATACGGACGGGTCTCATTCGGTGCGCAGCTTTTTCGATACGCTGCGCGAAGCGGGCGGCACAGCGCGGCTGATGCTGGTGCGCGCGGCAGCGCAACAATGGGGCGTGCCTGCGGACGAATGCAGCACGGAATTGCATGCGGTGCTGCACAAGAAGTCGGGAAAAAAGATCGGTTACGGCGAGCTGGCAACGGCGGCGGCAAAATTGCCCATACCGAAAAAGGAAGAGCTGAAGTTGAAATCACGGAGCGAATGGCGGTACATCGGTAAAGATGTAAAAAGTTACGACCTGAAAGACCTGTGCACGGGGAAGCCGGTCTACGGCCAAGACACGCACATGGATGGAATGTTGTACGCGAGCGTCACGCATCCACCAGTGCTCGGCGCCGCGGTGAAATCTGTGGATGACAAGGCGGCGCTAGCGGTGGCGGGCGTGAAGCAAACGGTCACCATCGCTCCGTTCAAACCTCCAGTTACAATGCAGGCGCTTGGCGGAGTTGCAGTGCTGGCGGACAACACGTGGGCCGCGATGCAGGGACGCAAGAAATTGCAGATTCAGTGGGAGCAGAGCCCGCATAGCGCTTACAACTCCGATGCGTATAAGAAAGAATTGCAGGCGACAGCGCGCAAACCCGGGAAAGTGGTGCGTGAAAACGGCGACGTGGACGCGGCGTTTGCGAAGAAGTGGAGCAAGGTTGTCGAAGCAGAGTATTACGCGCCGCTGCTGGCGCACGCGTCGATGGAGCCGCCCGCGGCGCTGGCCAATTATCGCGCCGGCAAAGTAGAGGTGTGGGCGCCGACGCAGAATCCACAGGGCGCGCGGGATGCGGTGGCGGAAGCAGTGGGCTTGAAAAAAGAGGACGTAACGGTGCACGTGACACTGCTCGGCGGCGGGTTTGGGAGGAAATCGTTTCCGGATTTTGCAGTGGAAGCGGCAGTGCTCTCGAAGAAAACCGGAAAGCCGGTAAAGGTGGTATGGAGCCGCGAGGACGACATCAAGTTCGATACGTATCATTCGGTGGCGGCGATGTATTTCAAAGCGGCACTGGGAGCGGACGGTAAGCCGGCCGCGTGGCTGCAGCGCAGCGTGTTTCCGCCGATCGGATCGACGTTCGACGCGACGGCAACCTATTCCGGGCCGGATGAGCTGGGGCTGGGGTTCAGCGATATGCCTTTCGCGGTGCCGAACCATCGCGCGGAAAATGGCCCGGCGACCGCGCACGTGCGCATTGGCTGGCTGCGTTCGGTGGCCAATGTGTATCACGGGTTCGGTATTGGCTCTTTCGCCGATGAACTGGCGCACGCGGCGGGCAAAGATCCCCTCGAGTACGCGCTGCAACTGCTCGGACCGGACCGTATCGTTCCCAAGAGCGAGTTGCCGAAGGACTATCCGAATTACGACGGGGACTACGAGCAGTACCCGATCGACACGGCGAGGTTCCGGCGCGTGTTGCAAACGGCGGCGGAAAAATCGGGCTGGGGCAAGAAAAAATCAGGGAGCGGATTCGGGATGGGGCTGGCGATACACCGCAGCTTCCTGACCTACGTGGCGACAGTGGTGCAAGTACGTGTAAATGACGCGGGAAAAGTGAAAATCGAACGCGTGGACACCGCCTTGGACGCCGGGACGGTAGTGAATCCGGAAATGGCGCGGCAGCAGTTCGAGGGCGCGGCGGTTTTCGGGACGAGCCTGGCATTTTATGGGGAAATCACGGCCACGAATGGAGTCATCGACCAATCGAACTTCAATGATTATCAAATGTCACGGATGAACGACGCGCCGCGAGAGACCCACGTCCACTTGGTAGCCAGCGAAGCTCCACCAGCGGGAATCGGAGAGCCGGGCGTGCCGCCGTTTGCGCCGGCACTCTGCAACGCGATTTTTGCCGCGACCGGCAAACGCATCCGCGAGTTGCCGTTGTCAAAAGCCGGCTTGGTGTAACGGCGAACGGAATTAGTCTGGAAGAGCGAGACGCTGAAGAAGAGTCCGGAAACGAGGATTGGAGCGCAAAGCGTCGAGTTGGGGATCCACTTTCAGGAAGACAATGCCATTCGAACGGTCATCGTAAGCCTTCTCCAGCCAGTCCAACGCTTTTTCATTCTCATTCAAACCCACGTAGACACTAGCGACGTAAAACGGCGAGACGTATTACTTTTTTGATTTGTCCAACAACTGATCGAGCGCATTCTGCGCTTCCGGTTTTCTTCCCGCAATCGCGTAGGCATGTCCAAGGGTCGCGACAGATACAACTGGGATTGAAGCTGGTTTGGTAGAAGTTCATTCCTGAGAGTAAAGGACGGGCCGCACGGAAGCGGTCTGTCCTTTCCTCTTGGGCACATTCGTGGTGTATATGCGGGCGGGAAGTTACGCGGCACACTTCAAAACTCCTTCACCTAGCTCAGACGAGAAGTTTGAGGCACAATCGGGCGGTAAAAGTGGTGCAGCCGCAACGGGATCATGGAAGCGGGTGACACATCCGTTGAAAAACACTCACGCGTTCTCGAACGAAGCAACTCCGGCCTCAGCAACCGCGGCGGGAATGGGGGCGACGCGCGTCCGCTGGCGTATTCTCGGGATCATTATGTTCATCATGGCGGTGACGGCACTGAACCGCCTGAACCTAAGCATCGCCGGAAAATACATCGAAGAAGAGTTTTCGTTCGACACCATCACTATGGGGCGGGTGTTCAGCGCGTTCCTGTGGGGTTACGCCCTTTTCCAAATTCCCTGGGGTTATATCTGCGACCGCATCGGGCCGCGACGCACGCTGACCGCATCAATTCTGTGCTTCGCGGTGGGCGCGGGAGCGATGGGGTTGGCGCCGCAATTCGCGGTTGGGACGGGATTGAGCGTCCTGGGGGCGATGCGCCTGATCCGGTTCTTGACGGGCGTAGGCGAAGCGGCCGTCTCTTCGAACGTCACTCGCGTGATCGCTTCCTGGACGGCGATTCGCGAGCGGGGCTTTGCGAGCGGATTACAGGTCTGCGGTCTCGGTCTGGGCGGAACGTTAACGCCCATCTTCATCGCGTGGACGATGGTGCACTTTGGCTGGAGGATCGCGTTCTACTTTTGCTCGGCGCTGGCGTTTGCTGTTGTAGTGATTTGGCAATGGTATGCGACGGATTGGCCGGAGGAACATTCCGGAGTGAACGCGGCGGAGCTGCAGATTATTCATCCCGGGTCGCGCAAGGGAGACACGGGCCGTTCCGTAGACGCGGCAAAAAAACAGGTCCCGTGGCTCAAAATGCTGACGAGCGTTTCGGTATGGGGATTGATCCTGGGTTATGCGTGCCAGGGCTACGGATTTTACGTGTATTACAACTGGTTTTATTTTTATGCGGTAAAAGTGCGCGGCTTGGACCTGATGCGGGCGGCGGTGTGGACTTCAGCGCCGTTTTTCGCGATGGCGCTGCTGTCGCCGGTGGGCGGATGGTTTTCGGACCGCGTCTCGCGAACTCTTGGACGGCGCCGCGGGCGTCTCACTGCCGTGTGGCTCGGGATGGGCGTCTCGACGGTGCTGCTGCTCTTGGGAAGCCACCTCAGCATTACGGTCATTGCGCTGCCGATGATCGCGCTGGCGGCGGGATTCAACATGTTTGCGGCGGCAAATTTTTGGGCCGCATGCATTGATTTGGCGCCCGATTACTCGGCGTCGCTGTCCGCACTCATGAACACGCTGGGGAGCGTGGGCGGAGCGATTTCTTCAACGGTGACGGCCTACGTGGCGGTACATTACAACTGGAGCCACTCGCTGGACCTGGCCGCGGTGATCACCGTGGCCTCAGGACTGCTTTTTTCGTTTGTGAATGCGGGGAAAAGCATCGAGGAGAATTCCGCGGGAGAATTGGAAAGTCCTACCAGAAGTTGAAAGAGTCCGCAGACCCATCTTGGTTTGGACCTGGGAAAAGCCTAGAGTAAGCGCCGCAGATGGCAATAACGGCTGCGAATGGCATCTAGCTGTTTCGTTGGTTTCTCGCTGCGGTATGGAGCCAGACCCGCCCGTTTCGTTTCATTGACACAAGCCAAATGCGACTTGTATCATTTTGGGGTTGCAGCGTTTAGCACGCCCGCAGCATCTGTGTCCCAAGTGGCCGTCTAGCGGTCAACCTCCTTGCACAAAACCCTTTAGGGAACCCGCAAGGAATCTTTTTCGACAAAAGGGATTTTTATCCCGGAGGCACTCAACCATGTTTTCTGACCACGATAACCTTGCATCGGCGGCCGCCGCCGTTCCTGCTTCAGAATCAGAACCTGCTCAAACGAACTCCCCAACAGAAGTAAATTCCGCGGACGGAGACGCAGCGGAAAATTCCGCCGCTGTGCAGGCCGCAACTCCGCAAACGCCGGCAACAGAGGCGTCTCATTCCGAAGCCAAGCCGGGCGCGGAGGGCCGCGGTGCCGCCGGGCCGGTCGACCCCGAAACTGCCGCCGCGGCCGAGGAAGCGGCCGGCTCCGAAGAGATGAGCAAGCTGATGGAGCAGTACGGCGAGCAGCAGGAAGCTGCCGCGCAAAACGAGATTATCGAAGTCAAGGTCGTCGCCTATACGGAACATGGCGTGGTCGTGGATCTGGGCGGAAAAACGGAAGGACTGATTCCCGCCGCGGAATTCAGCGAAACGGAGATTCCGCGTCCCGACCCCAACGCCACCATCGAGGTGCAGCGCACTGGAGAGCACAAAGACGGCTACGCCATCGTTTCCTACCAGAAGGTGCTGCGGCGGCGAACCTGGGAAAAGCTGGATGCGGCGTTCAAGGCGAAGGAAACGATCACCGGAAAGATTGTGGATCGCATCAAGGGCGGGCTGGTCGTTGACATCGGCGTGCGCGCTTTCCTCCCTGGCTCGCAATATGACCTGCGGCCGACGCAAAACCTGGACAATCTCGCGGGTACCGACGTGCAGGTACGCATCACCAAGCTCAACCGTCGCCGTGGCAACGTGGTGGTGAGCCGCCGCGCATTGCTCGAGGAAGAACTGCACGCCAAACGTGCCGCGTTGATGGAAACGCTCACCGAGGGGCAAATCGTGCACGGTCACGTGAAAAACGTGACCGAGTACGGCGCCTTCGTGGACCTCGGGGGAATCGACGGCTTGCTGCATCTGACGGATTTGAGCTGGGGCCGCGTCAAGCATCCTTCCGACATCGTGAAGCCGGAGCAGGAGCTGGACGTCATCATCCTGAAGTTTGACAAGGAAAAGCAGCGCGTGTCGCTGGGCCTCAAGCAGTTGATCCCGGATCCCTGGGCGCATGCAGCGGAAAAATATCCGGCGGGCGGAAAGTACAAGGGCAAAGTGGTCGGTGTCGTTGACTACGGAGTGTTCGTCGAATTGGAACAAGGCATTGAGGGCCTGGTGCATGTGACGGAAATGAGTTGGTCGAAAAAAGCCGTGCACCCCTCGAAACTGTCCAAGGTCGGTGAAGAAGTAGACGTGGTGGTGCTGGACATCAAGCCGAGCGACCGGCGCGTTTCGCTGGGGATCAAGCAGGCGCTGCCGGATCCCTGGCTGCAAACAGCGGAAAAATATCCCGTGGGCAGCGTAGTCACGGGGAAAGTGCGCAACATCGCGGAGTTTGGCGCGTTTGTCGAGATCGAGGACGGTTTCGATGGACTCGTCCACGTGGGCGACGTGAGCTGGACCGGGCGCGTCAAGAATCCGCACGAAGTTTTCAAGAAGGGCGAGCCGGTAACGGCCAAGGTGCTCAAGATCGATGCGGAGAACCGCCGCGTATCGCTGGGCATCAAGCAGGTGAATGACATCTGGGGCGATTGGATCAAGCAACACAAGGTCGGGCAGATCGTCAGGGGTAAGGTGTCGCGGATCGCCATGTTCGGGGCGTTCGTCGAACTGGGAGAGAACATCGAAGCCCTCTGCCACAACACCGAGATTGAAGATCGCAAGCGGCGCGATGAAGGCCATGGGCCGATGCAGCGGACCACAACCGGCCCGCTGAAGAGCGCGGGACCCCTCGAACCGGGCAAGGAATATGATTTCAAGATCATCAAAATCAGCGCGGAGACGCGGCGGATTGGTTTGAGCTATCGCGCCGCGGTTAAGCAACTGGAACGCCGGGAGATCGAACAGTACCGTTCGACGTCGAAATCTTCCGCGACGGCGACCATTGGCGACGCGATCCAGTCCAAACTCGCGGGGCGTTAGGGTTATTTAGGGGAAGGGCGCGCCGTTCAGACCCCTGGGGAAGCGGCCGCGGATTTTCATTTACCTGAAGGTCATTTTAGTGATAGGAAGGGGGGCAATTAGGCGTGCGGAGCCTCTCTAAACCGTTTCGCTTCAGAAAGCTGCGGCGGCCGTTACTTCGGCTGTGCAAAGAGGCATGGCGACAATGACCAAGCAACCCACACTGACGAAGGCCGACCTCATCGAAGAGGTTCTGCGCGTGACCGAGGTCCCGCGCCGAGATTCCGAAACCATCGTCGAGACCATCTTCGAGAGCATTATCCAATCGCTGCAGAAGGGCGAGAAGATTGAGATTCGTGGCTTCGGCAGCTTTCGCACGCGGCAGCGCCGCGGGCGCGTTGGGCGCAATCCCAAAACCGGCGAGAAGGTTGAAGTGCCTGCGAAGAAGATTCCTTTTTTCAAGCCCAGCAAGGAACTCAAGGATTTTGTAAACAACTCGGAAGCCGCGGGAGCTGTTTCGGGCAACTCGCCGCACTCTTGAAAAATTCCAAATTGGTAGTTTTATTTCGGATAGGCGCCGGCAACTTGCCGGCGTTTTTGTTGCCGGGCCAGAGAAGTACTGGAAAGACTTTAGTGTGGCGAGATTAGCCTCTCGACCGCGGCAGCCAGTCCCTGCATTTCTCTCAAGATGCAAATTTGTCTGTTACTGGCAAGCTGCGGCACACTGTCATCCTGAGCGGCGCGTCGTTTGCGCCGCGAAGGATCTCAACCAGGACGCGGTGCAAGACTCCACGGTTGATGACAGTTCCCCGCAGAACGCATGCAGCGCATAAATAATAGGTCTTAAGAGAGCGCCAACCAGCCCCTACGCGGCAAATTTGCGTTATGCTGTGCGCGCAGGTTTTGAGGAAACGGGGCACTCAACGCGATGGACTACATCTGGACTCCCTGGCGCTACCAGTACATGGTACAGGTCACCAGCGGCAAACAACCGGAATGTATTTTTTGCGACGCCGTGGCGCGGAATAACGATGCGGAGACGCTAATCGTTCATCGCGGAGTGAAAACGTTCGTCATTCTGAACCGTTACCCCTACACCTCCGGACACGTCATGATCGTGCCGTACGCGCACGTCGCGGAACTCCAACTGTGCGAAACCGCGGCCCTGGCCGAGATGATGCAGCTCGCCCAACGTGTCGAGGCCGCATTCCAAAGCACTTACAAACCGGATGGGATGAATTTTGGCATGAACCTCGGGAGGGCAGCCGGGGCGGGAGTCGCTGGACACTTGCATTTGCACGCCCTGCCGCGCTGGTATGGGGATTCCAACTTCATGTCTGTCACGGCCGAGACGCGCGTTCACCCCGAAGAGCTACAAACAACGTACGAACGGCTTCGCAAGGCAATCTAGCCACTTTGCTCCAGCAGGCCGGGTGCGACTTGGCACAGTACGCGCCGTGTCGTAGTCAAGTTACAATGACGGGTTATTGAAAAGGTCTTTTGTGACGGAGATTCGCGTTGAACTTGGAACTGAGTGAAGAGCAGAAGCTGCTGCAAAAAAGCGTGCGCGAATTCGCGGAATCGGAAGTGAAACCTCTCGCGCGCGAGCTGGATGAGACGGGTCACTTTCCTCGGGAGACATTCCGAAAGGCCGCCGAGCTTGGCTTGACTGGCATCGCTATACCCGAAGCCGAGGGCGGAGCTGGCTTTGACCATATCAGCTACGCCATCGTGATCGAGGGGATCTCACGATGCTGCGCCTCTACCGGTGTGATTCTCTCCGTGCAAAATTCGCTCTACTGTGATCCCGTTCACCGGTTCGGCACCGAAGAGCAAAAGAAAAAATTCCTGCTGCCCTATGCGCGCGGCGAAAGAATCGGCTGCTACGCCCTAACCGAGCCGCAAGCGGGCTCGAACGCCGCCGCGCTGCAAACCAAGGCCGTCAAAAAGGGTGACAAGTACGTCGTCAACGGCACGAAGGCCTGGATCACGAACGGCGGGGCCGCAGATGCTGCCATCGTTTATGTAAATACCGAGCCGGCTAGAGGCGAAAAAGGCATCACTGCTCTGGTCATTGAAAAAGGAACGCCGGGATACAAGGTAGGCAAGGAAGAAAAAAAACTGGGCATCAGCGCCACCGCGTGCAGCGAACTTGTTTTCACCGATTGCGAAGTGCCGGTCGCGAATCGCATCGGCAACGAAGGCGAAGGCTACAAGGTAGCTCTTTCCACGCTGGACGGCGGGCGCATCGGGATCGGCGCGCAGGCCACTGGAATCGCGCAAGGCGCGTTCGAGGCGGCGGCAAGCTACTCCCAGGAACGACTAGCGTTCGGGCACCCTATCGCCCAGTTTCAGGCCATTCAGTTCATGCTGGCGGACATGGCCACGGAGATCGATGCGGCGCGCCTGCTGGTGCGAAAAGCGGCCTGGAAACAAGACACCGGCGCACGATTTAGCATGGACGCGGCGATTGCGAAACTCTTTGCCAGCGAAATGGCCACCCGCGTGACGCATAAAGCGATCCAGGTGCATGGCGGCAACGGCTACAGCCGCGAGTATCCAGTTGAGCGCAACTATCGCGACGCGCGTATCACGGAAATCTACGAAGGCACGAGCGAAATCCAGCGGCTGGTCATCGCTTCCTGGGTCCTGAAGTCCTGAGCAAGCCAATTGAACCTGGGTTGAACGATTTCAAACAGGTTTTCAACTGTCCCGCGATGCTGTGTGTGGAACGCGTCCTCTCATCTCAATGAAATAGGAATGCGCATCATCGGACTTTGCGTTCAGGCCATTCGTCCACACTCCTGATTCCAAGTCTGCCGCCGGAATGGAGATTGAAGTCACCGCGAATTCCTCCCAAGGTGCAGCCAAAGTCTTGAGATTCGCTTGTGAATGGATTTCCCGGAGCTTTGGGGCGATAGTCTCGCGCAATTGAGCCCATTCGCGACAGACGCTCTCGAAAAAGTGATGTTGCCGCTCCATGGAATCTTGCCGGCTTCCGTCGACGAAGACTTCGATCTCGCAATCGGTGGGAGGAAATCTTGTTTTACCTTCCCAATAGCCGAGCTTATCTCCCATATAGAGCATTGAACCAAATACCGGATCCTGCCTGCGAACTGGCTTAAACCTTTCCACGATTCTCGAAACCACGTTAGCCAAGGATGTATCCCTCCACAATTTTAACAATTTGGTTCGAACATTTAATAGAGCGTATTCTGACTGGGTGCTAGAACTCGACTGCGCGCTCGAATTTGATGCGGAGCGTAACGCTGATTTTCTTGCGTCGCTCCCTGCGCGACCAGCAGTGTGTTTGATCGAGTCGCGAGAAGAAAGCGCCCAGCCGTACTTGATTCGAACGGCGGACCTGAAGAGGCGGCTGCAGCGGCTATTGGGCCCGCCCGATCCGGCGAGCAAACGGCTGAACCTGCGTGAGTTTGCACGCGGCGTACGTTACCGTGTCACGGGTTCAGCGTTCGAACAGACGTTCACCTACTACCAGCAGGCAACGCGAATTTTCCCGAAACGTTACCGCGATTTATTGCGGCTGCGCCCGCCCGCCGTTCTGAAGGTGAACCTGCGAAACGCGTATCCCCGATGCTTCGTGACACGGCGGATTCCGGTGGACGAACATGGGACGCCCGTTTCCGGCGCGTACTACGGCCCGTTCGCTTCGCTCCGGTCGGCGGAAGCATTCGCCGAGCGCGCCCTGGATTTCTTCAAGGTTCGCCGTTGCCAGATCAAGATCCGCCGCGACCCTTCGTTCCCGGGCTGCATCTATTCGGAAATGAAGATGTGCCTGGCGCCATGTTTCGCGGGGTGCACGAAGGAAGAGTACGACGTGGAGGTGCATCGGCTGGTGCAGTTTATCGAGACCAGCGGGGACTCGCTCCGTTCAAGCTTTGAGCAAGAGCGTGAACGCGCGAGCGAGGAGCTCGATTTCGAACGCGCTGCGGCGCTCCACAAGAAAATTGAAAAGCTCGAGGAAGTGCTACGAGGTAGCCCAGAGTTGGCGCGTCGAATTCAGGATCTTAACGCGGTGATCTTGCAGCGCACCGCGGAGGCACAAACCATCGGTGTTTACGGGGTCCGCGGCGGACGCCTTGAGCAGCCGTTTTTCCTACGTTTCGCGGAAATCGCGAGCCAGCCGCGTTCCGCCGAACAGATTTTCCGTGACTATCTCGAAGGCCCCGCAAAGCAGGGCGAGCTGAACCCCGGCGCGTCATCCGAACAAATCCAGGCAAATGACCTCGGCGAGAATTTGTGGCTGGTGGCCCGCTGGTATTACAGTAATCCGCGCGAGGGCGAGATATTCTTTCGTGAGGAAGACTGGCCCTACCGACGCATCCTTCGCGCGTGCTCTCGATTGCTGATGCCCAAGAAAACGGAATCGGATCCGGGGAGACTTGTGCAGCAGAAAGACCAAAATAAAGGAGCTCCATGAACCGATCCGCCACGAGAGAGGGGACGCAGCGTTACGCCAAGAGGTTTAACGGCCGCGCCGCCGAGGGGTATTTTCGCGAGACGCAAGGGCTCGTGGCTTCGTCACTCGGAATTGGGACGTACCTGGGGCAGCCCGACGACAAGACCGACGAGCATTACACCGCGGCTGTGGTCGCGGCCGTCGAGAACGGAATCAACTTCATCGATGCGGCGATTAATTATCGCTTCCAGAGGAGCGAACGCAGCGTCGGCGCGGCCATCAAACAACTCGCCGCGAAAGGCATTGCGCGCGAAGAGCTAATCCTTTGCACCAAGGGCGGCTACCTCACGCCGGATGGCTCGATGCCTGCCGATCCGAACGAGTATTTTTTCCGGGAGTATCTCCAGCCGGGCGTTTTCACGGCGAAGGACATTGTCGCGGGGAGTCACTGCATGACGCCGCGCTTTTTGGAAAATCAGCTCGAGCGCAGCCTCCGCAATCTCGGCGCGGATTGCGTCGACGTCTACTACCTGCACAATCCGGAGACGCAACTGGGTGAAATCTCGCGGCCGAACTTTCTCGAACGCGTGCGGGATGCATTCGAGTGTCTGGAGTCCGCTGCCGTCGCGGGGAAAATCCAGTTCTACGGGATGGCCACATGGAATGGCTTTCGACAGCCGGCCCGCGCGCGTGACGCCATGGAGCTTGCTGAATTCGCGCAGATTGCCCGCGACGTCGCCGGAGAGAAACACAGGTTCCGCTTCGTGCAGCTTCCCTTCAATCTGGGCATGACCGAGGCGCTGACGCTTGGAAATCAAACGATTGACGGACGTGAACGCACTATCATGGAAGCGGCCAGTGAGCTCGGCATCACGCTCATCGCCAGCGCCTCACTCCTTCAGGGACAAGTGGCTCGCAATCTTCCCGCATTCGTAGGTCAGGCGCTGGGGCTCCAGAATGATGCGGAGCGTGCGCTGCAATTCGTTCGCTCATCGCCGGGCATCAACACCGCTCTGGTAGGCATGTCCCATGCGGAGCACGTTCGGGCAAATACGAGGCTGCTCGGCATCCCTCCCGCCACCATCGACGAGTTCGGCAAGCTGTTTACGCGCGGCGAAGGCGCGTGAGAAGGACACTCGCCGCAGTTTATTTGAGAATTTGCGGGTAGCGGCCGGTGAGCCAATCCGCAATCGCCGAGCCGAGCTGATCGAGTTTTCCAGTAAGAAAATGATCTCCACCTTGAACCGTGCGCACGCGGTTTGTTCCGGGAAGCGAAGCCACGAGAGCCTCAAGTTTATGGACGGAGCCAAATTGATCCTCGGTACCTTGCACGAACAACTTCGGCTTTTTGCATTCCAACAAATAGGAAAAATCCGAATCGCTGACGGGCGCGCCGATGCCGATGAGCTCACTCACGCGCGCATCCGCACAACCCACGCGCAAACCTACCCAGCAGCCAAAGCTGAATCCCGCCAGCAATAACGGCGTAGACGGGAATTCTTTCCCCAGAAAATCGAGCGCCGCGCCGACGTCGTCCTGTTCGCCATGACCGCGGTCGTGCTTGCCTTCACTCGCGCCGGCACCGCGGAAATTAAAGCGCAGCACCGGCAGACCGAGTTCATCAAGAGCTTTTGCGGTCTGATAGACAACCTTGTTGTGCATTGTTCCGCCAAACAACGGGTGAGGGTGACATACGAGAGCGGCGAGTGGCGGCTCTCTGCCATTCGAGGGATTCCAGAGTATGGCTTCGAGGCGTCCAACCGGTCCGTCAAGAAAGAAACTGCGCGACTCGTGTGATCGAGGCATGCGCGAACGAGGTTCGAACGGTCAGTGTACCGAAAGGGGTGAACCACTATAAGTACTAGACCACAAAGAATTTATGCAAACCGCCAACACCTCGTACTAGGACAAAATTTCTTGATTTTCCCTTTGCAGTTTGCTCGCTGCAATGTTAGCTTTCCTCAGATTCCAGCCAACCGGGGGTGCGATGAGCGACGGAGCAGAGCGCCGCGAAGCGCGGCGATTTAACATGACCCTACCGTTGCGCGTTCTTCCATTCGAGACCAGAGGTTCCGAGCTGCAAACACAAACGCGCGACGTCAGTTACCGCGGACTCTATTTTCTCGCCGATGCCAATTTCGAGCTCGACAGCGAAATCGATTTCGTCCTCACGCTGCCGCAGCAAGTGACGCAGCCAGGGGGCGTTGACATCCGCTGCCGCGGCAGAATTGTGCGAGTGGATTCGAACCTGAACGGTCAAAAAGGCGTAGCCGCCAAAATCGAGCGCTACGAGTTTCTTCCTGCAGCGGCCTCTGCCGCTTAATTCTCTTCGCCGATCCCAATCCCCGCAAGGCTCGCATGGCGTTTCCCGCGCGAGTACAATGCAGATGCCCTTATTTTTTCGCTGGGGGGAATCTATGTATCACTATGACGCTAGGATCGCGCTCGACGAGCTTCAGGAAGACGCGCTGCTGCCCCATCCCGTTAAACTGCGCGACATGATCTTGCGCACCCAACTGGGGCCGCAAGACGCGCAAGCCCTTAACCACGATTTCCAGGATTACCTCACCCGATTTGGAGAGCTGCAGAAAGTTGCCCGCGGCATCCTGGAAAAACTTGCTGCCGGACATCGTAAGACCGCATGAAGAAAATCGGATAAGGGCCAATCTCCCGGTATGAAATCTAAACCGCGCGTTCTGCTCCTATCTGCATCTTCCGGCGCTGGCCATGTCCGCGCGGCACAGGCGCTGGAGAAAGCTTTTCTGGCGACGGGAGAATGCCAGGTCGAGCACATCGATGTGATCCAGTACGTCAGCAGGCTGTTCCAGCGAATCTACGACAAGGCTTACATCTCGATGGTACGCCGCGCACCCGAGCTCATGGGCGTGCTCTACGACAGGACCGACCAGCCCTGGCAGCATTTGAGGCGGCGCGTGGCGATGGACCGGCTCAACACCCAGCCGATGATTCGCATGCTCAAGCGCGTGCAGCCGGATCTTTGCGTGGCGACGCACTTTCTTCCTGCCGAAATCATCGCCTGGCTGATCGCCAAACGCAGACTGAAAACCCGACATGCCATCGTCGTTACGGACTACGACGTGCATGCCATGTGGCTCACGCGCACGGTCGACCGGTACTACGTGGCTATCGAGGAGGCAGCCGAATATCTGGCGCGACTTGGAGTTCCGCGCGAAATAGTTCGCGTAACGGGAATTCCCATTGATCCGCTGTTCGCCGTAAAGCCGGAAAAAACCACGGCGCGAAACCGCTTGAATTTGGATCCTGGTGCGCCAACGATCCTCATTTCGGCAGGAGGTTACGGCATCGGCCCCGTAGAGCAGCTCGTCCGCGATTTATTGGCGCTGCAGGAACCTTGGCAGATCGTGGCCATTGCGGGGAAGGCCGAGAAGGTACACAAGCGATTGGCGGAAATCGCGCGAGGGGCCGGTACTTTGCCGAGCGGCGCAGCGAAGCTTTGCCCGGTGGGGTTCACGACGGAAATGGATCAATACATGGCCGCAGCGGATCTGCTGATCGGAAAGGCTGGTGGATTGACCACTTCGGAAGCCCTGGCTCGGGGTCTGCCGATGGCGCTTATCGAACCGATTCCTGGACAGGAAGAGCGCAACGCAGACCACTTGCTTGAGGCGGGCGCCGCGATCCGGTGCAACAATCTGCCCGCAGCCGCCTGGAAGATCGCGGGATTACTGAATGATTCTCCGCGGCTTGAACGTATGCGACAAGCCGCCAACCAAATGGGTCGTCCCGGAGCAGCCGCTGGCATCGCCAAAGACACCCTTCGGCTGCTAGATTAACATCCAAGCTAAATGCGCGGTGCAAAGGGCCGCCGCACACACGGATCACTATGCGACGAAACACACTGTTGATCGACGCGGATGACACGCTCTGGGAAAATAATGTCTTCTTCGAAAAACTGATCGAAGACTTCATTAGCCTGGTCGAATCGTCGGGCTACACCCGCGCCTATATCCGCCACATCCTGAATGAAACGGAGCGCAAGAACATCCGGCAATACGGCTACGGAGTTCGCAGCTTTGGCCGTTCTTTGGAAGAAACCTACCTCAAACTGGCGGACCAGATGGCCAAAAGGGAAACGCTCGCCTTGATCCACCAGCGGGTCGTCGAGCTGGAACGCACGCCGCCAAAAATTCTCGACGGTGTACCTGAAACGCTGGCCTATTTGACCGAACGTCACCGCCTAATTTTATTTACAAAAGGCGAGCCTGCCGAGCAGGCTGCCAAGGTCGAGCGCTCCGGTTTGCAGGGATTCTTTGAATTCATCGAAATCGTGCGCGAGAAAGACCACGAGACCTACAACGGGCTTATACACAAGTATAAGATCGTAAAATCGCAAGGCTGGATGATCGGCAACAGCCCGCGTAGCGACATCAATCCCGCGCTCAAGCTCGGCCTGAATGCCGTCTACATTCCGCACGAACACACCTGGCACCTGGAACACGAACCGGTGTTGGCGGGCTCCGGAAAGCTTGTCATCCTGCCGGCTTTCCGCGAGTTGCGCGGCCACTTTTAGCGCGGCCCGGCTCCCAAATTGGATGTTGCATCCATCTCGGCATCCGCGAACCTAGATATTTGTGCATCATCCCGAGGTGAAATCATGGCCACGACAACAACCTCCGCACCCACCGATTGGCGGCAAGAATGGTTTGAATTCGAAGACGCGACCTACCTGAATGTGTCGGGCCAGTCGCCGATGCCGCGTGTTTCCATTCGTGCCGCGCAAGCTGCGCTCGAGGCGAAGAAGTATCCGCATCACAAACCGGACTCCACTTTTTTCGACGTGCCCAACCGAATACGAGCGTCCATCGCGAACCTGGTCGGGGGAAAGCCCGAAGAAGTTGCGCTCACCAGCGGGGCTAGCGCCGGCCTGGCGGCGGTTGCGTATGGCCTGACGTGGAAGCCGGGCGACGAGATCGTCACTGCCAAAACTGAGTTTCCGCTGCAGTACACGGCGTGGAAACCGATGGAAGAACGCGAAGGACTAAAGCTGAAAATTGTTTCGCCCAGCGAACGATTCATCACGGCCGACGATCTGATTAGAGCGATGACGCCGCGAACCCGGCTGGTTTCGGTGAGTCTGGTGCGTTTCGACGACGGCTCGCTGCTGGATGCCAAGCGGGTTGCGGCAGCGTGTCACGCGCAAGGGGCGCTGCTGTTGCTGGACGTCAGCCAGTGCTGCGGTGCGCTTCCGCTGGACGTCACCCAGCTTGGGGCAGACTTTCTGGTGAGCGCCGGCTACAAGTGGCTGCTTGGGCCGTTTGGCACGGGATTTTTCTGGGTAAAGAGGGAGCACCTCTCGATCGTCCGGCCGGGCCCTTTCCATTGGATGGCCGTGGCAGGTTCAGACAATTTTGCTTCCTTGTCCTTCGACGATCCGAAGCCGGCACCAAGCGCAATGCGGTGGGACTCCCCGGAATGGGCCAGTTATTTCAATCTCAACCTGGTGGCCATGGACGCCTCAGTTGATTTTGTGGCGCGCATGGGACCTGCGTTGGTGGCAGCGCACAACCGCAAACTGATCGACATGATGTATGAGAGGCTGCCGAAGGATCGTTGCGTTCCTGCCAGTCCAATGGATGCGTCGCAGCGCGGGCCGTACGGTTGCTTCAGGGCGCGCACCGGGGAGAAGACTGCAGCGCTGTATGACCGGCTGCGCAAAGAAAACGTGATCGTAAGCCTGCGCGAAGGAAATATTCGTGTCTCGCCCCACCTATATAATTCCGAGCGCGATATCGACCGGCTGATCTCAGTGGTCACCACCTGATGCCACAAGACGCTTGGCCCAGGATCGCTGTGGTTGGAGCAGGCGCCGTCGGGGGCTACTTCGGCGGGATGCTGGCACGGGCGGGTGCGCCCGTGGTGATGGTCGGCCGCCCCGCGTTTGTGGAAGCAGTGAAGAAAAATGGACTCTTCCTGGACACGGTGCAATTTCAAGAGTCTGTGTGCGTCGAAGCGTCCACGGAAATAAATTCCATTCGCGCTGCCGAGATTGTTCTCTTTTGCGTGAAAACCACGGATAACGCCGCGACTGCACGCGCCATCGCGCCGCTGCTGGCGTCGGGCGCGCTTGTTGTCAGCCTGCAAAACGGTGTGGATAACGTGGAGCAAATTCGCGCGGCCGCCGGCATCGAGGCGCTGCCCGCTGTCGTCTATGTGGCCGCGTCTGTTCCGGAACCTGGCCGGGTAAAACACGTTGGCCGAGGAGATCTTGTCATCGGCCCTCGCAACTCAAAAACCGAGCGTTTCGCCGGCCTTTTCGAACGCGCTCACGTGCCCTGCCGCATTTCGGAGAACATTGTTGGCGAGCTCTGGACCAAGTTGACCTGGAATTGCGCGCTGAATGCCATCTCAGCGCTGGGCAAAGCCAAATACGGCCAGATTGCGGCGAGCGAGGATGCGCGCAAAGCCGTCGAAAACATTGTGAAGGAACTGCTGGCCGTGGCCCACGCCGCGAACATTCAATTGCCCGGCTTGGAAGATTTTACCGCCGCCATGTCGGGTGCGCTAAAGGTCGCCGCACAGATGTCCGGAGCGTTTTCCTCAACGGCGCAGGACCTGAATCGCGGCAAGCTCACGGAGATTGATTCCTTGAACGGCTACATCGCTCGCCGCGCCGCGGAGCTCGGCGTCCCCGCGCCACTCAATCAAGCGCTCTATACGCTTGTAAAACTCGCGGAAGGCCGAGCGTAACTCTTTTCGTTGCGGATTTTCCTATCGCTCGTCCGGGGCGTGGAAGGGAATGTGCACGATCGCTTCGAGGTCAATAGCCACACCCTGTCTCGAGGCCGGGCGGAATTTCCACTGGCTAAGCGCCTTGACGGCGTTCGCATCTAGTTGGTCGTCAATGCCGCGCACTAGCTGGATGCTGTCCACGGAGCCGTCGCTACGAATGATGGCATAAAGGATGACCTCGCCCTCCACGTGTTCGTTAATGAGTGTGGACGGGTACTTTGGATCGATCTTCTTCAGCGCGGAGGGTCCTGACAGATCGCCGGAGACCACCCGCGGCGCATCCGGGTTTGTGCGCAGCTCGGAAAAATTCAGGATCCAGCTGCCTGTCGCGCTATTCAGATTCGGCATATTCACGTTCATGGAGTAGACGCGCTTCGATGCAAAAACCAGCTCCGGCTTCGCGCCCGCGGGCAATGCCGCAAAATTGGGCGGCCCGGTCCTTTCCGCTGGTCCGTCGTTCCTTGAGTTTGCTTCCGGTTTCGTTACCAGCAAACGCGGCGCCTTAATCGGCGCGGTGCCCCCGCCCAACCCGGAAACGCCTTCTTTCCCACGCGGGCTTCCTCCGCTGATGCTGACTCCCACCGAACTATTTCCCGCACCGCCGGTGCTTTCTTTGGCGGCAGGTACACCCGGAGTCTTTCCTTCGGGAGAGATGGAAACGCGAGCCGCGAGATTGCCCTGGGGAAGTGAAACAGGAACTACAGGCGGCGCCGGAGCCGCGGAGAGCGCAATCAGCGTTCTCGCATCACCATTTACTACGCTGGGCTGCGCCATGCCGGCATCGGGCGCAGGCGCAGTCTCGGAATCTTGCGCACGCTGTAAAACGCGCGGCGCGGACCCGGTATTCAACTCGATTTTCGGCCGCGCAGGGCCATTCTGTTGAAGAGCCAGGCTGATTTCCGCGATGCGCTGCTCCGCGTTAGGAATATCCGGCGTGGGAGCTGACGTGACTTTTGCCGCCTTGCGTTCACGCGGGCGCAATTTTTTCAGAGTTTCTTCGCTGATCTGCAAACGCGGGCGTGCAGGCGCGGCCGATTGCGCCAACTCCACGACATTCGGCAAGTTCGGGAGAATCTTGGGCGGCTCGGGCGGGGCGGCAGGGTTGATGAGTGTCTGCCGCGGGTGAGCGGGATGGACGGGATCAGTGAAGATGCGTTGCCGGGGATGAAATGCGTCCGCGCCTTGGGTTGCCGGAGGATCCTTCGGCTCGACGCGGGGAGTGGGCCGGGGTTTCGCGCGGTGGATCTCCAGCAACGGCAAATCGTCGATCGGCCCGGACCAGGTTAGCTCGGTGTTCTCGAATGCGGGGTTCCTGTGTCCCGCGGAGATCTGCGGGAATGGCAGGATCAGAAATGCCAGGTGCCAGAGCGCCGCTGCGACAACGGCGCGCCGCGGAATACGACGCTCGATCCAGCAATCCTTGAAGTAGTCCCCTCCCAAAAACTTACCGGGCGCCCAGGGACCCGCGAACAGAGCCCTAAGACTGCTTCCGAGGCTCTGGTGAAAGCCTCCCCAGGCGACTTCGAGCTGAGGCTCCTGAGCACCAGCCAAGCGCACGGAAACGGCAGGCTTTCCCGCCTGTCCCAAGAGATCAAACGCAGCTGTGAGGCCATCGAGCGACATGAGTCTTGCAATTATACCGTGCCGTGCTTGGTATCCTCGAATGAAAGAGATAGGGCGAGCCAGCCCAAGAGGGATAGATGGAGGAAACCGCCGGGGGGGTTTACTTCGTGCGATCCGCTTCGTCCTCTTCGCCAGGATGCTGGCGATAGAAGCTGAGCGCGGCGTCACCTTGCTTCAATACGCGATAACGAACGAGCGAGCCGACACGAGCGGGCAGCTCGAAATTGTGGCGATGCTCTGCGATCACAATGCTGTCTTGCGCCAAGAAGGCGGCCGCTCCCAAAAATCGCAATACGCGCGTGTATTCTTCGGCTGCCGCGTAGGGAGGATCGAGAAATACAAAATCGAAAGGAGCGGCTCCGCCTTTTCGGCTGGCTGCAAGCATTTCTAAGCCACGCAGAACATCCACGCCGAGCACAGTGGCTCCGGAGCGCACTCCGAGTGAATCCAGGTTTTTTCGGATCAACGTGGCCGCCGGAGCATGATTTTCGATGAACATCACGTCGGAAGCTCCGCGACTGATCGCCTCGATGCCGACCGCGCCAGTCCCCGCGAAAAGATCGAGGAACCTCGCCCCGTCCACGGTTGGCCCCAGCACATTGAAAAGCGTCTCGCGCAGGCGGTCGCTTGTAGGACGAAGTGCCAGCCCCTTCAGGCTCTTCAAAATTCTGCTGCGGTAGGTTCCGGCAATAACGCGCATGAGTGCCGTTATTAGTGGTCAGTTCTCGCTCCCTAGTCAAGGCACAAAAACTTCGGCGATCGGACTCGCTCGAGGTATGAAAGGGAACGAATGCTCCGATCGCGATTAGCGGTCGGCGATGACTATTATCCGATGATGCGGCTACTGGCGATGAAACCTGCCGGTGGTAAACTTCAAAGCAAGTCACGCCAGGGAGAATCCGATGGCCGGAACCCTCGATGAAATTTTCAGAGTACGAACTAGCGGAAACGGCTATGTCCAACAGGAATGGGAGCACATTCTCTTGCAGCGCGAGCTTTCGCAGCTGGTTGCCGAGGGTAGAGTCCGCGAGGAGGCGTGCCCGCTAAATAAAAATGCGAAATACCGTGAAGATTGGGTCACAAGACGGTTTCGCGACTTAGAAACAGGCGACCTTTACGAATACACCAGTCCCTGGGAAAGGGGTGGCCCAAGATTCTATAAGCTTGGTTTTGACTAACGCATCAACCCGACAAGTATACTTGCCCTAATTCGCTCAACCGACGCGGGCGAGATGATATCTCCGCTGCCACTCCGCCGGAAGTGAGCGAAGAATGTTCTCGAGCACTGGATCGCGGGCGGGATCATCCGCCAGGGAAAAAGCCTCACGGCGCGCCAGCTCCAGCAATTCGCGGTCGCGCAAGGGGCTTGCGACATGGAATCCGAGATCGCCGGATTGCCGCGTGCCAAAAAATTCACCGGGGCCGCGGAGCTGGAGATCCGTTTCGGCGATTTCAAATCCATTGGCGGTGCGCACCATGGTGTCGAGCCGCGCGCGCGCTTCCTCGGTGATGCGAGTTGGTGCGACCAGGATGCAGTGCGATTTCTCCGCACCACGGCCGATCCGTCCTCGAAGCTGATGGAGCTGGGAAAGCCCAAAGCGCTCGGAATGTTCGATCACCATCACCGTTGCGTTCGGCACGTCCACACCGACTTCCACCACGGTGGTCGCGACCAGAATTTGTATTTCGTTTTTCCGGAAGCGCTGCATGACGTCTTCTTTCTCCTCGCTCGAAAGGCGCCCATGCAGCAATCCGAGCTTCAGCTTCGGAAACACTTCTTTCGATAGCCGCTCGTATTCCTCCATGGCGGCTTTCAGCTCCAGCTTTGATTCCTCGATGACCGGGTAAACGACGTAGGCCTGATGTCCCGCCTGGACCTCCCGGCGGAGAAAGTCCCAAACGCCTGGAAGATGCGGCTCCGTGGTTGTGCGCGTCACGATCGGCGTGCGCCCGGGCGGCAGCTCATCGATGACCGAGACGTCCAGGTCGCCATACAAAGTCAGCGAGAGCGTTCGCGGGATGGGAGTCGCCGTGAGCACGAGAACGTGCGGGGCGTGGCCGCGCGAAACGGCTTTGTCCATCAATCGCTTGCGCTGTATCACGCCGAAGCGGTGCTGCTCGTCGATGGCCACAAATCCCAGCCGCTCGAATTCCACCTTGTCCTCGATCAAGGCATGCGTGCCGATAACGAGCTGCGCTTCTCCGGAGCGAATGCGTTCGAGCGCGGCGTTTTTTTCGGCAAATTTCAGTCCGCTGATAAGCAGCTCCAACCGGTATCCTCCGGCCGACAGAATGCGCCGCGCCGACAGATAGTGCTGCACGGCAAGAATCTCCGTGGGCGCCATCAATGCCGCCTGGCAGCCATTTTCGATAGCGATCACCGCCGCCTGCAGCGCCACGATGGTCTTGCCGCTGCCAACATCACCTTGCAGCAAGCGGTTCATAGGGACCGGTTTCTCGAGATCCGCGGCAATCTCCGCGAGCACGCGTTTCTGCGCCGCCGTCGGCTTGAACGGCAGGATGCGTTTCAGCGCCTCGCGCACATTGTCTTCCCGCACGCGAAAGGCGATGGCATTTTCCTTGCGCGCCGCCCGGCGCTCGAGCGCTAGGCTGAGTTGAAATAGAAAAAATTCCTCAAAAATCAGTCTCTGCTGCGCCGGCGAACGAAACGTGTTCAGCGCTTCGAGCGATTCCCCTGGCGGAGGAAAATGCGTGTGGACAATCGCTTCCTGCCGCGAAGGATAGCCGAGCTTCGCGCGCAGCTCCTGCGGCAGCAGGTCCGGCATTTTCGGATCGAGCAACTGCACCGCGGCGTACATCGCGCGGCGAATGGCCCGCGATCCGAACGTGCCAATAGCCTCGTAAATCGGGACGATTCGCCCGACCTCCGTCGAATCCAGTTCCTCGCTGTGCAGCACCTCAAGCTGCGGATTCACCATCTCCAGCCGAGCGGGACGCAACTTGTCGATTTCCGCCTTGCCATGAAGAATCAGCAACTGCCCGGGTTTCAGGCGGTCCTGCAGATAGCCGCCGTGAAAAAACTTGCAGGGCAGCGAGCCGGTGTCGTCCTGAACAAGCAAGTGATAGATCGCGTCGCGGCCGCGCATGCTGCGGATGGCCTGCCCGCTCATCACGCGTGCGCGAATGGTGTAGGTGCCGTTCGGCTGGATGTCCTGAATTCTCGAAAAATGGATGCGGTCTTCGTAGCGGAAAGGCAAATACGTAAGCAGATCTTCGAGCGTATAAATTCCGCGCTTCGCCAGCAGCTCCGCCCGTTGCGGGCCGACGCCCTTGATCATCCGCACTTCGGTCGTGAGGCTCAACGTCATCGACAATAATTACCTTCATCGGCCACGCGGCGCGCCTCTCTGCGTGGCGGCCACGGCTCTTTCTTTATATCATTACCCGCAGTATGGGTCGGCGACGTCTCGCGCGGACCGCATTGGCAACGCGAAACTTGCGCCGCGCGCACACGTATCGATAGAGTGGGTCTCGCAGCAGCCACGCGCCAGGCTCGTCTCGCGGCTACATAAATGAGGAGGCTCTATTGTCCGGAGAGCGTCTCACAGATTCCGATAAACGTACCCTGCTGATTTGGGTGCTGCTCGGCATCGCCGGCGTGTTTTTTGCGCGCCATTATTTTTTCCGGGCGTTTCCCGAAGCCTCGGTCAATTTCAGCGTCTCTCGCGATGAAGCTCTCCAGCGCGCCCAGAAATTCATCACCGGACTCGGCGAAAACATTAGCGGCTATCAGTCGGCGATTATTTTTGACGTAGACGGCAACGCCAAAACCTACCTCGAACGCCAGCTCGGCCTTCAGCAGGCCAATCAGTTGATGTCCTCCACGCTTCACATCTGGTATTGGGATGTGCGTTTTTTCAAACCGCAGCAGGAGGAAGAGTTTCACGTGCTCGTCACGCCCGCGGGCGAAATCGCAGGTTACGCGCACAAAGTGGAAGAATCTCGAGCGGGAGCAACGCTTGACCGCGCTGCCGCGCAAACTGCCGCGCAAAATTTCCTCACCGGCAAACTCGGAGCCAATCTAAGCGCTTGGGACTTCTTGCCGGAAGAGGTCAATTCCGAGAAACGTCCTAACCGTCTCGATTGGTCTTTCACCTGGGAGAAACGCGGCTTTCGCGCCAAGGATGCACCGTACCGCCTGCGAGTTTCGCTTCAGGGCGATCGCGTCGGAGGCTCGAGGGAATTTCTCCATGTGCCGGAAGAATGGGAGCGAAGCTACAAGCGGCTCCGTTCCGGCAATGACACTCTCGCGGCTGTTTTCGCTGTTCCTTACATTTTGCTGATTGCGCTCGCCACCTGGCTGGGCATTTCCCTCGCGCGCCGTGGACAAACCGGCTGGGCCGCCGCTTTCAAACTGGGTGCGGTCGTCGCGCTGGTCCTCTTTTTCATGCAGCTCAACGAGTGGCCGCTTGCGCGCATGCAGTACGACACGAACTCCGCGTACGGCAGTTTCGTTTTCAAACAGTTCGTGAACGCGCTCCTCTTCGGCTTGGGTTCTGCTCTCATGGTGGTGCTGGTTTTGCCGGCCGCGGAACCCCTGTATCGCGTTTCGCAACCGGACCGTCTCCGGTTGACGAAAGTTCTTTCGCTTCGGGCTCTGCGCTCGAAGGAGTTTTTCTCTTCCGCCATCGTTGGGCTGTCGATGGCCGCGGCCCACATTGGTTACATCGTTTGCTTCTACATGATTGCCGCACATTTCGGCGCCTGGGCGCCCCAGGATCTCAACTATGAAAACTCCGTGGGCACGGATTTTCCCTGGATTTCCGGAGTCGCCATCGGCCTGCTCGCTTCCACCAGCGAAGAATTCACCTTCCGCATGTTTGCCATTCCGTTGCTCGCGCGCGTCACGCGCTCGCGCTGGGTTGCCGTCATCGTGCCGGCCTTCCTTTGGAGCTTCCTGCACAGCAATTACCCGCAGGAGCCCGCCTACATTCGCGGCATCGAAATCGGCATCATCGGAATCGTGGCCGGAATCGTGATGTTGCGCTGGGGCATTCTGGCAACGCTCATTTGGCACTACACCGTGGATGCCTCGCTGGTGGGTCTGTTTCTGCTGCGCTCAAACAGTCTTTACTTCCAGGTTTCCGGCGTGGTCGTGGGGGCGGCCGCATTCGCTCCGCTGTCCTATTCCGCCGTTTCCTATTTGCGGCGCGGGGGGTTCGAGAGCAATGAAGACTTGCTCAATCGAGCCGAACCCATTTCCGATCTCTCGCTTGCAGGGGCCCCGCCCACTCCAGACGCTGCAATTTCCTCGCGCCGTTATGATGCGCTAACCACCGGCACCATCGGATTCCTTGTTGTCTGCTTTATCGCAGGTGGCGCGCTCACCTGGCGGCTGAGGCAGCCGGCGATCGGCGATTACCTGAAGCTTTCCGTCAATGCAAAATCGGCGCAGGCTCATGCCGATGAAATTCTTCGGCAGCGCGGCCTTGATCCGCGCTCCTTTCACCACAGCACCGTGCTGGTCAACATGACCGACCCGTTCGTGAACGAGTTTCTCCGCCGGCGCATCGGTGTAAGCGAACTCAACAAAATTTATGCCACCCAAGTGCCCGGCGCGCTGTGGTTCACTCGCTTCTTTCGCGACAGCCATACCGAGGAATTTGCCGTAGTCCTCAAACCGGATGGTTCGTTCCATTCCTTTCATCACACGCTGGCGGAATCGGACGCCCGTGTTTCGATTGGAAAAGAGGAGGCCGTGGCAGGCGCGGAACGCTATCTCCGCGAAGTAAAGAAGATCGACCTCAGCCAGTGGACTCTCGTCGAAGCCAATTCCAACAAACTCCCTCATCGAACAGATCACTCTCTGATTTGGCAGCAAAATGCTCCGCTCGATTCAGCTTCTAGTGATCCGTCAAACTCCGCCGACCACGCTTATGCCCGCATCGAACTCCTGGTCCTGGGGGCGGAAGTCGCCAATTACCGGACTTTCATCAAAATCCCCGACGACTGGCGCCGCAAGCAGGAGCAGGAATCCCTCGCATATACGATGAATAGGTATTTTCCATACGCCGTGTATTTTTCCCTCGGGCTGGCCTTGCTGATCGTTTACCTCAAGGATCTGCGCGCGCACACGATCGTGGCCATTCCCTGGAAACGCCTCTCGAATTGGGCGCTGCTCGGACTCTTCAGTTTTATATTGAACCTGGGGCTGGGCAGCGGCATCGTCAACTACCTGCAACAATACAAGACCGCTGTTCCGTTGCGTCTCTACTGGGGGCTATTCGGTGTATCTATGATTATCTACAGTATCGCGATCTTCGGTGCCCTCTCTCTGCTCATGGGTTTGGCGTGGTACTACGCCTCGCGCGCATTTGGAGAGGATCGCCTGCCTGCGTGGACCGGCATGCCCGCGGCTTACTATCGCGACGCCTTGTGGATCGGTCTGGGTGGGGGAGCGGCGCTTCTCGGACTTAATCACCTCATCGAAGCCTACTTCGCACACTGGCCCATTCTTCACCGCGTAACAGGCGCATCGTTTGGCGCTGACTTCGATGCAATCCTGCCGGCAGGCGCGATTCTGGGCGGCAGCCTGCTCCGGGGATTATTTCAAATTGGGATTGTCGCGATCCTGGCGGGGTTCATCGCCGCGGAAATGCGCACACGCTGGCTGCGTTTCTCGCTTTTTCTACTTGGAACCTTGGCTCTCGTAGGAAGTGATTGGATCAACCCGGCCGATTTCGCCAGACTATTCTTGATGCGAGCCATCGTCCTGGCGGTGATCGTCTTCGGCGTACGCCGGATCATGCGATTCAACATCCTCGGTTGTTTCCTTGTGGTCGTGGGAACTTTTCTTTTGGGAGACGCTCTCCCGCTTCTGCAACAGCCCGAACCCTTTTACCGCGCCAATGGCTACATCGTTCTCGTGGTGCTAATTCTGCTTCTGGCTTGGCCCTTCGCGACTTGGCGATCGCGCGCTTCGAGTGGCGTCTAAAAGCATCCAGTTCGGGTCCTTGGTGCCCTTCTGAATCGACCTATGCCCCCCCGTCCGCTCCGTCTTTCCGAAACAAAATAGGTCACTTCCGCGTTATGAATTGAGGAAGTGGCTGCTCACCCGCAAGGTCGAAGTACGTCCAAATTGGGTGGTCACGCGTTTCTTTGTGTTAACCTGAAACAGGGTCTTTTCCGCTAAAGTGTTGCTGGTCATGCGGCAACACCCTAACGCGCGAAAGAAAAGCGAAATATGCCGCTTCCCAGATGGACGTTGGCGTTTGCCGATGGAGCAGGCCGGGCGGGCCATTCTCAAGCCGCCTTGTCCGCGGTGATTCCCTTGTCCCAGCTCGACGAACGGGCCCTCGTGGCTGAAGCGCAGGCAGGCGGGCGTGCCGCCTTTGAGGAACTTGTTCGCCGCTATGACCGTGACGTCCTCCGCCTCGCGCTCAATTTGATGAAGCGCCCGGAAGATGCCCGCGACGTTTATCAGGAAGCATTCCTCAAGGTTTACCGCAATCTTCATCGCTTCCGCTTCGAGTGCAGCTTTTACACCTGGCTCTATCGCATCGTCACCAACGTCTGCCTCGACCAATTGCGCCGCAGGCAGGCGCGGCCCGAAGACCAAGCACCTGAACTCGGCGCCGCCCATCGTGAGGAAGGCATAACCGATTTCTTCGAGCGCCAGCGTGAGCATCGACCCACGCTCGATCCAGAGCGGCGTCTCCTGGGCAAAGAAATTCAAGTGCGGCTCGCCGCAGCCATGCAGCGGCTTTCACCGCGCGAGAGGATTGTTTTCGAAATGAAGCACTATCAAGGCCTGAAGCTACGCGCCATCGGCGACGCTCTCGGCACAACGGAAGAAACGGTGAAGAACTCCCTCTTCCGCGCCACCCGCAAACTGCGCAGCCAGTTGGAGGGCTTGCGATGAGCGCTCCCGGAAAAACCGCGCGCTGCGGGGATGTCGCGCCTCTTCTCGTGTTCTATGCGTGCGACGAGGTCGATGCCGCCGAGCGCTCCACAATCGAATCGCACTTAACCACCTGCTCCTCTTGTGTCACGCAACTTGCGGAAGAAAAAGCGCTGAACGCGGCGTTTGCGGACGCCCTGCAGCCTTCCGAGGAGTTCGACCCTTCGGGCATCTTGCTCTCGCAGTGCCGCAGCGAGCTTTCCGAATTGCTGGACGACCTTTCCGCACCTCCTGTGCGCGACCAATGGCTCCCCTTCGGCTGGGTGCGCCGCTGGATGGCTTTGCGTCCTGTGTGGAGTGCAGCCGCGTTGATCTTGTTCGGCGTTTTTGTCGGCACCCAGACTTTGCAATGGATTCCTTCCCGCAGCGCCGGCTACTCCCCAGGGCAGACTGTCAATATCCTCGCCAAGCCGCAGCTCACCGACGACCAACTGTCCAAAATGACTATTGCGGGTATCAACTTTTCTCCGGGCCGGGATACCGCCCCCGGCACTGTGCAAGTCCAGCTCCGCGCCGAGCAGCCTCTCGTGCTCTCCGGGAATCTTGATGACACCGACGTGCGCCGCGTCCTCACCTACGTTGTCGAGAACGGTCAGCGGTTCGATCCCGGCGTGCGCCTCGACTGCCTGGATGCGCTGAAGTCGCGCACCAACGATTCCGAAGTGCGCCGCGCCATGCTTACCGCCCTCCGCAGCGATCACAATCCGGCCGTGCGCATGAAGGCGATCGAATCACTCCGTGATTCCACTTCCGATGACTCCGTGCGCGAGACTCTACTGGAAGCGCTCGATCATGATTCCAATCCCGGCGTTCGCGTTGAAGCCGTCAATCTTTTAGTCCGCACCTTGGGAAATAAATCAACCTCCACCGTTGAAGTCGCTCCCGCACCGGGCGAAAACTCCATTCCTCCCGATCCTTCGGTGGCACGCGTCATTCAGACCCTCGAGGATTTGCAGCGGCACGATCCGAATAGTTATGTTCGTCTGCAAAGCGCCGCAGCTCTCCGGCAGATTGGACCGCGCGAAGTGCAGTAGCTCGCAACCGAGCCAAGATATTTCCGTCGTCTGATGAACGCTCTTCTCCCATTCCGGTTTATTCGCCACGCTCCAGTCGCTCCCTCTTGTTGCTTGTTCGCTTCGCTCCTTTGCGCGGCGTTGTGCTCGCCTTTTGCCCTTTACGCGGGAACGCCAGAGCACGAAGCGCGTCCTGCCGCCCCCGCGCCGCCTCCTTCAGCTCGTACTTCTGCGGATCGCACTGGCGTTTTGCAGACACGGGATGGCCTCACTCTTCGCGTCGCGGCCGATCTTGGCTCGGTAAGAGTCACGTCCCTCGAGCCCGGAGCGCCTCCGGTCGTTCGCTATACCGTGCATCTCGAAACCGATGCTCATGCTCCCCTGGCACAGCACCTTCTCGATCATTATTCGCTTACTGCCAAAGCCACACCTTCCGGCGTGGAAATTAATGGAGCTCTTCCACCCCAAACCTCCCGCCCCGCTTCCGGCGCTCAATTCTGGGTGCAGTTTGAACTCGCCGTTCCGCCTGGTTACAACGTCGAAATCAGCACTCTTGCCGGCGACATCGAAACTCAGGACATTGGCGGCACAGCGGCGCTCATCACGCAGGGCGGCAATATTCACGCGGGAAAGATTGGTTTTGGAGGAATACGGGGAGTTGTTGTTGGCCACCGGGTCGCAAAGTTGGAAACACAAGGTGGCCATATCCAGGTGCTCGATGTCGCGGGCGATCTGAACGCTTTCACTGCTGGAGGCCACATCATCGCCGGAAATATTGCCGGCGATGCGGTGTTGCGCAGCGGCGGGGGACACATTCGGGCCGGCCAGATCGGCGGCCGCGCCGAGCTCGACACGGATGGCGGCAACATCACCGTCGGAAAAGCGGGAAGCGTCGTCAACGTCCGCACGGGCGGCGGGCAAATTGATTTCGGCGAGGTGCGCGGCTCGGTTCGCGCCCAAACCGGCGGCGGCGGCATCCGCGTCATGTATGTTTCCGGCCCGATGGAAGTGGAATCGAGCGCGGGCAGTATCTGCCTGACGCGCGTCGCAGGCGCAGTGCGCGCCGCCACCGCCGGCGGCACTATCACCGCGTGGATCAATCCCGATCCCCCAACTGAAAATGGCGCGGTGCACCTTGCCGGCGCCTCTCAGCTTTCTTCGGGCAATGGAGACATCGTCGTTTTCCTGCCGCGCAATCTCGCGGCGAACATCGAAGCCTCTGTCGAATCCGGTGGCGCACGCCACATCGAAGCCGATCCCGCTCTTCACTTGACGTTTGATCCACCCGCAAATCGCAATGCGGGCCCCTTGCACGCCGTAACCGTTCTGAATGGCGGCGGTCCCCTTCTCAAGCTCCGCACGACCGCCGGAAACATCCACCTCCAATTCCTTGATTCCGAGGTCGCCCTGCGGGATTCGCTCATTCGCGAACAGAAGGAACGCTTGACGCAGCGTCTCAGTGAATTGCCTCAGCTCGCTCCCGTGGCCAACAAGGAATTCTTGCCTGTGGAAGGCTCGGCTCCCGAGTCCGAAGAAAGAGGCGATTGGCTTGAAAGCTGGATGGCTAAGCTCGAAATCGCTTTCTTCGGCGGCCTGCGCGAGGATCCCGGTGAATTCGAGAAGCGTCTTGTCTATTCTCCGCGGCCCTCCTATCCTGAACTCGCCCGCCGCGCGGGTATCGAGGGCATGGTGAGGCTTCAGGTCGTCGTAACGAAAGATGGCCGCGTCGAATTGCAAAAAGTTCTCGAAGGCGCTCCGGTTCTCGCCGATGCGGCAAGCGAAGCGGTAAACCGGTGGCGAGCCAAGCCGGTTTGGGTGGATGGAAAAGAAATTGACGTGATCTCGACCGTGACTTTCAATTTTCAGTTGCACTGACGATCGAGAGCGCCGCCGCGCAAGCGCACACGATTTTGGTTCGGGTCCTCGATTCTCGTCGCTGAGATGTTTTCGAAGGAGGTAGAACGTTATGCTTCGTCCGCTCACCCGTTCGCTCCCCTTGTTCGCACTTCTTGTCGCTCTGGCTTACGCAGTTCCTTGCTTCGCTATCAGCAAGGATTTCAATCAAACCTATCCGTTGCAGCTTGGCGGCTCCTTCGAGCTGCAAAACGTCAACGGCACTGTGGAAGTGCAGGGTTGGGACCGCGACACGGTCGAGATTCATGCAGTGAAAAGCGCCAAGCAGAAGGAGTCCGACCTTGACCGCGTTTCCATCGAGGTGAACGCCAAGCCCGGCGCAATCTCCCTGGTCACACGCTATCCGCAGGACGAAGGCGTCGAAGTGGTTGTCGACTATACTGTGCGCGTTCCCCGTGGGGCACGCCTCCAGCACATCGGCACCGTGAATGGCACGCTACGCGTCGCCGGTGTGGATGCCGTCGAAGATCTTCATACCGTGAACGGCAATATTGAACTCTTCGAAGGCGGTGGAAATGTCCACGCACACACCACCAATGGCAGCGTGCACCTTGAACTTGCGCGCTTCCACGATAAGGATGGCGCGGCCGCGGAAACGACCAACGGTTCCATCCTCCTCGCTATCCCCGCCGATACCCATGCCGACCTGGAGGCCCGCTCCCTCAACGGCAGCTTCTCCTCTGAATTGCCATTAACCATGCAGGGCTCGTTGCGCCCCCGCGAAGTACGCGGCCATCTCGGAAACGGCGGTGTGCCAATCCGGCTCAACACAGTGAATGGCGGCATTCGCGTTGTAGCCTTGCGGTCGACCATTTAAGGTTTGCCACGTCTAATCAGGCAAGGGGGAAAGACGACCATGAAAAATCGCATTTTAGTTATGGCCGGCGGGCTGGCGGCATTTGGATTGGTTTTGGCAGCGCTGCCCAGCCACTCGGCAACCTCGCAGGAAAAAGAAGATTCATCCAGCTGTGCCCAGGTAACTGATTTGGCGAAGGTGCGAGCACTCAAGAAGGGCGAACTTGCTAACCTCGCACAAGTGCGAGCGCTCCAGGAATCAGCGCGAACGCTTGTCCGGCAAGCGCAGGGCTTGCAGATGATACAAGCACCCGTCGAAGTCTCCGACGATGATGTCTCCGTATTCCTCTCGGACGATGGAGGCGGCAGTTGGCTCGGGGTCGAAACCCAGGAAGTTACTTCCGACAAAGCAAAAGGGCTGAAGCTGCCTTCTGAACGCGGCGTTGTGCTGGGTCGCATCGTTCCGGACAGTCCTGCGGCCAAGGCGGGTCTCAAGGAAGATGACGTCATCACGGAAATCAACGGCCAGCGAATCGAAGGCGCGGCTCAGTTCCGCCGCATGATTCGCGAAATCCCCGCCGGACGCACAGTGCAACTCACCATCTGGCGCGAGGGCCGTTCGCAAACTCTTAGCGTCACTCTTGGAAAAGCGGAAGAGCGTCACCGCACTGGGATGGGCGCTGCGCCCGGCGCCTTCTCTTTCCGCGTCCAGGAACTTCCCGATACCATCGAGATTCCGGAGATGCCGCAAATGGATTGGGGCAGAATGATGATGCCCAGCATGCGTCCGCGTCTCGGCATTGACGCGGAAGACCTTAGCGGGCAACTCGGCTCCTTTTTTGGCGCTCCGGAGGGCGAAGGCGTTCTTGTCCGTGAAGTCAATTCAGGTTCTCCTGCGGAAAAGGCTGGACTGAAGGCGGGTGATGTCATCACCAAAATCAACGATGAGCGCATCCGCACCGTGGGTGACCTGCGCGAGAAACTCTCCACAAAACACGACGACAAGACAGTCAAGCTCGGAGTTCTTCGCAATCGCAGCGAGATGAATCTCACCGTCGAGCTGCCGCCTCCGCAAGAAAAAACCAAGCGCCTGACGCTGCGCGGCACCAAGATTTGAAGCGTCTCCTCCCAACAGGCCCGGGCTTCACGTTCGGGCCTGTTTCTTTTTGCTCGCAAACCGTTCTCTATCGATGCCAACACTACGCGTGGTCCTATCCGTCGTTCTTGGTCCAGTACTTTCGCGCTAGCCTCACCGGCCTCTGTAGCGTCTCAAGAATCCTTCCATGCTTCTTTCCCGTATCTTCTTTCCAGTCTTCTTCCGTGGGAGAAAGTGTCAGCCTCAGCAAATAACCCGCGCCGTGGAAAAACTCTCCCCGCATGCGTATCCGAAACAATGCGCGGCCGGCCACTCCGCGCGACGCTCCTCTCGCCGTCGGCAGCCGCTCGATTATCTCTCCCGCCAATCGCTCCACCCCTGCATCCGATCGAACCTGGCTTGTCATCTCTTCCGGGACTTTCACTCGCAGAACTTGCTCTGCAAGCCGCAGCCCCAGGATCAACATTCTTTCGGCGTCCACTTCTCGCGCTGTAGAAAGCGCGCGCTCCCAATCCAGCTCCTCCTGGGTTGCGATCAGCCCTGCCACATCCGCGACCCACATCAGCCGTTCCCAAAAATGCTTCGCGTTGTGAACGCAGACCAACACCAGTTCATCTTCCGCGCAGAGCGCCGGAACAGCATGCCCATCAACTGATTCATAGGCTCGTCGGGCGAAAAAGTCCTCCACGGGAAGCCGCCGCGGAAAATACCGCAAGGTCTCTTCCGTGTGTAGTTCGATCCTCCGATTCGTGCCGGGCCATTTGAAGAGATATTCTCCCGGCACCCTCCCAGCCCGGATTGCGCGGGGAGGCACTTTCGGCTCGTATCCCTCCGCCGTCAGCAATTCTGTAAATCGCAAAACGTCTCTCTGGCGCACCAATAGATCCAGGTCTTCGTAGCGCCGCATTCCTGGATCGCCGTACGCCCTGGCAGAGAGCACCGGGCCTTTCACGACCATGGCCTCGAGGCTCGCCGCGGAAAATTTCTCGAGCAGTCTGAACAACTCGGCATTCAAGCTCATGCAGAATAAAATCTGCGTCCGGCGCTTTGCCCGCAGCTCTTGCCGCACCTCCTGCGGCACGCACGATTCCTCCAACTCGCCGATTCGTTCGGCTAACAGCCCCGTCACGCCGTGCTCTTCCGCGAGCGCCGTCAGAACAGTCCAATCCGGTTTTCCGCGCAGAGTTTCGGCTAGACGGCGTAAATCAAACCTCGGCGAAGCGCACTCTAGCAACACCGCCCATGCTGCGGCCCTCTGATCCACCCCGATTACAGATCCTTCGGTCAGTGTTGAATCTCCTGGCTCTCCTATCCACAAAACGAGAGGGCCGGTCCCGCACAGCGGAACCGGCCCCGCACTTCTTTTGATTCCATCCCTCTCAGCTCAGGACTTCTTTTTCTTGGTGCCAACCTTCATGTCGATGCCCGGAGCCATCAATTGCAGCTGTTCGAGCCCTTGCTTGGCCTGTATCCCGTACGGCCCAGTGGGGTCGAGCTCGATTGCCTTCTGATAAGCCTCGATCGTGCCTGGTGCGAACTCCGGCACATCCTTATCTCCGACTTTTTTAATGGTCATCTTGTACACCAGGGCTGCACCGAGGAGATACCAGGTTTGTGCGTTCTTTGGATCCAGTTCGGCGGATTTCTTGAGGGGTTCCACGGCATCGCCCAGCCGGTTCGCGTTATACAGCGTTATTCCAATGTTGCGCCACGTTTGAGCGGCGTTTACGGGGTCCAGCTCCACGGCCTTCTGATACACGGCCATCGCTTCCTCGGTTTTCCCGGAACGTCCCAAAATTCCTCCGAGGTTACTGTAGTAAGCCGCAGTCGGCTTCAGATCGATCGCCTGCTTGTACGCATTGATGGCGTCGTCGCTTCTTCCCGCCGCGTCATAGGCATCCCCGAGCCGCGCAAGTATCAGGTTCAGGTTGGGGTCTTTTTCGCTGGCCGCCCCTTTCGCCGCCTCCAGCTCCGTCACGGCCTTTCCGGAATCATCCGCGAGGACCTGCTTCAGGGCATCCCGCTGGTCCGCGGGAGCCTTCGCTAGGTCGGCCTTGTCTTGCTTCACCTTGTCCAGAATCACCACGGCGGCGTCGAAGTGCTGTTTCATGTTTTGAAACTTTTGCTTCTCTTCTTCCTGCTTCTTAATCTGTTCCTGGGCTTCGGCCCCTTGCTTGGCCACGACATCCTTGAAGTTCACGTCTGCTTTGGTTTCTTCCCCGCTCTGTACCCGGCACTGTATTTCGAAAGGCTTGTTCGGCGCCGGCAATATCACGGACACCGTATAAATCGCCGCGCGCAAATTGCGAATCGCGTACTTCCCATTTTGATCCGTCTTTGTTTCTTGCTTCGCGCCTTGGTCGCTCACCGCCTGGATTCCGATGTCTGCCCACGGCTTGCCCGTAATATCCAGAATCTGCCCGCTGATGCTTCCCGTATTTTGTGCTGCGGCTCGCGGTACGCACATTCCGGAAAGCACAGCAATTGCCATCGCCGCGAGTACTCGTAGCGCTACTCTCCCTGCGCCTTGCTTTGTGTGGATACACACCATTCGGTTCATGCTCCATTCTCCTTTTGCCACGGGAGCTCCCTCATCCGGCTTTCCCAGGTCCTATACGCCCTATTATCTCTAATCTGGGCTGGAATCCAAGCTCAACGCGACACTGGCGCCCCGTGCCGGTAGCAAATGGGATCCGGCAGCCCCGCCTCCGCAAATGCGCGTAACCTCAGCAGGCAGCTGTCGCAGGTGCCGCACGCTTCGTCTTCCCCCTGGTAACAGGACCACGTAAGATGCAGCGGCGCGCCTAGCTCTATACCCTTCCGGATGATCTCGCTCTTCTTCAGCGTGATCACCGGCGTCACAATTTCGATCCGCGTCTCGGGCCGCGTTCCCACGCGTACCAGCTCCTGGAACACGCGGTAATACTCCGGGCGGCAATCCGGGTATCCCGAGCTGTCTTCCGCTACGGCTCCAATGTATATCGCCCCCGCCCCGATCGCCTCCGCCCAGCTCACCGCCACGGAAAGAAAATGAGCGTTGCGGAACGGAACGTATGTCACCGGAATGGTACTTCCAAGCGGCCCCGGCGCTCCCAATTCATTCTCCGGTACTGCGATCCTCTCGTCCGTCAGCGCCGATCCCCCAATCGCCCGGAAATGTTCGAGTTGCACCACCAGCCGCTGGCGCACTCCATAGCAATCGGCAATGTCATCAAAAGCTCGCCGCTCGCGCTTCTCCGTGCGTTGACCGTAGCCCGCATGCAGCAGGGCGATGTTCGCGGCGCCGTGCTTCTCTCTCGCAATGGCCGCGCTCACGCACGAGTCCATGCCCCCACTGAGCAGGACAACCGCCTTCGATTTTGAGGATCCGTCTCCCATCAATGCTCAGTATAGCTTCAACTCTCTCAAACGCCACGCATCGCCGGGTCCCAGATGAATTTGTGCAGTTGCAATCCCAGCCGCACCGGCAAACCATCTGCCAGAATCCAATCCACGAGCATGCGCGGCTCGAGGCCGGGCCATTTTCCCTGGGGATCTTCAAAAACGGGCGAAAAAAGCACTTGCTTCACGCGCTCCGCCAGCTGGTGTTCTTTCGTAAATTCTCGCGCGAATTCGTAGTCCCGCCGGGTTGACAGGACAAACTTCACTTCATCTTCCGCCGAGAGCACCCCCAGGTTCTTCATCTCAAACGTGTCTGCTTCCCCCGAGTCGGGGCATTTCACGTCCACAATTTTAATGACTTCGCGCGGTAAACGCCCGATATACCGCTCCCCGCTCGTCTCGATCATCACCGTGTAACCCGCGCCGGTCAGTTTCTCCGCCAGCGGATAAATCTCCTCCTGCAAAAGCGGCTCCCCGCCCGTTAACTCCACAAGCGGCACTTTTGCTCCTGAAGCAGCTCCCCCGCTCCGGCCCGCGAGTTCGTCCACGCGCGAGAGCACCTCCTCAACTCTCATCTTCGTCCCGCCGTGAAATGCGTAAGCCGTATCGCACCACGTGCACCGCAAATTGCAGCCCGTCAGCCGCACAAAAATGCACGGGAGGCCCGCTCTCGTCCCTTCTCCTTGAATTGACTTGAATATTTCCGTGATGAACATGCCTGTGTGATCTTTAGCGCTGGCG
>Ga0210384_10000910_pt1 | contig 42329 bp, 39 predicted proteins | sample IncBWH2MmetaG_FD_160574 | JGI IMG/M metagenome (GOLD analysis project Ga0210384, IMG submission 160574) | Forest soil microbial communities from Barre Woods Harvard Forest LTER site, Petersham, Massachusetts, United States - Inc-BW-H-2-M | ecosystem: Environmental > Terrestrial > Soil >... | reverse complement strand
GCAGGCCTCCACCGATGGAGGGCGCTGGCCCCGTTGGAGCCGCGATGGCAAGCAGCTCTATTTCCTTTCCATGCGCAACGAAATGATGAGCGTCGACATGCGCGAGAAGGGCGACAGCATCGAGGTTGGCCATGCAGTCCGGCTGTTCTCCTATCGCCCGTCGGTTCGCATCTATCGTGTGGGAATGATCGACTACGATGTCAGTCCCGACGGCAAGCGCTTCCTCCTCGTCGTCGCTGCCGACGAAAACAATCGCCCCCTTACCGTTCTCCAGAACTGGACCAGCGTGCTTCCCGCCCGTCCCTAGCCTTGATTGGCAACGCCAATAGCCTTCCTTAGCGCCGACCATGGGGCGTTATTGTGGACGGATAGCGGGGGTTGCACCGGTGGGAAGGTGAAATTCGGACGATTTGTCGCCCATCGGCATTCGTACATTGAGAGAGGAAATTGCCCGGCCATTGCGAGAAACAAGATCCCATGAGCAGACCACGCAAGTCGTACGAACAGATAAGAGCTGGCCCACCCGCCTGGGATTTTATTTTCTTAGATGGAATGTGCTGAAGGACGCAGCTGCTATCAACACCTGCGCTTCAGCGGGATCCACTGGCACAAGCTTCAGCTCTTCCAGGTTCGATCGCTCTTTGTCTTTGCCCGACGTTGCGGTCCGGAAGTAGTACGTTTTGCCGGCTTCGGCGGTGAAGCTGGTGGCGGCCGTGGAAGACTGGATCGGCCCGGCGTGTTTCGATTGCACATTGGTGCACAAGCGATGATTGCCGGGCTCCACGGGAAAGAAAAAGTAGGACTTGTAGCCATTCGCGCCTATCCAGGCACCATCGACACCGAATCTGATCGGTGGCGTTCCAATGTGGACGGAAACATTGTCGTACCAAGCGTCGCCAATTACGTATACGAGTGCCTTGCCAGTGTCAGGTTGTGCCGTTGGATGTTGCTTCTTGTCCGTTTTCACATCGAAGTGAACTTCACTCGGTCCGCAACCGGCAGCCGCCAGAGCGTTTGCCGCTGAATCCTGAGCAAAAGCGGGGGAAGCAAAGAGCAGAGCAACCAATGCTGTTCTGAGCATGTGGGACCTCTTTCGACTCACCCATTCTGCCTATAGGACGTGCAGGAAGTATCTTGCGTTACGCCGTATTTGCAGAAGTGCCGAAAGGCATAACTACTCTATGCGAAAGGAGAAATCAGAAAGTGGACATCGGAAAAGAGAGGACGCACCCGCAAGTCAACGGGGACGCACAGAACGCGCGAGAAACAATGGCGCAAGGGGCAGAGCCCCATCGGCAAAGATAGAAGCCGTACCCTAAAAACTGCAGGGATGCAGTGCCCAGCGGTTCGACTAGACGGCTTGCCTCTGTTCCGGCAACTTCACCTTGGTCAGCCAGAAATCGTTGATGCTCTTCACCAGGTTCTCGAACTCGTAAAACTGCACGGGTTTGGTGAGGAAGCAATTGGCATTGAGTTCATAGCTCTTCAAAATATCCGCTTCGGCCTGGGAAGTGGTCAGGATAATTGTAGGGATGGCTCTTAAGTTCTTATCTTCCTTGATGAAGCTCAGAACCTCACGGCCACTCATTTTGGGCAGGTTTAGATCCAGAAAGACAATATCCGGGCGAGGAGCATGGAGGTACGTCCCTTCATGCCGCAGAAAGGCCATAGCATCCGCGCCGTCGGAAGCCCAGAGCAACTGGATGGAATTATTGGTTCCGAGAAAGGCTTCTTGCGTCAGGCGGCGGTCACCCTGATTGTCTTCGACCAAGAGAACTCTTATGGGCATACGGTTTCCTCTGATTACTCAGCTGGGGCTAAAAGAACAGACAGTCACTTCAACAAATTAGAATCCGACATTTCCAACATGGAGGATTTCAAGTGCTCCTTGTTGGAAAGCTGCAAAACATCTTCCGGCCAATCCGATAGATAGAATCCTGTCCACGATTCGCCATCCTTTGGCACGGCAACTTCATACATTGTGGAACCATTCGATTCGTAGACACGCCTGACAGCGCCGTGTTCCTTCGTCTCGGGGTTGTACACCAATGCTCTATGTTGAAATTTTCTAATCATTGAGTGTCCCGAGCTGTGCTGTTCGGAACAGACAGAATGGGTAACACGGCCATGCGGTGCAATGGTACGCGGGGACAGGTAGGAGAAGCTGAGTAGATAAGGAGTGGCAAGAGCTTGTGGCATAATTCGCGAGGCTCTTTCGGAGGCGTCATGAAACCTGGACATGCTTTTCAGCGCACATTTGGAATTTTGTTCGCAGCGATTCTATTAATGTGCGTTTCGGCGGCGGCGCAAGACCTGGCTCCGCCCGCACCGCAGCGGCTTGTGGTGCACTCCAGCGTGCTCAACGAGGATCGCGTGATCTGGGTGCGAACACCGCGAGCCTACGAGCACGACAAAGCTGCTTATCCCGTGCTTTACCTGATGGACGGCCCCGCGCACATCAACGAAATCGGCAGCACCATCGACTTTCTGGCAGAACAAAACCGCATACCACCGATGATCGTCGTGGGCATCGCCAACACCGATCGGACGCGCGATCTGACACCGACGCACTGGGACATGAAGAGACCCGATGGCACGGTGAACGCCAATCCCACCAGCGGAGGGGGAGACCACTTCCTGGATTTCATCCAGAAGGAGTTGATGCCGCAGATTGAGAAGCGCTACCGTACGTCGTGTTATCGCGTGTTTGCAGGACACTCTCTCGGCGGGCTGATGGTGATTCACACGCTGATCACGAGGCCCGAACTTTTTCAAGCGTACATCGCGGTGAGTCCCAGCCTGCAATGGAATGACCAGGGAACGCTGCATCAGGCGCAACAGTTCTTCGATGGGCGAGCAGAGTTGAAGAAAGCACTGTTCTTTTCGCTGGGCAACGAGGGCAACACACCGAATCCCATGGGTGATGGATTCGACCAGCTCAAGAAGACACTGGCAGCCAAGGCTCCAAAGGGCTTTCACTGGGACTCGGCGCGTTATCCCGACGAGACGCACGGCTCCACGGTATTGCTGGCCCACTATGCGGGCCTGCGCACGGTGTTTGCCGATTGGCAGATGCCGGTGAATGTAGACAACGGCGATCCGGTGGGTGGGCTGGCGGGCGTCGAAAAGCATTATCACGAGCTATCGGAACACTACGGTTGTGCCGTCCGGCCGCCAGAAAGTCTGATCAACCAACTCGGCTACCAATTAATGGGGCAGAAGAAGCTGGACGAAGCCATTCGCGCGTTTCAACGCAATGTGGAACTCTTTCCGGATTCCGCGAACGTTTATGACAGCCTGGGAGACGGCTACGAGAGCAGTGGCAAGCTGGATCTGGCGATTCAAAACGTAGAGAAAGCGGTTGCGCAGGGGACTCTAATTGGCGATCCGAACCTCGATCTGTACAGAGAACACCTGAAGCGAGTTCAGGCGGCCAAAGCAGTAGCCGACAAAGCTAGAGACTAGAAAGCAGAAACTAGAAATCGGAAAAGAGAAGAGCAGGCCGGGCTAAAGCCCAGCGCCTACACAGACAAAGCGCAAACGCGATCGCACTAAGGGCGCGGGAGGCCGATGCGGCGGACGAGGGCTTGAAAGCGGGGATCGGAGCGGAGTGGATCGAAGCCGGGGCGGAGCAGGACGCCGGGGTTGAACCGCTCCTGGTAACCTTTCTCGAGCCAGCTCATGGCTTGATCGGAATCCCCGAGAGCGGCATAGATCACGGCAATCTCCGAACCGTGCGAGTATGTCGAGTTTGAGCGCTTCTTCAAATCGTTCAAGAGTCCTATAGCTTCGCTGCGCTTGCCAGAGGCGCCGTAGGCGCGAGCAAGATTGGCCATCACGGTAGGGCTGCTGCCGGAAAGCTGGAGCGCTTTTTGAAGCTCGGCGACAGCTTCGTCGTTCAAGTGTTTTTGGAGGTAGGCCTGAGCGAGCTGATTGTGGGCGAGAGCAAAATTGGAATCCATTTCGATGGTTTTGCGGCTCTGCTCGATGGATTCATCGGGGAGATGCGCAAGGACAAGAAGCTCGGCCAAATCGGCGTTGATGATGAGCGAGAGCGGATCGAGGTTTTCCGCTTTTTTCATTTCGGCGATGGCTTCGTCGTAGCGGCCGAGGAGAATCAAATGCCAGGCGTACCAATGATGGGCGGTGGCGTAGCCGGGATTGAGTTCAAGAGCGCGGCGGAATTCTTTTCCAGCAGCGTCGAAATCCCAGTCAAAGCCGTCCAGGCAGAAGGCCAGCGAGTTGTGGGCTTCCCCAAGCGCGGTGTCTAATTCGAGAGCTTTGATGGCCGCGGCCTTCGCTTTGGGGAGAGCCTGTTTGGGGGTCATCACCGCGTATTGCCAGTCTCCCAAGAGGGCATAAGTGTCGGCCAGGCCGGAGTACGCCTGGGCGTAGTTGGGGTCTTCGTCGATGGCCTGATTGAAATAGGCGAGAGCGACGTTCAGACCGTCGGCGGTGCGCTTGTTCCAGAAGAAGCGCCCTCGGAGATAGGACTCGTAGGCTTGGGGATTGACGACCTTTACGTTTTTCAGCGCAGCCTGTTCCTGGGGATTTATGCTGATGCGAATTTGTTCGGCGATGGCACGGGCCACCTGGCTCTGAAGCGCCAAGGTGTCGCGTAGTTCACCTTCATAGCTCTGGGACCAGAGGTGCTTGTCGGAGGAAGCTTCGATCAACTGAGCGGTGATGCGAACGCGATCGCCGGAGCGGAGCACGGTGCCTTCCACCACGGCGTCGACGTTCAATTCATGGGCAATTTGCGGCAGTGGCTTGCGCGCGTGCTTATAGACCATCGCGGAGGTACGCGAGATGACGCGCAAGGCGCTGATCTGGCCGAGGTCGGCAATCAGCTCGTCAGTCATGCCGTCGGCGAAGTAGTCCTGGGAGGCGTCATTCGAAAGGCTTTCGAGCGGCAGGACCGCCAATGATCGGATGACTGGAGCCGGACGGTTGGAGAAATGAAACTTCCAGATGGCGACAGAGGCGATGAGCAGGAGCAGTGCGAAAACAGAAACTATTCTCCATGCTGACGACGGCAGAAGAGGTTTGGGCTTAGAAAGCTTGCTAGCGACCGGGGGACGATCGCCAGTTTCCGTTGGAGGAGGCGGCGTCGCGAGTCCGGGATTGATGAGAGGCGTGGGGTCGGCGAGTTTGACCTCCGCTAGGAAGCGGTAGCCACGCCGTGAAACCGTTTCCACGAAGCGGGGACTCTCGGCAGAGTCACCGAGGGCTTCACGGATTTTGTTAATCGCTTTGTTGAGCCCGTGATCGAAATCCACGAAAGTGTCGGCGGGCCAGAGTTTTTTCTGGAGTTCCTCGCGAGTGACGACCTCGCCGGGGTGGTCGAGCAACATCGCGAGGACTTGGAAGGGCTGTTCCTGAAGGCGAACGCGCAGGCCGTGCTTGCGCAGTTCGCCGGCGCGAGGATCGAGTTCGAAAACCCCAAACCGTAGCCGTCCGCGAACCTGATGGTCTTCTTGCATGCGGTGAAAAAGAGTCTACCACCGAGCGAGTTCCGTGGAGCGGGCCTGAGGACATTTTCTTGCAAGTCTTCTATTGAGTGGGAGTTACGAGGGGACCTTCATTCCAGTGGGAAGGAACGCGCCGTCCATTGCAGCGATAGCGAGAGGAGTGCTCCACAGCGAGAACGAGACTGAGGTGCGGCAAAGCGGCGCACGAAAACGAAACTAGCAACAGGAAAGGAGCAGGTTTCACGCTATTCGTCGCTCTGGAGCGCTAGGCGCTTACCGAAAACCGCTGCGATGAGAGCGACGAAGAGCCAGAGAACGGAGGCGTATAGGGCGTACCAGAGGGACTCTTGGGCTGCGGATACGTGCGGAGGGCTGAAGACGACGAGAGAGCCGGTGGAGGTGGCGTGGAGGAGTTGGGCGAGCAAGATACTATTTGTGTTTGTGTAGGTCCAGGCGATGAGGACGCGCATGGCGGTCATGGCGGCGGTGAAGGCGAGAAAAAAGGGGAGCCAGTAGGCGGCGTGCGGGGTGGAGGTTCCCAGGTAATCGATGACGGGGATGTGCCAGGCGCTCCAGAGAAGACCGAGAAGAATTGCGGGAGCCATGGCGTTGCCGGGGCGGCGCATTTTTGGGAAGGCGAAGCCCATCCAACCGATTTCCTCGAAGAATCCGGCGACGAAACCAAATCCGAGGCCGATGAAAAAGCGGTTGGGGGCAAAGACTGGGGAAACAAAAGTTTTCATACATAGGAGAACGGTCAGCACCAGCACGGGTGGAATGAAGAGTGCGGCGTACCAGCGGGGCGGGAAGCGAACGCGGCGCATGCGAGAAAAAAGATCACGCAGGCCACCGGGTCCATCGACGATGCGCATTAAAACGATGCCGACAATGCTGGGCCCGAGGAGCATGGCGGGGAACATCATCAGGCCGGCGAATTTTGGGATGCCTTCGCCGCGGAAGAGATGCGGGGCAGCTACGGCGAATGCGCCGAGCCAGGAGACGGCGAAGGTTAGAGCGAAGTACGTGCTAACCGGATGGCGCGCGAGGAAACTGTCGCGTCTGAGAGGAATTGGATCTGCCATCATCACTTGTGGAAGCAATTCTATACGGGGCAGATGACGGGGGGAAATTGAAATCCGAAATTGGAAGAAAGAAATTGGAAAGGACGGAGGGACACGATATATCGTGCCCCGTCTCTTCATAGCTTCACAAAAGCGCCTCACGGCCCTTCGCTCGATAAGTGGAACGGCCGCGGTTTTTGTTTTGGCGATGTTGCGTTAGTCGATTCGCGCGGAGCTGATGCGATTGTCCCAGTTCAGGTTGGGATTGTTGGGCATGCGCCATTGGCGCAGGTTGCCAACGCTTTCGCGAGTGGTGGCGGCGGGGCCGCTGAAATTGGGATCCTTGTAAATGGTGACGGAGGCGCGGCCGAAGACCTGGATGGAGCTGATTTCATCGTCAAGCGGAACTTGAGGGATATTTGCACCGCGCTCGCGGCAGAAATAGTCGCCAGTGAAATTAATGTTCTTATAGAAGCAGGCTCCGCTCCTTGGCCGGCCATAGGGATTGCGCCCGCCGCCGGAGTTCCACCAACCGGGGCCCTCGCCCGGAGCGTCGACGCGGAAGCGAGCTTTGCAGCCGCGATCCACCCAGATGCCTTTGCCGTCGTTGCCCCAGGATTCGCCACGAACGCAGGGAGCTTCGCCGATCTGCTCGACAAGAACGACAATCGAGCGCGGCTCGTTCAAGGGGCAATACTGAATGCGATGATGGCGCGATTCGCAGATGATGGTATTGCCGGATTCATGGCGCTGTGCGCTGGCTTTTGCGGGAAGGAAAAGGCAAAGCAGGGACAACGCGGGCAAATACAACAGGGACATTTTTTTCATCGGGGATCTCCGTTCGCGGAGTTCGATTCCGTCACGAATCGAAATGCTCCGCCCTTTCGATTTAGGATAGTTGGCTGGGATACCTGGGTTAGAGAAATTATGACGAAAGGAAATAGCCGTGTCACTGATTTTTTGGGGAGGCGTGCTAAAGATGCGCGCTCCGCTTCCTGAGAGAACCTTTTTCTTGCTGACACGTCCAATGGCCAAAGTGATGGCTGTGCTAGGATGGCGGGAAATTCCATGAACACGTTGATGCAGGACGTTCGGTATGCGCTTCGTGCGTTTACGAAGAATCCGGGGTTCACGCTGGCGGCGATTCTGTCGCTGGCGATCGGGATTGGTGCGAATACCTCCATCTTCAGCGTGGCGAATGCGCTGCTGTTGCGGCCGCTGCCGTATGCGGATGCGGAACGGCTGGTGATTCTATGGAATCGCTCGCCGGGATTGAATATCGCGGAGGATTGGTTTTCGACCGCGCAATATTTCGACGTCAAGTCGGGCCACCACGGATTTGAACAAGTGGCCATCGCCATTGGCGGGAATTACAACCTGACCGGCGAAGGCGATCCGGAACGCGTCGGCGTGATCCGTGTTTCGGCGAATCTGTTGCCAATGCTAGGAGCGAGTGCGACGCACGGGCGATTGTTTGTGCCGGACGAAGATTCGCCGGGCCGTGCGGCGACGGCGGTGCTCACGGAAGGCATGTGGGCGCGGCACTACGGCCGCGATCCGCGGATGATCGGCAAATCCATCACGATCAATGGAATGCCGTATGAAGTGGTGGGAATTCTGCCGCAAAGTTTCTCATTGCCACGAGAAGTGCTGCCGACCTTGTATGGCACGGAGCAGGCGGAGATTTTTCTGCCGTTGCCGCTGGCTGCGGACGCAGCGCAGCATCGCACGAACGAGGACTACAACATCGTGGGAAAGTTAAGGCCGGGTGTTTCCGTGGAGCAAGCGCAGGCGGAGATGGAGACGATCACGGCGCGGCTGCGGCACGACTATCCGGAGAATTATCCGCCCAACGGCGGGCTGACGTTCAGTATCGTGCCGCTGCTGGAGCAGGTTGTGGGCAACGTGCGTACATCGCTGATGGTGTTGCTTGGGTCGGTGGGGCTGGTGCTGTTGATTGCGTGTGCAAACGTGGCGAATCTTTTGCTCTCGCGGGCAGTGGCGCGCCAGCAGGAAATTGCTGTGCGGACAGCACTCGGAGCCAGCCGCTGGCGGATCGTGAGGCAATTGCTGACGGAAAGCGTGCTGCTGGCACTGGGCGGCGGCGCGCTGGGGATTGTCATTTGCTTGTTGAGCGTCAAGTGGATTCACATTCTGGGGACGAAGAGCATTCCTCGGCTCCACGACGTTGGCGTCGATGGACGTGTACTGCTGTTCACACTGTCGCTCTCGGTGTTTTCCGGAATTCTCTTTGGGCTGGCGCCGGCGCTGCGGATTTCGAAGCTGGACCTGAATTCAACGTTGAAGGATACGAGCCGGGGTTCGGCGGGGACGAGCGCGGTGTGGGGCCGTGGCAACAATGTGCGAAGGCTGCTGGTGGTCGCCGAGCTGGCGCTGTCGGTGGTCTTGTTGATCGGAGCGGGATTGCTGATCCGGAGCTTCGCGCGATTACAGAATGTGGCCCCGGGATTTAATCCGCAAAACGTCCTGACGTTTGATTTGACGATGACGGGTCGAAAGTACAGCGACAAGCAGACGATCTTGAATACGTACCGGGAACTTTGGGAGCGGCTGGAGCGCCTACCGGGAGCCAGCGCCGCGGGGGGCGTTACTTCGCTGCCGCTGAGCCAGGCGTTTGCGTGGACGCCGATCACCGTGGAAGGGCGAACGCCGCTGCCGGGGGAGAAGTTTTTGAACGCCGATGAACGGCTCGTCGGCGGACACTATTTTGAGGCTATGGGAATTCCGTTGCGACGCGGGCGATTCTTCAACGAGCAAGATGACATGACCAAGCCGCGCGTGGTGCTTGTGGACGAATTCATGGCCGAGCAACTTTGGCCGGGGCAAGACGCGATCGGCAAGCGCATACATATTGTGGAGCTCAAGTCCGATGACCCGTGGCAGACGGTGGTTGGCGTAGTCGGCCGAGTGAAGCAGGATTCGCTGGACTCCGACCCGCGCATCGCGTTCTATTTGCCACAAACGCAGTTTCCCACGCGCGCGATGACGGTGGCTCTACGCAGCGGCAGCGATCCAGCGGGACTGGTTGGCGCCGTGAAAGCCGAGCTGCGCAGTCTCGATGGCGATTTGCCGATGTACTACGTTCGAACGATGCGGCAGCGCGTGGATGAATCGCTGACGCGCAGGCGTTTTTCGATGCTGCTGCTGGGAGTATTTGCAAGCGTGGCGCTGGCGCTGGCGACGATCGGGATATATGGCGTTATGGCGTACCTGGTCAATCAGGGCACGCGAGAGATTGGAATTCGCATGGCACTGGGAGCTACGCAGCGGGACATTTTGAGTTTGGTTGTCCGGCAGGGAATGGCGCTGGCGCTTTCCGGCGTGACGATTGGTTTGGTGGGAGCGTTTCTGCTCACTCGCCTGATTCGAAGTCTGCTGTTTGGCGTGCAGGCGACCGATCCTCTGACGTTTGTCGGGATTTCGGTGCTGCTGGGGCTGATCGCGCTGCTTGCCAGCTACATTCCGGCACAACGCGCCGCGCGCATCGACCCCATGGTGTCATTGCGCTGCGACTAGCGAAACATTCGCTTCGAAACGCAAATTATAAGGAGTTACGAATTCCAGCTGATGTGAGTCAACTGTTCCCTGCGGGAGGCCCATTCCGTGCCGGAAAGGATGCGCGGGGCGACCTCGATTAGGCGAGGTGTGAGCTTGAAGACGCCGGCGGCATTCCAGGGGCGGCCATCGCGGGTGCGATATTCGCGAACGTTCAGGGCATCGGCCATGCTGGTGAAGGAGATGTCCTGGACGATCATTTCGGCGAGGAACTTGAGGGTCTGCATTTCGAGAGGATCATCTTCCAGGTGGTGGCAGTCCGCCGCGATGCGCAGGCCAAAGGGAATTTCCTCGGAGGCGGCAGGGACCTCCGGCTCGGCGGATGGGGCTGAGGATTCGACTTCGCGCTCCCATTCAAGGGCTACCAGGCTCCAACCGGCATCGTGCATCTTGGAGAGGTAAACAGATGTAGGGAGGATAGTCACCTTCTCCCGCATGCGATCGATCTTCTTCATGGCGCCTCCTCGATCAACTCGACACAAACCAAGCATAAATAGCCATGGCTAAACTGGCAATTTCATTGCCGCTGCCGGGCGAAACCGAAGTTATAGCAAAATAAGGGCTTGGCGCAAATGGCGGACGCGGAAGCAAGTCCGTCGCGTCCGTGGGTGGGATGAGAGTGTCGCGTTGCCGGACACTCTGAATTACCGGAAAAAGCGTCTTCAACTTCTAGGGTAGAATCACCATGCGGAAACTTCCTGGAGGAAGCGATGGCGAAAAGGCCGACTGCCGATGACGCACGATTGATCCTGGAACTCTACGACCTGAGGCGCGAGCCGGAACTGCGCAAGGCGCGGCAATGGTGGCTGACGACGTTCTGGCCCAAAGACGCCGATGAGTTCATGAAGGTGGCCATGGACTTCGGCTCGCAGGAAAACAACTGGCTGAGACAGGTGGGCAGCTATTGGGGAATTGCGACGTCCTTTGTGTTAAATGGATTGGTCAGCGAGAAGCTGTTTTTTGAGCCGGCTTTCTGCGGTGAGCTGTACTTCATGTTTGCCAAGGTGCGGCCTTTCTTGAAAGAGTTGCGTGAAAAGGCAAAAAATCCCGATCTATTTCTCCTGTCGGAGAAGGCCATCCTGGGATCGAAAATAGGGCGGGGGCAATTCGCGAAGGTAGAACCGCGGGTGGCGATGATGCGGCAGCAGCGGTCATGAGGATGCGAAGTCCCAATCCAATTCGAAAGTGGCGGACTTGGGCTGCGGTACTGTGTTTCGGGCCGGGCGCTCTGCTCCTACCGGCCGGGTTGACGGCGAAAGAAACCGCTTCCTGCAGTACCGGAGCCGAGATGCACTTGAGCTCGCCGGAATCCAGCCAGGGAAGTTTGGTGCTCGTAGAGGTGGAGAGCGCGAAGCCACTCGCGGAACTTCAAGGAGATTGGGGTGGACGCAACGTTCGCTTCTGGCAGGAGGCTGGTGAGGAAACGCGACAGAAAGCGTTAATAGGCGTTGACCTTGAAAAGGCGCCCGGCCAGTACGAATTGAAGGTGACAGGGCAAACGGCGGGCGGCGAGAAGGTAATGTGCACCGTCGAAGTCCCAGTGAGACAAGGACGGTTTGCCACCGAGCGTCTAACCGTGGAGAAGCAATTCGTCGCACCGAGCCCGGAACAAATTAAGCGCGCGGACGAAGAGCGCCAGAAATTGCGTGACATTTTTGACCGGGTGACGCCACAACGCCTGTGGGACGGGCAGTTTCGCGTGCCGCTGGACGGAGTGACGGAAGGATCCAATTTTGGGAAGCGGCGCATTCTGAACGGGAATCCCGGGTCGCCCCACAGTGGAGCGGACCTAAGAGGCACGACTGGAACGCCGGTACACGCGGCACAGCGGGGGCGGGTGATGCTAGCCGAGGAGTTGTTCTTCGCTGGAAACGCGGTGGTGATCGACCATGGGCTGGGAATCTACACTTTCTACGGGCACCTCTCCGAGATAGACGTGAAAGTGGACGAAGTCCTAGAGGCAGGAGCGGTGCTCGGGAAAGTGGGAGCCACCGGACGGGTTACCGGGCCGCACCTCCATTGGGGTTTGACTGTCGAGAAGGCTCGGGTGAATCCTCTTCAAATCGTCAAGCTCCTGGGACCTTGAAGCGGTATGCGGGCGGGAATCTGAACTCTTACCTGAAACGGATCTTCGCGTACACGCACCATTGAGAAGCGGGTATCCCAAAAGTACAGGTCAGTGGTCAAAAATCGCGAATCTTTTTTCCACAGGGTAAGTGGGAAATCGCATTCCTAAGAAGGGCAGATCGACAGGGGCGATCAGGACGACTCCGCAGCATTCATAACTAATTGAAAATAAATAAGATAATGGATTGCTCTCGAAAATGTTGCGGAGTTGACAAAGCAAGAGGCTCGGCAAGTACGGATGAGACCCTGGCGCGTGACATGCTCCTCGTGATAACGGGTTGTGCATCGCGAAAAAGGGGGAGGTACAGGGGTACTGTTTTGGGACGGGGATTTATGGTACCGTTCAGCCATTGCGGCTGGAAGGTCCGAAAGGCAGACTAGGGGCTGTGTGGGCAAGGTTTGTACTACTAAGCTCTATCCTGATGTTCTTTCGCTTCGGCACCCTGTTGACGCGAAATAGCATGGCGAGGCTCATCGCCCGGAAGTAGTCAAAGGCCAGAAGTAAAAGAAATCAAGATTTGAGGTCCCGGTTAGAAATGTCTCTACTCCATTTTCGGTGCAAAGAACGGCGTCGGACGCTTCGGGTGGCTTTAACGGTTCCGCTGACAGTGCGCGGAAAAACGGATTCGGGTGAGAAGTTCTGCGCGCAGACCAATTCGCAGTCAGTGAACCGGCACGGAGCCTTGTTTCCATTGGAAGAGATCGTATTGGTGGGACAGACACTGATTCTGATGAACGACCACACCGCCCAATCGATGGAGTGCCGCGTGGTTTCCATCCACCGGGCACGCGACGGCAAGCAGTATATCGGCGTTGAGTTCATGTCGCCGGAAACGAATTTCTGGCACATGCAGTTCCCCATTCCAGGCTCGAAGCCGTTGCGGCGAACCATTCCTTCCAAAGCATCCGCGTAAAAGCGGAACGCGGAATCTCCCATACTTCTAAATTTAAGTGTGACTGCGGGAAGACCCACGTTAGGATTTGTGTGTGCCACAGAATCCAACGCGCGTCGGGCTGATTTCGGATACACATGGATTGCTGCGTACGGAAGCGTTGGAATCTCTGCGCGGATCGGAATTGATTCTTCATGCGGGAGATGTGGGGAAGCCGGAGATTCTGGAAGCGCTGCGGAAACTCGCGCCAGTTGTGGTAGTGCGGGGGAATGTGGATACGCAGGAGTGGGCTAGAAACCTTCCGGCCACGGCGATTGCGGAGGCCGGCGCCATTCGAATTTACATGCTGCACGATGTGAAGCAACTGGATTTAGATCCATTAACAGCGGGCTTCCAAATTGTGCTCAGCGGTCATTCGCACCAACCCGGCAAGACCGAGCGTGGCGGCGTCTGGTACATCAACCCGGGAAGCGCGGGGCCGCGCCGGTTTCAATTGCCGGTAACCGTGGCGCTTCTGAACCTTGGCCAAGAACCGTGGAGGCTCGAGTTTGTGAATCTTCAGCCCAGTGGTGAATGAAGAGGCGACGCTCGCCGCCGTGTGGGCGCGAACTTCTCCTGGCTAACTGCTCTGGAAAAAATGACGGCTGTGGGCCGGACTGGGCAAGGACGGTTCCGATAAACACGCACGAAAGAAAGTGGTAGACTCCGCGTATGGCCACCAAAAAGAAAAGTAAGAAGAAAACAAAAAAGAAAGCGGCGAGCAAGAAGAGTGCCCCCCGGAAGAAGCTGGGTAAGAAAAACGCTGCGCCCAAGAAGAAACAGTTTGCGAAGAAGACGACACGGAAGAAAAAGCGTATCCGTGGCAAGAGCGAGAGTGAGAACACCGTTGTGTTCGAACCCAAGGGGCTGGGTGCACGGTCGGCTGGACAGTCGGGTGATCTCCAGGGGTTATCTGGGATTGCGGGCGCTGCTTCCGAGAGTGTGGAGGAGCTGCTCGAAGAAGGAAATGCGTTTGAGGCAGAGGTGGTGAAGGGCGTGGAAGACGTTGGAGACGCGGACGAGGGCGAAATCATCACCCGCGAAGTGCCCGAAGATGATGTTCCCGAGGAGTATTTAGAGGACAAGTAGCAACGTCCCTGAATTGTTCTAGATTAGCGCGGGCCGGGAGCCCATGCGAGGCCATCGACTCCGGGAGTGAGATCGATGGACGGCTGCATCTCCCAGGAACGCAAATCGAGGACGGCGATTTTTCCGGCGCCGGTACCGCTGATGTAGGCAATGTCCCCACCGGGACGCACCAGGATTTCCGAGGACCTCTTTGGAGCCTCCAACGAGCGCACCACCTTCTGGGTTTGCAAATCAATGACAAACATGCGATTCGCAGCCATGCTGAGGGCCAGAAGCCAGCGGCCATCGGGAGTTGGCTCGGAGGCATAGGCTGGGCTCGGCAGCTCAATCCAGCCCGCGATTTTGTTGGTGGCCGTATCGATGATGGCCACGCGCGGCGCGTCCTGGTCGTGAGTGAACGCTCGGAGTCCATCGGAAGAGATGGAAATGCGCTGGACAGTCTTTGCGACTGGGATAGTAGTTACCAAGCTGCGGTTCGAAAGATCCAGAACGCTTACACTGCCGGCGGCGACATTTGCAGTGTAAGCGCGGCGCCCGTCGGGGGAAAGCACAAGCATGTGGGATTCTTTCTGGCCGGTCGGAATTTCTGCAAGTACTTTGCGCGTGGAAGGATCAACGACGTCCACGGCATTGGCAATCTCCGCGGTGACGTAGAGCAACCCGTCAGGGCCAAATTCGGCGCGATGCGGGCGAAGTCCCTTGCCAAGATCAATGGTGGCGGCTAATTTCCGTTCCTGCAAATCGACCACGTCAATCGTGCTGCCATCCGTGCCGGGTCTGCCGACTCCGGAGTTTCCGTAGATAGGAACGTAAGCAAAGTGGCCGTCTTTGGAGACGATGACTTCGTGGCCGTTCACACCAACGACAATTTTCGCGAGTTCACGCCGGGTTTCAGGATCTACGAGCAGAACGGTGTGCTCCACTTGATTCGCAACGACCAGCAGTCCGCGCGCGGGAGCTGCGGATCTAGCGTCGCCAAGTTTGAAGGAGATCATGAGCATTGCGGAAAGCGTGAATAGTAAGATGCGTGAGAACAAAGACCACCTCGACGGAACTTCTTCCCCCTTCGAATCGGGGGCAACTCTGAGGAGTATAACTTCCGCGGCGGTTAACGGCTAGGCCGGCCTTTCTTCTTAGCTCGTTTCTTCCGCGTAGACTTGCGCGCAGGGGGCTTGGAACTGGAAAGAGACTCACGAATTCTCTTCGGAAGTTTGGCGGCGATCATCTCATAGGATTCGCGGAGAAGAGCGGCAAGCTCGCTTTGCGGCACGGCGTCCCTGGTTTCCAGCGCCACCCACTGGGCGCGGGCGAGGTGTGGGGCGGGGATGATATTCGGGCGCTCGATCAACTCGGCGAACTTTTCCGGCGCAGTTTTGAAGGAGAGACAAACTGGGGCGGGCTCCAGCGGCGTGATAGCAAACATCTTCCCGCCGACTTTGAACAACAGATCGGAGCCCCACTGAATCTGTTCCGTTGTCCCGGGAAACGAGAGGCAAAGTTCACGGAGCCAATCGACATTCATGGGCAGAAGTTTACGACAAGAGAGTGAACTGTACACCGGGAATTGGAGCAGGGAGAGTTCTTGCGGCGGGCGTGTAATCTGGTGAAGGGCTCCCTTGGTAGCGGAGAGCCCTTGCCCAGAGGTTAAAAGTTAAACAGTAGAGTTATCTGCCGCCCCAGCGATACACGATACCCGCTGAGATTCGTGCATTGTTCTGGTGCGTGCCGCCGAATTTCGTGTACAAGTACTCTCCTTGTATCAAACGAATGGCGACATGGTTGGTCATTTCGTAATCGGCACCGCCGCCGAAAGCCATCGCGAAGGAGCTATCCGAAGCGGAGCCAAAACCTGCGGCGCTGCCCCCGATATGTTCCCCTCCGAACAGGACTTGAGCGAAAGGCGTCAGTCTACCGTGCGAACGGTACGTCAGTTTCGGACCAAACAGGTAGTTAACGAGGTGGGCGCTGGTTCCCGAAGGCAAGCCAGTCACCTGGCAGGCACCAAAATCGCCGACCACCCCGAACCAGTGATTGAGGTTTCCCGCCACCGAGCCTGCTCCACCCTGGCAGTTGGACCCAGTAGTGCCACCGCCTGGATTGAACCGGATGTACTGATAACCCCCAAAAATCTCGGCCTTGGGGTAATCCTGAGCTGACGCTGATCCTGCAGCTAGCAAGATAAGCCCCACTAGAATGAACAGTTTACGCATCTTCCCTCCTAGAGTGTGCCCGAGGCACAAGGTCTATGATGCAGTAGTGGTACTAGTAGTTCAAGGACCTTTGAGCGCGTGTTCCCAATTTGGCAATATCCTCTAAAGGCTGAACAGCAAGGCCTTCCGTGGAGGGGAAGCCAGTGGGATCAGGGCTTTGATCGGCCGTTTATCCAATGGGCGCGGACAGATAGGTCGTCGCCAATAAGCGAGTTTAACTAACTCCAGGCTCCGAGGATGGCGCCCATGACGAGGTAGCAGACCAACTGGTAGCCGGTGTTGATGGCGAAGAGCTTCATGCTCTGCTTCATGAAGAGCACACCGGTCAACTGCACGGTGGCAACGAAGCCGAGCCATACGTGGAAGCCGATTAGCACGCCAAACTGCCAGTCTTCAGCCCGGGTCCAGTGAAGAAAGAGCGCCAGCATAAACGCGGAGACCAGGCTGGCGAAGAAAGAGCCGGCGTATGCGGGGCCGGCGCTCTTCTTCATCTCCTCCATTTTTGCCTTGTCATTCATGTCGTAGCCCATTTCACGGACCCAGGCCTTGGCGAAAAGCATGGGCGAATACCACAAGAATCCAACCACCATGGTGGAGATTGCGGCGACCAGCACGCCGAGCAGATTGATGTTATGAAAATGCATGTAGGAATGCCTCCAAGTCAGCTGTGAGGAAAACTTTGCGCGCTATCGTAGGCGCGCTGCCGTTGGATGTAAAGGAAAAGAAGGTTGCGAAACGCGAACGGGAGGTTAGGGACTTTGAGGCCGCAAAGCAAATGCCAGAACCAGACGACGCCTATTCCCTTGTAGGAAGCAAATCTCGAAAAATTTCTATACAACCACGGCGGGATGGCCTAAAAAAGAGGAACACCAGGCGCAATGCAATTCGGAAAAACCCGTGGACGCCTTCATCGAGGGGCAGGTCCTGTCGCGAATCCTCAACCGAAACGCGCGGCAAACTTGCAGATGGGGAGTGAAGGCGCAATTCGGCGGTCCGATCCGAAATTCGGACGAGGAGGAGTGCTTCATGAAAACGAGAATCGTAGGTCTCTTGGTTTTTGCGTCATTGATCCTGGCATTTGCGTTCATCGTGGCGGCGCCTGCAGCCCCGCACAACGGAAACGCTCTGCCGACAACAGCAGCACAGCCGGTTCCCGCAGCGGCAGCTCCAGCAGCAGAACCGCATCCGGAAATCCGCGAAGCCATCGAGGCTTTGCGCCGCGCCAAGGCACATATGGAACATGCCGCACATGATTTCGGCGGCCACCGCGTGGAGGCTATCCGGGCAACTGATGACGCGATTCGCCAGCTCGAAATCTGCTTGAAGTACTAAGAGGGTCAAGACTCGGGGCAATGATTCTTTCCCGCTAAACGAGCTTCAAAAAAAGAACCGGGCCGACATCGCGTCGGCCCGGTTCTTTTTTTTAGAGCAATTGAAAATTAGTGTGCGCGGTTGAATTCGATGTAATCGCGGCCGGCGTAAAGGCGATAACTACCCGCCGTGGAAGAAGCCACCACCTGAAGAGGAACGGGGAGCTTTAACTCGGTGTCACGCTGGGAGGCCGCATTCAACACGTCGTTTGCGCCGATGTCCATGATCAGAAACTTGCCGCCTTCCTGGAAACCGAAACCGTAAGCGCCGGGCTTCAGTGTTTGTCCGCCGATTTGCAGCGTCACTTCGTTCAGAAGATAGGCTTGATATTTCTCGCGCAGACCCGTGGAGTAGCCGGAATTGTCGACAATCCCGGCGAGGACGTAGAAATCATCCGCGAAGCGCACGCCACCGGTATTGCGGAATTGCACGGGAGCATTCTGACCGCGGAAAAACACTCTTTCCGGGAAAAGTTTCGCGGTAATGTCCGCCGCCTTGAGGGCCGCTTCTTTCCCCTCGGCGGGAGGATTGCCGGCCATCGCCGTTTGTAGATGACGGGCGGAGAAAGTCAGAAGCAGCATGAGGCAGAGAACGAAATATTTTGCGTAGCGCGCCATAAGGGCTCCTTTCAAGATGTTCGCATCCTACAACATTTTGCTTTTCCGCGGGAGACGGCGCGCGCCCGCAGAAAGGCAACGCCTCAAATGAAAAGGGCTGGGAAAAGCCGGCCATGTTCAGAGTTGGTAGACGGCGCTTTGTGGCGGGGATGGTATATTACGCGACTGCGTCATTGCGCTCAGGGGAGGAACTCCATGCTGGATCGCCGGAATTTCATGAAGACTTGCTCGGGAATGGGGCTGATGGGAACGCTGCTTCCCGGGGTGCTGTGGGCGCGAGCGCAAGCGAAAGGCGCGAAGAAGATCACCAAGGAAATGATTGAGAGCGCGGCGGCCATCGCCGACGTGCCGATTTCCGAAGAATACAAAGAGATGATGCTCGAAAACCTGAACGATCAGGCCAAGGGCTACGAGGAGATTTACAAGCTGCACATTCCGAATTCCGTGGAGCCGGCGTTTATTTTTGACCCGGTATTGCCGGGAATGAAGATGGAAACCGAGCGCAGGCCGATGCGCATCTCAGCGCCGCCCTCCACCGCGTCAAAGGTTGCAGCTTCCGGCGAATCGAGAATGGTGGAGCACCTTGGATTCTCCAGCGCGCGAGAGCTGGCGGAACTCGTCCGAACAAAACAAGTTTCCTCGGTGATGCTGACGGAGATGTACCTGGATCGGTTGAAGAAGTATGACCCCACACTGAAGTTTGTGGTGACGCTAACCGAAGAACGTGCGCGGGCCCAGGCGAAGAAGGCCGACGCGGAAATCGCCGCTGGAAAATATCGCGGGCCGCTTCACGGATTACCGTGGGGCGCCAAGGACTTGCTTTCGGTGAAGGGTTATCGCACGACATGGGGCGCGGGCGGCTTTGAAAACCAGATGATCGAGGAAGACGCCACGGTCGTGAAGCGCCTGGACGAGGCTGGCGCGGTGCTGGTCGCGAAGTTGACGTTGGGCGCGTTGGCGCAAGGCGATGTGTGGTTCGGTGGCGTGACACGCAATCCATGGAACACGAATCAAGGCTCGAGCGGCTCATCCGCAGGGCCGGCTTCGGCGACGGCCGCCGGCTGCGTGGCGTTCAGCATCGGCTCGGAGACGCTGGGCTCGATTTCTTCACCTTCGACGCGCTGCGGCTGCACGGGGCTGCGGCCATCGTTCGGACTTGTCCCGCGAACTGGTGCGATGGCGCTTTCCTGGAGCATGGACAAGCTCGGCCCAATCTGTCGCACGGTGGAAGACTGCGCGCTGGTGCTTGACGCGATTTATGGCAAGGATGGCAAAGATCGCACGGTGCAGCCCGCGGCGTTCAACTGGGACGCCAACCTGGATTGGAAAAAACTGCGCGTCGGCTATTTGAAAGCCGATTTCGAACCCAGGCCGGAGGAGCCGCAAGAGACGGCTAAGGAAGAACCCGCGAAGACTCCCGAGGAGCAGAAACGGCGCGACGATCAGAAAAAGCGCCGTGAAGCTGCCCGGGCGCGCGCGGAATACGACAGAAAATACAACGATGCTGCTCTGGCGAAATTGCGGGAAATGGGCGTGAAGCTTGTTGATGCGGAACTGCCGAAATTTCCCTACGACGCTATGGTCGCTATGCTCACGGCGGAAGCCGCCGCGGCTTTTGACGATCTGACACGTTCGGGGAAAGACAAGCTGTTGACGGCGCAGAAAGACTTTGACTGGCCAAACACGTTTCGCTCGGCGCGGTTCATCCCCGCGGTCGAATACATTCAGGCGGCCCGCGCAAGAAGAATGGCGATGGATGCCGTGGCGAAAGTGTTCGACGATTTCGACGTGATCGTCGCCCCGACGCAGGGCCAGCAGCTCGTAATTACAAACCTCACGGGACATCCCGCCGTGATTTTGCCAAATGGATTGCGGGGCAGCGATGCGCCCAAGCCGCCGTCGGACGATCCGGGAGATTTCCTCAATGCGGGCGGCCCCGGCACCATGACGAGCTTGACGTTCCTCGGAAGGTTATACGGCGAGGCCGATCTTCTCTTGTTCGCGCGCGCCTATCAGGAAGCGACCGGCTTTCATTTGCAGCATCCCAAGCTCGCGACTGGTTAAGTAAGATTCTCCAGACCATCGCAGGTCTTCAGACACAAAAGCGCGCAGCTTATTTCAAAATTCCCAGCGTTTTTCGCGGCAGCCGCGCTACTTCTTCTTTCGTGATCAGAAAATTGTCAGAGATCAGCGAAGCCGGATTTCCAGCGAGCCATTTCGAAATGGAAATTTCTTCAAACACCGGGCTATTGAAGAGCGCAAAGAATTCCGTGGGCTCGCTGCCAATTTGTTCCACGTAATGCCCAAACCCTTGCTGGATGAAGGCGATGTGCCCCGGTCCAAACTCTTCGGTTTTGGCTCTGCCATGCGCGCCGAAAACAGTAATCCGCGAACGGCCCCTGATGATGTACTGCCATTCATCGGCATTCGGATGCCAGTGCAATTCGCGCAGCGCACCTGGTTCGAGGTGCTGCAGGACCGACGTCAGCGTCGTGTTAATCGGGAATTCCTTCACCGTCGCGATTCGTTCCCATCCGCCGGGAAACGTCAGCGGGGTCATCTTGCCCAGGCGGAACTTGTGCGCCGACTGCGCGTTCTCGAGGTCATCCGCGAGATTGGGTTCCAGGGGATTCTGTGGAATCTTGCCAGCCGAAATATAAAGCTCCTTCTGCGGCAGATTGCTCACCGTGCTCACCGGCAAATTCAGGTTGCGCGCCACCAGGTGAGCGGGAGTGCGCGCCATCCAATCCGTAATGCTGAACGTGCCGAATTCCGAAAAATGGCCGTCATCAAATCCAAGCACGAAATGAGCTTCTTCGTTGCTGATGTTCTGAAGCGCGTGTCCATGGCCTTTCGGGAAATACCAGATGTCGCCAGGTTCGAAGACATCCGTGGCGCCCTGACCATTCGGTGAAATGACTGTCGTTCGAACCGTTCCCGTGAGCATCAAAGCCCACTCCGCGGCGATCGCATGCCAATGCAATTCGCGGATGGCTCCGGGCTTCAGACGCATCGACACACCCGCGATGTTTTGGGAAGCGGGGAATTCCGCGATGGTGGCTTCCTTCGCGGAGCCTGCTTCGCCCACCCATCCGGTTGTGGACTCAATGTCAAACTTGAAATTGGCGAGGGGTTCGTGTTTGCCGGGATCTTTGCCGACTTGATAACTCTGCGGCTGTTCCTTGCCGGCTTGATAATTCGGCGCCGGTTCTTTCGATTGGGATTGCTGCGAGGCTGACGCCGCAGGCAGCAGCGCCGCCCCGAGGCCCGCGAGCGATGCAGTCTCGAGCATTTCGCGCCGCGTGAACAAATTCTTCAAATTGAGTCTCATGGAACACCTCGCAGACTTAGATTCCATCTCGAATTTCCCGGTTTCATTCCAGCCGGCCTTTGCAGGTTCGATCGGGAATCGGGCAGGTACGATGGAGTGTGGACCGCGACATATTTAAGACAGTCAGATGCAGTTGTCAACCACCGCGAAAAGACAAGTTGTGATGAAAAGGTGACCCTTGCCTTCATGTTCTGCTGGATTCGCAGTGTCGGCCGCTCTGGTGCGACCGAGAGACTTTTCGGCTCACAGACCCTTTTGAATCGGATAGCCTTTGTCCACCCAATCGGTGGCGAAATTGTTGGGAATTACAAGGACGCGCAGTTTCTTGAAGCCCATACCATTGAGCGCGGTATAGGCCGGGCGAATGTTCGGGCATTTTTCGAACGGGCAGCAGCCGCAGTAAATGACTACATTGGCGGAACGCGGAAGGTTGTCCGCCCACTTCTTCAGCGCCGCGAGGCCCTGTTCAGTCGAACCCGTGCCGTTAAAAGTAGCGCCTGCGATATGCCCGCCGGCAAAGAGCGTATGAAAGCCCACGTAGACGACTGTCGGCGGAATTGCGTTCTTTTCGCTGAGCTCGCCGGCGAGGCTGCCGGGCTGAAGGGTTTGCGATTCGGGCCAGGGATCGGCCGTTTTCTTTTCGTCTCCACGGATTTTGTATGGAGCAAGAAAAGAAGCGGCAAGTGCGCACAGTAAAATAAAAGAAGAGAAATAGGAGAACGCTGATTTGCGAGGGCGGAGCGCTGCGAACATGAAAAGGGCCTCCTGCGAACCTGCCGATTGTATCCCTAAAGTCTAACGCGACTCAGGAAGCACGGATGGCGCAATTTATTTCTTGAGCTCGATGCGCGTGCGCTGCAGCTTGCTTGCCGTGCTCCGCAAAGTTTCCGGCACATTCTTATTGGTGGTGAGGCGCTTGAGGTCCACGGCATTCAGCATGGGCAGCATGTGCAACGAGACGTCCAGCGGCGTCTTGGGATTGTTGAGCAGGTTGCGCACGACCACGTAGTTCTTGCGGAAAGCCCGGTTGCCGGCGATGAGCCGGAGAATTTCATCGGTGAGGCTGGACATGGAAGCGAAGGCTTCTACTTCCTGGTCGGTCAGGCGTGGTGACTGCAGCACCGCGCGCTGCACCACCTTGTTGTTATCGCGGATCAGCGTGCGCCGCCCTTCGGAGCCGCCTTTCATGGCGAACTGTACGCGCTGTGCCACGGTCATTTTCGCCAGCCGCTGGAGTAGCGTTTGCCGCCGTGCGAGGTCGGATTCCACAAGGGCCGCCGCTTCGGCAAGCGCGGCTTCGTCGATGGGATTGCTCGGGCCGTGAAGTTCGTGAAGTTGGTTTTTCTGCTCCACGGTCAGTGAAGCGGAGTGCTCTAGCGCGGAAGCCAGTGCCGAGGATTCGGTGACGCGATCGAGTTCCTCCATCAAGGACTGGATTCCCAGCGTGGAGAGATAGCGCGCCACGGGAACGAGAAATTCGGCGGAGCAATTCTTGTTCTGCACCATCGCGTCACAAATGCCGGGCTTGTCCGCAAGATTCCTCGCCGCGTAAGAAAGAAGAGCGGGGAGAGCTTGCTCCCGCTTGATGGCTTCCACGAAGGATTCAATGGGCTGCGAGAGAATGGCGTCCTGAGCACGGGAAGCCACCACTTCGTCCGTGTCGCCTGCCAGCACCGCCAGAACTTCCGCGCGGTCCGCGGGGGAAAGATGCGCGCCGCCCGCGCAGACGGCGATTTTGCGTTCACGCGGGGCGCGGCCGTGCCGCAGATCTTCGATTACTTCAGGGCTGAGATTTTCCACCGGAGGCCTGCCTCAAATCCTTCTGGCTCAGCACTATTGTACCGGAGGAGCCGGGCGCGCCGAGCGGCGGCATGGCTTGGCCGTTCAATTCCAGCAACACCGCCGAGGAGTCTCCTGCGGTCACTTCGAATTGCTGATGCGCAAAGAAATGCCGCGTCTCCCCGGCGGGGAGATCGTTGTCGAGAACGGGCTTGTCATCGGCTAGGACGCGAACATGCGTGGCGGCCGAAGTGGAGACAGAGAGATCGAGAGAGGAATCAGCAGAGACCGGGGAACTGGAAGAGGGAGAAGCTTGAGAAAGAATTTGAGAAGGCGCGCCAGATCCAGCCGACTGTTTGGCCGCGCGATGCGCGACGTAGCGCCGCCAGCCGTAACGCCCAGCATAGAAAAGTCCGGCCGCTAGCAAGAGGATGACTAAAACAGCGACAGCAGGAACCCATTTCGGCGGTGCCGGAATTCGCTCTTCGGGTTTTGTCGGTTCGAGTTGCGATTTGTCGCCGCGCGCCATGTCGTACTCGCTGAGAAGTGATTCCTCATCCAGTCCGAGATAGCGCGCGATGGTGCGCACAAATCCGTGGCCAAAAACTCCGCCGGGCAGCTTGTCCCAGCTTTCATTCTCCAGCGCCAGCAGGAAACGCGTGCTGATGCGCGTGGCTTTGGTGAGCTCTTCCAGCGTCACTTCGCGCATCTCGCGCTCGCGCTTCAGGCGTTCGCCAAAATTTCCTTTGGCCATGAACGACGACCTGTCCTTGATGAAACGGCGGGCGACTTCTGCTTACCGGGGCTGAATGCGGGTCATCAGCAGGCGGCGCGAGATCCCCTCCACGGACTATAGGTGGGCGCATAAGCCAGTGTCAAACAAAGGAGTTGCACGGCTGTGGAAACCGGCCGCCCGCTTTCCCGGAATTAAGGATGGCAAGATAGCTACGCCTGTACCACGAGCGTGTTGCACCCCTTTTTACGAGGGGCCTATACTGGCGAAGATTCGTGGTCGTGTGCCCGGATCGAACGAATCCACAGGCAACATTGTCGGCTGCCAAATCAGGGACGGCAGCGCGCGGGAAGCTGAGGCAGTGCATCAAAATCTTTTGAAAGAACAGGTTCAACTGAGCGTGGATGAAGTGAAGCAGTTTCCGGCCGTCGAGCGCCGCCGCAATGCCGCGGTTCCTGCGGAGCAGCGCGTAGCCGGGGAAATTGCCATCTTCCAGGAGTTGGGGAAGGCGCTCACTTCTTCTCTGCAGCTCGATCAAGTTCTCCGCACCATTATGGAGAAGATTGACGAGTTTCTGCGCCCGGACAACTGGTCGCTGCTGCTGCTGGATGAAGCCACGCAAGAGTTGTACTTCGAATTGGCGGTGGGCAAGGCCTCGCAAGCTCTGAAAGACGTGCGCATCAAGCTGGGACAGGGAATTGCCGGATGGGTGGCGCAGCACGGCGAGACCGTGGTGGTGCCGGACACGGCAAAAGACACACGCTTTTTCGGCAAGGTCGACGAGAAAACCAAAACGGAGACGCAATCGATCGTCGCCGTTCCGGTGAAATTTCGCGACACCTGCCTGGGCGTCATCGAGCTGATCAATTGCATCGGGCCGGAAGGGTTCGATCCGCGCGACTTGAAACTTCTCGAAGCGCTCTCGGACTTTGCGGCCATCGCGCTGGAGAACGCGCGGCACGTCAAGCGCATTCACGAACTGACCATCAAGGACGACTGCACTTCTCTTTACAACGCGCGGCACATGAGCTTCATCTTGGAGACGGAAATCTACCGCTCGCAGCGCTATGACTACGAATTCTCCATCGTGTTCATCGACCTGGACCATTTCAAACAGGTCAACGACACGCACGGACACCTGGTGGGCTCGCGGCTGCTGGCGGAAATCGGCAATGCCCTCAAGGAACATTGCCGGCTGATCGATTTTGCGTTCCGCTATGGCGGCGACGAATTCGTGATCTTGCTGCCCCAAACTTCCAAGGACAATGCGCTGAACGTTGCGCGGCGTTTGCACAAAATCATTCGCGAGACGGTCTGGCTGGTGCCGGAAGGGTTGAACATCAAGCTCACGCCGAGCGTAGGGGTGGCCTCTTATCCCGTGGATTCTCGAACCAAAGAAGGACTGCTGCACCTGGCCGATGAAGCCATGTACCTGGTGAAGAACACCAAGCGCGACAGCGTGGCCGCGGCCAACATGGGAATCCTGCCCGATACCGCGGCGAGCGCCGAATCCGCCGGTTAATCTTTTCTCCCTTCGATCGATAACTCCCCGCGCCTATACAGCCCTCGGAAATTTTGCTTAACTGAATCCATGAAGAGAAGTGAAGCGGCCCGGTATGCGCGCTGGTCGGCAGCAGCGGCGTTGTTGCTGGCTAGCCTGACTGCCGGCGTGTACCTGCAGCGCAAATGGGTCGAGCATCGCGAGAAGCAGAAGGCGCCTCCGCCCGCCCCCAGGGATGTGACCAAGTTGACCAATGGCATCACCTTCTCAAAGGGCGCGGGAACCCAGAAGATTTTCACCGTGGAAGCCGCCAAGGCTACGGATTTCAAGGATAAGGACGCCAGCCTGCTCGAGGACGTCAAGATCACGATCTTCGGCAAAATCGGCGCGCGCCACGACGTCATTCATACGCAGAGCTGCCAGTACGACAAAGTGAGCGGAAACATTGCCTGCAGCGGCGAAGTGAAGATCGATTTCGAGAGCGCGGCGGATGCCGAGCGCGCCGCGAAAAACCCTCAAACACCCCCGGCCCAAAAGATGCATGTCGAGACGCGCGGGGTGACTTTCAACCGAGTCAGCGGAACCGCGCAATCGGATCAACCGGTACAGTTTGTTTTTCCGAACGGCGAGGGCCAGGCCGTAGGCGTGGAGTATCACTCGGAAGAGGGAACAGTTCGCCTGCTGCGGGATGTGCGCATGTTGCTGACACCGCCGAAGGACATAGGGGCAGTGAAGAATCCAGCCAAGAGCAGCGCGCCAGATCCTGTCCATGTCACCGGACAAAGCCTCGATTTCGCGCGGGATTCCCGCGTGATGCACCTGCAAGGTCCGGTGGAAGCGTACACCACCAAGGCGCGATTGACCGCCGGCGAACTCACCGTGACGATGGACACCACGTTTCATGCCCAAACGCTGGTGGCTGTCGGCGGCGCAACCGGGAAAAATCCGGAGCTGATTTCCCAGCAGGCCGATGGCGCAACAAACTTGAGCGCGGAAACTTTGACCGCGTACTTTGCGCCTGCGGGTTGGCTCACGAGAATCGAAGGAGCCGAAAACGTGCAGGGATCGCGGCGCGGCGCAAAAGAGGAAGATGAATTCAGCGCGCAGAACGCCTTGCTGGATCTCCTGCCGAAAGTAAACCAGCCGAAGGAACTGAACTTGAAAGGGAACGTACGGATGAAATCGCGGTCGAACCCCGCAGGCAGCGAACGCCTGCTACACACGAGCGCGTTGCTGCTGGAGTTTGCCGATGGCCAAAGAGGCGAAGGCAGCAAGCCCAAACGGGCCGAAACCCTCGCAGCAGGAAGCATCGAGTGGACCGACCCGGCCACGCAGGGCGGACCGCAAGGATCCGCCGCGAGCGGTGCAGCGCGAACAAAGTTGCAAGCCGACAAACTGGAAATGGAATTTGGTTCCGAGGGAAAAGCGAAACAGTTGATGGCCACCGGCAATGTGCAGACCGAGCGGACTGTGGCGGGAAGCCCATTGCAGACAGCAAGCGCGCAAAATGGAGTCGCGCAGCTCCTGCCGACCGGCGGATGGTCCCAGATGGATCTGCAGGGAGGCGTCAAGCTGAAAGAGGGCGACCGCAGCGGCCAGGCGGACCACGCCGTTTTTCTCCGCGTCGCGCAAACCGCCCTGCTGACCGGAAAAGCACTGGCGCGCGACGCCACCACGGAGACGCGGGCGCCGCGAATCACTTTCAATCAAGGCACCGGTGACATTCGCGCCGAGGGCGGCGTGCGCTCCACCGATTTCTCCACCAAAGGGAGCGGCGTCCAGCTTGCTCCTGTACCGGTGAATATTTCTTCGGATTCGCTGCAAGCTAATTCCAAATCCGGCAGAGCCTTGTACACGGGGCACGCGCGGCTCTGGCAAGGCGACTCCGTCATGGAAGCGGATTCCATCGAGCTACTGCGCGACGCGAGAGTCTTGAACGCCGCGGGAAATGTGCGCGCCGTATTTCCCCAAACCGCCAGCCAGCCGGCCACGCAGACAATCGCCATGCAAGCTTCCGCGAAGAAGCCGCAATTGTGGCACGTAACCGCCGGAACGCTGACATACCGCGACGCTGAGAATCGCGCGCATCTGGAAAAAAACGTCGTCGCGCAATCGGCGGAACAAAAGTTGCGCGCACCGGTTGTGGATTTGTATTTTACTCGTAGTGGTGCCGCGGTCACCGGCGTCGCGAATAGCCCTGCCGCCGCAAACACCCCGGTGGGAGCCCAGCAAATCAGCCGCGCCGTGGGAACCGGCGGCGTTATCGTCGACCAGGGAGCCCGAAGAGCCACCGCCGAGCGCGGCGAGTACTCCGCCGCGGAAGGAAAATTCGTAATGAGCGGTGGAAATCCCACGATTTACGACGCTGCCGAAGGCACCACCACGGGCCGTCAATTGACCTTCTTTTTAGCGGATGATACGATCATCGTCGACTCTGAAAATGGTTCGCGGACTTTGACGAAGCACCGAGTCGATAAATAACGCAGCCGCTGGGCGGTTGCTTGTGACGAGGTATGCTGAAGCTCCAGGCCGTCGATCTAAGCAAATCTTACCGTGGCCGCAAGGTCGTTGACGACGTGGAACTGGAGATCGGTCAGGGTGAAGTCGTCGGGTTGCTCGGCCCGAACGGCGCAGGAAAAACCACCACCTTCTACATCATGGTGGGTCTCGCCCGGCCGGACTCCGGCCGCGTGCTCCTCAACGACGAAGAAATCACGGACTTGCCGATGTATCTGCGTGCCCGCAGCGGCATCAGCTACCTTCCCCAGGAACCTTCTGTCTTTCGCCAGCTGACCAGCGAAGATAATCTCCTCGCCGTCCTGGAAACCCTGCCCCTGACACCGGAGCAGCAGCGCGACCGCCTGGAAGAGCTGCTCATGCAGATGGGACTCGAAACCGTTCGAACCAGCAAAGCTTATACGCTCTCCGGTGGCGAACGCCGCCGCTTGGAGATTGCCCGGTCACTGACCCTGCAGCCTTCTTTTATCCTCCTCGACGAACCTTTTTCCGGCATCGATCCTCTAACCGTCAAGGATCTCCAGGAGATCATCCGCGATCTGGCAAAGTCAGGAATTGGCGTGTTAATTACCGATCATAACGTCCGGGAAACCCTGAGCGTCACGGATCGCGCTTATATCCTGAAAAGTGGCAAGATATTCCGGAAGGGCCGCCCGGAGGAACTGAGCAACGACCCGGAAGTGCGGCGTGTGTACCTGGGCGATCATTTCCGCCTAAACTAAAGTTAGGGAAGGGAATCAGCGGGAACATCCATGGCTTGGCAGGGACTCAAACTCAACCTCAGAGTTTCCCAGAAGCAAATTCTGACGCCCGGCCTCGTCCAGATGGTCAGCGTTCTGGCCCTGAACCGGCTGGAACTCCGCGAAATGATCAATCAGGAGATGATCGAAAATCCCGTCCTGGAAGAGCAGAGCGAAGAGCCCACCCAAACGGACAACTATAGCGACGAAACCTTCCTCAAAGCGGAAACCGAGAAAGTTCCGGAAAAGCCCGAGGCCAATCCCTTCGACGAATTTGATGTCGGCAGTTTTTTCAACCAGTACCTGGATACCGGCGGAGACGGCGGGCAATCTCAGGAACGCGAAGTCTCCGAGCGCCCCTCCTTCGAAAAGTTTCTTTCCTCCCAGAGCGGACTCTCCGACCATCTTGAGTGGCAGCTCAGCGTCACCATCTGTTCCGACGTCGTCAAAGAGATTGCCGAAAACATTATCGGAAACCTGGATGAGAACGGCTACTTGACTGCTTCCATCGAAGAGCTGGCGCAAAATGGAAAATATTCTCAGGACGATTTGGACGACGCTCTTGCCGTCGTCCAGGATTTCGATCCCATCGGCGTCGGCGCGCGCGATCTGCGCGAATGCCTGCTCCTCCAGATAAAGGCCTTCGATTCGCAGAACACCCTGGCTCAACAGATCGTCTCCGAACATTTGAAGCAGGTGCAGTCCAACCAATTGAAAGAAGTTGCGCGCGCCTTGAACCGCCCGCTGGAAGTCGTGAAGCGCTCGCTCGAAGTCATCAAGAAACTCGATCCGCGCCCCGGCCTGCGCTACAACAAAACCGAGCCGCGCCTCGTCGAGCCCGACGTCTATTTCCGCAAAGTGGACGACCAGTGGCAGCCCTTCCTGAATGAAGATGACATGCCGCAGCTGCGCCTCAGCCCCACTTACCGCCGATTACTGGTGCGCGATGCGGCCGACCGCGACGTGCGCAACTATGTTAAGGAAAGATTCACCGCCGCCATTCAGTTGATGAAAAACATCGAGCAGAGAAAGCACACCATCCTTCGCGTTTGCCAGTCCATCATCGCCCGCCAGGGTGAATTTCTCGATCACGGCCCCGACGCGCTGAAGCCCATGATGATCAAGGAAGTCGCCGAGGAAGTCGGCGTTCACCCTTCCACGGTCAGCCGCGCGGTAGCCAGCAAGTACGCGCATACTTCGCAAGGCGTATTGGAACTGCGCTCTTTCTTCAGCGAATCGGTGAATGGCCCCGAAGGCAGCGGCATGTCCCTTCTGACCCTCAAGCGCCTGGTCAAAAAAATGATCGAAGAGGAAGACTCCACCAAGCCGTTGACCGACGAACAGATTGCCAAAAAGCTCGACGATGCCGGCATCCACGTCACCCGCCGCACCGTCGCGAAATACCGCGAAGACATGCGTATCCCCAGCACTCACCAGCGCCGGGAAAAGAGTTGAGCCGGCGCCGCCCGTGAAGCCGCGGAACCGACAGGACGCAAGACAGCTCGTCATCCTCACCGGGCTTTCCGGCTCCGGCAAAAGCACCGTTCTCCACGCCTTTGAGGACATGGGCTTTTATTGCGTGGACAATCTTCCCGTAGAATTGATTCCCATTTTTGCGGAACTGCACGCCGCGGGCGAAGGAGACTTCGCTCGCGCCGCTCTGCTCGTGGATGCACGCGAAGGCCAGCAGCTGGAGAAATTGCCGCCACTTTTGAAGCATCTGAAAAAAGATCATCCCATCACCTTGGTCTTTATCGAAGCCAACGAAGATGCCCTCCTCCGCCGCTACAGCGAAACGCGCCGCCCTCATCCGCTCGGCAAGAATTTCTCCGTGCGAGAGAGCTTGCGCCACGAGCGCGCCATGATGGATCCCATTCGGAAGCTCGCCGACGTGGTCATTGACTCCACGCAGTTCAACGTGCACGAATTGCGCCAGTTCATCACCGCGCGCTTCAAGAATCCCGACAAGCGCCCCATGTTGGTCTCCGTCGTGAGTTTTGGATATCGCTATGGTGTGCCCTCCGACGCTGACCTGGTCTTAGACGTTCGTTTTCTACCCAATCCCCATTTCGTCCCGCGCTTGCGCCCCTACACGGGAAAAGATCCCAAAGTGCGGCGCTACATCCGCTCCTTCCCGCAGACCGGAGAATTCTTGCGTCGCATCGACGGCCTGCTGACTTATCTGATTCCGCATTACATCCGCGAAGGCAAGAGCTATCTCACCATCGCCTTCGGCTGCACCGGAGGAAAACACCGCTCGGTAATGCTCGCGGAAGCGGTGAAGAAGTCGCTGGCCAAGCGCGGCTATTCCTCGAAAGTCGTTCACCGCGACATTGAAAAATAGACGGCGGCGCTTGCCCGCACGCGGGAATTCCGGGGTCTCCGGAAACTTGACACGCCGCGACGCGGCGAATAGCGTACCTACTGGGTAATTCAGGGAGTCTCCCGCGTGGCCTCGTGGTTGTCACCGCAATTGAAAAGATTGTTCGGTTACGTCCGGCCGTACTCCTTCCGGCTGTCGCTGGGCGTTTTCCTCCTGGCCTTTGTCGCGCTAGCCGAAGGCGGCGTGGCGCTGATGCTCAAGCTCGCGGTGGATTACGTCCTCAAACCTGACGTAACCATTTCCCGCCTGCCTCTGGTCACTCTGCCCTGGAGCGGACAGGTCCTTTATCTCAGCGATTATTTTCCCCCACGCATCCACAACATCGCCACCATCTTTGCCATTTCGCTCGTCGTTCTCTTCTTTGCCAAAGCCCTCGCGGAATATCTTGGCACCACGCAGATCCAGTACTCCGGTCTTGCGGCCGTCACGGATCTTCGCAATCAGGTTTACGCTCGCCTCATTCGCCAGCCCATCGGGTTTTTTCAGCACCATCCTACCGGCCGGCTCATTTCCACCGTCATCAATGACGTCGAGAGAGTCCGCTATGCCCTGAGCGAATGGCTTGCCGACCTGTTTCAGAAAAGCTTCACGTTTGTCGTTTTTGTTGCCGTGCTCCTGTTGATCAATTGGAAGATGGCTCTCGGCTGCGGCCTGCTCCTGCCGCTCGTCGCCTGGCCTATCAACAAATTCGGGCGCAAAATCCGGAGCTCCGCGGAGGACAGCCAGACACGCCTCGGGGACTTGAGCCAGATTCTCCAGGAAACCGTCAGCGGGAATCGCGTTGTTAAGGCCTTCGGCATGGAGGATTTTGAGATTGGCAAGTTTCGCGAAGCCGCTCGCAAGCTTCTCCGCGAGAACATGCGCTGGGTGCGCGCAGCCGTCATCACCGGGCCGCTGATGGATCTCCTCGGCGCAGTGGCCATCCCTCTTTTACTTTTGTACGCACGCAATCAAATTCGCCACAACCTCATGACCGAGGGTGCGTTTTTTGCATTCTTGTACGCCATGTTCAACACTTATATGCCTCTGAAGCGGACGGGCTACATCTATCAGCAACTTCAGGCCGTGCGCGGCGTGAGCGCCCAGATTTTTTCTTATCTGGATCGTGAAGAAGAGCAGAGCGAGGAACCAGGCGCCAAGCGTTTGCAGCCGTTCGCGCACGAGATCGAATTCGCAAACGTCGGTTTTGTGTATGACGACAATTCCCCCGCCGTTTTGGATGGCATCTCCCTGAAGGCTCGCAGGGGAGAAGTCATCGCGCTGGTAGGATCGAGCGGCGCCGGCAAAACCACCCTGGTGAATCTGGTTCCGCGATTCTACGAAGCCACTTCCGGCTCCATTCGAATCGACGGCGTGGACATTCGCGGCGTGACCATCCGGTCTCTTCGCGAGCAGATCGCCATGGTCACCCAGGAAAATATTCTGTTCTTCGACACCGTCTGGAACAATATTTGCTACGGTCTGACCGGCGTGCCCAAGGAAAAAGTCGTGGCTGCCGCGCAGGCAGCGCTCGCGCACGATTTCATCATGGAACTTCCCAAAGGCTACGATACCTTGATCGGCGAGCGCGGTACGCGCCTCAGCGGCGGGCAGCGCCAGCGCATCGCCATCGCCCGCGCCATCTTGAAGGATTCTCCCATTCTCATTCTCGATGAAGCCACTTCCGAGCTCGATGCGCAGTCCGAGATGTACGTGCAAAAAGCTCTCGCCAACTTGATGGTCGGGCGCACCACCTTCGTGATTGCCCATCGCCTCCCGACCATTCGCCGCGCCGACAAGATTCTCGTCCTGGAGGACGGGCAAATCCGTGAAAGCGGAACCCACACCGAACTGATCGCGCGCGGCGGCACCTACGCGCGCCTCCACGATTTGCAGTTCGCGGACGATGACGTCCTCGCACCGGTGCAAGCCGCGCCGGCAAAGCTCGATGCGTCACTGGATTCCCTATGAGCCAAACGACTGTAGCTACAACCAAGAAAACTGAATGTTTCTCGATGACCGGCTACGCGCAAGCGCGCGGCGAACTCCATGGCTGGGCCGTCCGCGTCAGCGTGAAGAGTGTGAATCATCGCTTCCTGGATTTGAAGCTTCGAATGCCCGAGGGATTTGATCTTTACGAGCTGCGCATCCGGCAAGTTGTGCGAGAGAAAATTCACCGCGGTCATGTCGAAGTGACCGTCGGCGTGGAACCCGGCAAAGCCGCGCCCGTGCAGGTCAATAGGGAATTGGTGGAGGCTTACTTGAAAGCCGCGGAATCGTTGCGGCAGGAGACCAGAGCCGCAACCGACATGGACGTGGTTGCGCTGCTGCGGCTGCCGGGAGTGATCACTGGTGTCACGACCGCTGTTCCAGAGACTGAAGAGGAGCAGGAGAAGCTGGGGCAATCACTGGACAGCTGCTTGCACGAAGCGCTCACGAAGCTCGATGAAATGCGGCGCGCCGAAGGCAAGCACCTCGTCGAAGAGTTGCGCGCGCGGCTTGCGAGAATCGGTGAGGACAGCCTAAAGGTGCGCGAGCTGGCGGCCACTCTGCGGCCGGCATTTTCGCGCCGCCTCGACGCCAAGCTGAAGGAATTGCTCGGCGGCACGGGCATCGATCCAGCGCGGCTCGCGCAGGAGGCCGCGTTGCTTGCGGAACGCAGCGATATCAGTGAAGAATTGGATCGCCTGCGCAGCCACCTTCAGCAGTTCGGGAAACTGCTGGATGGCGCGGGAGAGCTCGGCAAGAAACTGGATTTTCTTTTGCAGGAAATGCATCGCGAAGCGAACACGCTGCTGTCCAAGACGCCCGGCGTGGAAAGCGAAGCGCTGGCGATCACCGGCCTGGCGCTGGAAATTAAAGCCGAGATCGAAAAACTGCGGGAGCAAGTGCAGAACATCGAATGAACACGGGCACAGAGATCGCGCCGCTGGTGTTGATAGTTTCGGGGCCTTCGGGATCGGGCAAATCCACGCTGGTGCAGAAAATTCTGGAGCTGCCCGGGACCATGCCCTCGATCTCATGTACTACCCGGGCGCGGCGGGCGACCGAGGCCAGCGGGAAGTGTTATGATTTTGTCAGTGAGGCGGAATTCGACGCCATGGTGGCGCGCGGCGAATTCTTGGAGTATGCGCGAGTCTTCGGAAAACATTCTTACGGCACGCCCAAAAAGTGGCTGGAGGAATCGCGCAAGACGGGGCTCGATCTGGTTCTCGAGATTGACGTGCAGGGTGCCGCGCAGGTAAAAGAAAAGGTGCCGGAGTCGGTGGCGATTTTTATACTGCCGCCGTCGCGCGAGGAACTGGAGCGCCGGCTGCGCAGTCGCGGCCAGGATCCGGACGAAGAGATTGCGCGGCGGCTGGCGAAAGCGCATGACGAGATTGCAGCCTTTGGCAAGTACTACGATTTTTGCGTGGTGAATGAAGACGTGGAACGTGCGGGACGCGAAGCGCAGGCCATTGTAATTGCTTTGCGCTGCACGAGCGCGCGGCGGAGGGCGAGAGTGCAACAACTTCTGGCATCGTTTGGGAGGGCATGACCGATATGACTGTGCTGACGAAAGCTCCGGAAAGCCAGTTTGCTTACGTGGTACTGGCGGCGAGGCGCGCACGGCAGATCATGGCTGGTGCGCCGTCGTTGATCGAGAATCCAAGAACTTTGAAAGCTACGAGAATCGCTTGCGAAGAACTGGAGCATAGCTTGCTCGAGTACGACTTCGTCGAGCCCGATTCGATCGATACCGACAAGGACGGCAACAAGCGGCGGAAGTAGCGGGCCGCGGAAGGCAGCGATGCGAATCACGCTTGGTGTGACCGGCGGAGTTGCGGCCTACAAGGCTGCCGAGCTGGTGCGCATGTTGCAGCAGGACGGCTTCACGGTTCAGGTAGTGATGACACGTGGCGCGCGCGAATTTCTAACTCCCCTGACGTTTGCCGCCTTGAGCGGGCAAAAAGTGATCACCGACCTCTTCGGCGATTCTTCTTCCGGCGGCGAAGCCAATCTGGAAAGCGCCATCGAACATATTGCCGTTGCGCAACGCACTGATCTTCTGCTGGTTGCGCCGGCCACGGCGGACATCCTTGCGAAGTTCGCGCGCGGGATCGCCGACGATTTTCTGACGACTTTGTATCTCGCATCGACTGCGCCCGTAGTGATGGCTCCGGCGATGAACGTGAATATGTGGAATCACGCGGTGACGCAGGAGAATGTTGCGATACTGCGCGCGCGCGGCGTAAAGATTGTCGATCCGGCCGAAGGCTACCTAGCTTGCGGCATGACGGGCGCAGGACGCCTCGCGGGGCAAGCGGACATTGTTGCTGCCGTGCGTGAAGTACTCAAGGCGGAGCGCGATTTGACCGGTGAGACCGTGCTCGTCACCGCTGGACCGACTTGCGAGGATCTCGATCCCGTTCGCTACATCACCAATCGCTCGTCCGGCAAAATGGGCTACGCGGTTGCGGAAGCTGCCGCCTTGCGTGGCGCGAAAGTGATTCTCGTGAGCGGCCCGGTGAATTTGGAAACTCCCTCGGGCGTGGAACGCGTAGACGTGCGAACCGCAAGTGAAATGCACCGCGCTGTTCTCGATCGCATTGCCGGCGCTACCATCGCCATCTTCGCCGCCGCGGTGGCGGACTACCGCCCGGCGGAGCAACGCGCGGAGAAAATCAAGAAAGGCAGCGCGTCGCTGACGATTTCGCTGGAAGCGACAACCGATATCCTTTCCGACGTGGCGAGGAATAAGGGCCAGAAAATCGTCGTCGGATTTGCGGCGGAAACGGACCATGTCGCGGAAAATGCCCGGAAAAAGCTTTCCGCAAAAAATGCAGACTTGATCGTGGCCAACGACGTCACCGCCGAAGGCGCCGGCTTCGATCACGACACCAACATCGTGACTCTCTTTTCGCGCGATGGGCGCGACCTCGCGCTGCCGAAACTAACCAAGAGCGAAGTGGCCCAGCGCATGCTGGACGAAGTCCTGCGACTGCGAAGCGCACTACGCGAAACGATTTCCGCCAAACGTTCGGCCGTCTGAAATGACCATGCCCGAGCGCCTCCCTGAAGCTCTCCAGAAAAAAATAGCCGACCGCCTCAGCTTCTACGAAGACCTCGGGATCCAACAGTTTTATCGCGACCGCGTCACCGGGCCGCGAGAGAGCTTGTCGTCAATGGTCTTTGCTCCGCCGCCCGCAACCACTGAGGAAAACCCTTTGCCGAAATCCGTCCGCAAGCCCGAATTGTCAAAAGCCGCGCCAGCATTCGCGCCGCCCGCTTTGAAGATTTCACCCTTACCTTTGCCGGTGCCCACAGGGCCGTCGCTTTTCGAATCCATCGACAAGATTGCGGACGACACGCTGCTGAAGATTCGCGAAGATCTTGGCGAATGCACGCGCTGCAAACTTCACAGCACGCGGAACAAAATTGTTTTCGGCGATGGCAACCCCAAGGCCCAGCTGGTTTTCGTCGGCGAGGGCCCTGGCGCAGACGAAGACGCGCAAGGACTGCCGTTCGTCGGACGCGCCGGAAAATTGCTCACGCAAATGATCGAGGCCATGGGCCTGCAGAGAAAAGATGTTTACATCTGTAACGTGGTGAAATGCCGCCCGCCCGGGAATCGTCAGCCCGAAGAAGACGAAGTTCATACTTGCTCACCATTTTTGTTGCGGCAGATCGACACCATTGCGCCGAAAGTGATTGTCTGCTTAGGAGCGGTCGCCGCGAAAACATTGCTGCAAACCAATCGCGGCATTTCGCAATTCCGCGGAGAATGGCTGGAATTCCGTGGCAGAAAACTGATGGCCACCTACCATCCCGCGTACTTGCTGCGCAATCCGCCCGCAAAAAGTGAAGTCTGGAAAGATCTACAAAAAGTGATGGCTGTCCTCGGCCTGGAAGTAAAGAAGGGCAAGTCTGCTGAGGCAGGCAAGTCCGCCTAATCGATCATGGGAATCCTGCTGGGTTTGCTGACTGCGCTCGCTTGGGGCGGAGCGGATTTTATTGCGCGGTTCGCGACGCAGCGCGTTGGCACGCTGCGGACCATGCTGTATATGCAGTCGATCGGTTTTGTGCTGCTGACGATTTTTCTTCCCTGGCTTGGCGGATGGGGGCACCTCGCGGATGGCTCCGGTTGGCGGCCCTGGGCGTGGGGCTTGCTCGCGGGCGGCATCAATGCGATTGCAACGCTGACTTTTTATCGCGCGTTTGAAATCGGCAAACTGGCGATTGTTGCCCCGGTCTCCGCAAGTTATCCCGCGCTGACGTTGCTGATTTCCTGGATGAGTGGAGAGCACCTGACGCTCGTGCGCGTGGCGGGAATTATCCTCACGCTTGCCGGAGTTGTGGTTGTGGCTGGCGCCGAGCATGTCGCCACCGGAAATGATCCCGGAGGGCAAAAGAGCAGCCGGGGACTTGGCTGGGCCGCCGCTGCTGCCATCCTCTTTGCGCTGCTTTTTTGGCTCTTGGGGGCTCGCATCATTCCGCGCGTCGGCGCGGTGCAAACCGTGTGGATGATTCGGCTGACGAGTAGCGTGCTGGGATTAGCGGCCGTCGTTATAGCAAAGCAGCCGATTCGGCTGCCTCGCGGCAATGTGCGCTGGATGGCGCTGGGCATGGGCGCGATGGATACCGCGGCGTTTGTGTTCAGCAATCGCGGAATGCAGATGGAACAGATCGCGGTCATCAGTGTCCTTGGCTCGCTCTATGGAGCGGTGACTGTGGCGCTTGCGGCGATTTTCTTGCACGAACGAATTTCGCGATTGCAATTGGCCGGCATCGTGACGATTTTTGCGGGGATCCTGTTGATTAGCCGATAGTTTCCGTCTTCTCACGGACGAAAATACTCCTCCACTTTTCTGCGGCGTTTCCTCCTGCTGATACACTACACGGCGAGATGAGTTCTCCTTTTTGCAATGTGGCGCTGGCGGTGCCGCTGCGCACGACGTTCACGTATGCGGTGCCGGAAACGTTGCGCGAATCTGTTCAGCCCGGCAGCCGCGTGCTGGTGCCGTTCCGGAAGAAAACGCTGGTCGGCGTCGTTGTGGAATCTGTTGAAAGCGCGCCAGCGGGAACGAAGATTCGCGAGATCACGCGCGTTCTGGATTTTGTTCCCGCGCTCACTACGAAATTGATCGAGCTGGCGCAATGGATCGCCGCGTATTACCTGGCGCCGGTCGGAGAAGTTTTTCGCGCGATGCTGCCGCCGGTGACGGAGCTGAAGGCGCAGCGCGAGATTCTGTTGACCGATGCGGGTCGCGGCGCGGCGGAGAGCTTGAGCGGCGGCGAATTGTCGCACGGACTGACGCGCGCAGAAGTGGAACTCCTCGCAAAACTTAAAGAGAAAAATGGCACGCTGCAGTTTGGAGCAGCAGCGAAACTTGGCGCCGATGCTTCCACATTACAAAGATTGCAGCGGCGCGGACTGATCGAAATTCGCGAAAGCGTTCTGGGCAGAAAACGCAAAGTGCAGCGCATCGTTGCCTGGAAAGGTGGCGCGGCGTCAGCCGAATGTTCGGGGAAAGAAAACCAAGAAAAGGTTAACGCAGAGACGCCCTTCGACTCCGCTCAGGGCAAGCAGAGTGCGCAGAGGAAGCGCGGAGAAGAGCGCGTTCGCGAATTGCTCCAGACAGAACGCGGGCCGCTGCCTTTGCCGCAGCTTTTGAAACTCGCGCAAGTGACGCGCTCGCTCGTCAAACGGATGTTGCGTGATGGATTGCTTGAAAGCTGGGAAGAGCCGATCGATCCGGCGGAGGATCCGTTTGATGTGGACTATGTTTTGCCGGCGCATGAATTGAATGCGGAGCAGGAGATTGTGCTCAAGGCGATTCGCGCGCGATTCGAGCTGGGCGAATTCGGCGTGCAGCTGCTGCATGGGGTGACGGGAAGCGGAAAGACGGAAGTGTATTTGCGCGCGGTGCAAGAAACTTTGGCGCGCGGAAAAACCGCGATCATTCTGGTGCCGGAGATTGCGCTGACGCTGTGGATTGGGCGGCAGTGCCGGGCGTGGTTTGGCGCGCGGTTCGAGGGTGTCGCGGTCTTGCACTCGGCGCTGAGCGACGTGGAGCGGGCGCGCGAGTGGTGGCGCGTGCGGAACGGCGAAGCGCGTGTTGTGGTGGGAACGCGATCGGCGATTTTTGCGCCGCTCGAAAATGTCGGGCTGATCATCGTCGATGAAGAGCAGGAAAATAGTTACAAGCAGGAAGAGACTCCCCGTTATCACGGGCGCGACGTGGCCATCGTGCGCGCGAAAATGGAGGGCGCGGCGGCGCTGCTGGGTTCGGCGACGCCGTCAATGGAAACCTATCATCACGCGCGAAACGGAAAATACGAATTGCTGACGCTGGCTTCGCGCGTGGCGGATCGTTCGCTGGCAAGCGTGGAGATCGTGGACCTGCGCGAAGATTTTCAGCAGACGCACCAGACCAGCCCGATTTCCTCGGCGCTGCACGCAGGAATCCTGGAATGCCTGGCGAACAAAACGCAGGCGCTGGTGCTGATCAACCGGCGCGGGTATTCGTGGTCGGTCCTTTGCCGGAGCTGCGGAACGTCGGTGCAATGCGTGAATTGCAGCATTTCGATGGCGCATCACAAACAGAGAAACCGGCTGGAGTGCCATTACTGCGGATCGATTCAGCAAATTCCGAAGGTTTGTCCGAAGTGTCAGTCGAAGTATGTTTATTTTTTCGGCGAAGGCTCGGAGCACGTGGAGGAAAGATTGCGCAAGGAATTTCCGGGTGCGCGGATTGCGCGGCTGGACCGGGACACGGCGCGGACGAAGCGGCAGTATCAGGAAACGTTGGGAGCGTTTGCTGGAGGCGCGCTGGACATTCTGGTGGGTACGCAGATGCTGGCGAAAGGGCACGATTTTCAGCGCGTGACGCTGGTTGGAGTCGTCAGCGCGGATTCTTCGCTGAGCTTGCCGGATTTTCGCGCGGCGGAGCGGACGTTTCAGTTGCTGACGCAAGTGGCCGGGCGCGCGGGGCGCGGCGAACTTGCCGGGCGCGTGCTGATTCAGACGTTTTATCCGGAGCATTATGCGATTCAGGATGCGGTGAAACAGGACTACGCGGCGTTCTTCGAGCGCGAACTGCACTTCCGTCGAATGATGGCATACCCACCGTTTACGTCGCTGGCGAATGTGATCGTGCGCGATACGAGCCTGGAGAAAGCGATCCGCTGGTCGCGGCAGCTTTCGGAATATTTTTCGCCGCACGATGGCAAGGGAGTGCGCATCCTGGGGCCGGCGACGGCGCCGCTTGCTCGGTTGAAGAAGGAGCACCGGTTCCAGTTTTTGCTGAAGTCGCCGAAGCGGTCGATGCTCACCAAGGTGCTAGGCGGGGCGATGGGATATTGCGAGGCTAAGGAGATTCCGGAGACAGCTGTTTTGATGGATATGGACCCGCTAAACTTGTTGTAATCAAATGCTTTAGTGCGCTAATTCGATTGGAAACAGAAAGTCCAGGCAGGCGCAAATACCCCCACGCCCAAAAAGAGCAAAAGAGTGCGCAAGCGATTGAAAATAAAAGGCATCCGTTTTTCGGTTGTGCAAAAGAGTGCGTAAGCGATTGATTCTAAAGGGGCGAAAAAGTGGACAAAGCTGCGCCACGGCAAGAGAGTGCGCAAGTCCAACAAATGACAAAGGTTAGACCAGAAACCGGCCGCAAATTTAGTAACCAGGGAATTAACGGATGGGGCGCAATTGCGACGAATGTATACCTAAGGTAAGTATAACATGGATTAGAAGGAAGTCAAGGGAGAAAAGCGGAAGCAGAAAATATGCCAAGGGGCCCGACTTCCGGCTGAGGGCTGCTGCGCCCGGCGCTAAAACCATACAAAGGGGAGGTGGGGCCGTCTAAGAGCGGCAAGGGGGAGCGGATAAGTGCAAGCGGACATGCAAAATCGAAAAAGGGACAGAGCACAAGAAGGACCACATCAGAGTGGACCGGGCGTTGACCGGTGGCGGGTGGAGGGATTCGAGGCCCTGGAACTGCTTCGGGGTTTGCACACGACAGAGGAATATCCGCGGCATTGGCATGAAGAGATTTACCTGTGCGCAACTCTCGGCGGAGCGTCGTATCTAGACTGCCAGGAAACTTCTCTGCAAGTGCGACCTGGAACGCTGGCCATCGTTGCGCCGGGAGACGTTCATACGAACCGGAAGATTACATGCAGTTTCCGTTGCCTATTGATGGGGCCCCAGGCACTGCAGGGGGCGGTAGAGCAATTCATGGAGAGGAATATCCGAGGCCTGAGTTTTCGCAGCGGCCTCATCGAGGATCAGCGCACGCTCGGGAGGTTTTTGAAAGTCCACCACGCGATGGAAGAGGCCGAGCCCGACTTGGGGCGAAACGATATTGCGTTTTCCTTTTTGCACGAGTTGGCCGTGCGGCACGGCACAGCAAACATTGCGCTGCCGCGAAGTGGGAACGAAGACTTTGCCATCCGACGAACGAAGCATTTTCTAGATGAGCATTATGCGGAGCGCGTGTCCCTGCAGGAGCTGGCGAGGTTGATGCGGATGAGCGCGTATCATTTGAATCGAACATTTCGGCGAAGAATTGGAATGCCGCCGCACGAGTACCAGCTGCAGGTGCGCATCACGAAAGCAAAGGCCTTTCTGCGGCTCGGCCGATCCATTTCCGAGACGGCTTCGCTGGTGGGTTTTGTGGATCAGAGCCATTTCACGAGGCATTTCAAGCGGTTTGTGGGCGTAACCCCCGGCAAGTTCCTCCAGTAGAGCAAGAACGTACAAGACGGGCAGGCAGGTGCGGCAGTAGGTTCGAATCCGTGCGATGGAAGAAGTGTGTCCAGACAGACGAGAATTGCAAGGAGAGATATGCGCAAGATCTTGGCAGGGGCGATTCTGATCGGAATCTTAGCTGCGGCAACGCCGGCGCGGGCGCAGACGGAACGAAAGGTC
>Ga0210384_10000909_pt1 | contig 42354 bp, 35 predicted proteins | sample IncBWH2MmetaG_FD_160574 | JGI IMG/M metagenome (GOLD analysis project Ga0210384, IMG submission 160574) | Forest soil microbial communities from Barre Woods Harvard Forest LTER site, Petersham, Massachusetts, United States - Inc-BW-H-2-M | ecosystem: Environmental > Terrestrial > Soil >... | reverse complement strand
CGAGCACGGCCGCGTCGAGCACAACCACCACTGGGACCGTGAACACGAGCGAGATCACGGCCGCCACCCCGGCGACCACTAACCCGCCGCCGGGCCCTACTGACAATTCATAATCCTGCTCCGCTCTTGTCGCCTTTGTAGGGGCGCAGAACGATCAGTGAGCACTTATCAGCCGGGATCGCGTTGCGCCTCAGGCATGGATGGGGACGCCGACTATTGTAGGTTGATTGGAAGTAAAAAGTACGGTTCATTGTGAGCTGCTGTCCGCCGCAGCCTAGGGACGGAGTAACGGCCCTCCCGGCTGCTCGCGTTCCAGGATCGTGTAGTCGGAAGGAATCTGGAAAAGCGACGGGTTGGGCTCGACCCGCTGGATTTTCTGCATCAGCGTGTCGCTTTTGTTGCTGAGCTTCGCGCCGGCAGTCACGTGCGACTGCAGGATCACCGCGCCAAGCTGGTCCGAGCACCACATGTCCTTGTAGCTGGACGCCGGCTGCGTTTCGGCGTTCGCTGGCCTAAGCGACTCTGGCCACTCGCGCAGGCCCACTGCATCGAAGCCTTCAATGATCTGGTGCCCCAAATCTTCAGTCCGCGTGTGGCGCAGCCCTTTTCGCGAATCAAACACTCGTGTGCAAAAGGATCGCTGATCATCAACGACTGGAAGTGGAGGAAGACGGGGAGGTCGCGGAAGGGCACGCTGGATGGTCGCTGTTTTGTCCCCGGTATCGAGCCGGATGGAATTCTTGCTTACGGGATCGCAAATCCAGATGATGTGCCGCTCGACTTCGGTTTGTTGGGCATCAGAAGATTTGACCTTGTACATCCCAGCAGAATTGTCGGCTCGAACGCGGCCCTGTGAATCGCGGGCCACCGCCAGGGGCCGCGTACCTGCTGTGCTTCCGGTAAAGTTGCGCAGCAGGCCGGTGGCGGAATACTCGGCCTGGAGGGGGTTGTTAGGCTCTACAGCAGCGCCTTGGAAGCCAAATGGGTTGTAATCGCATTGCGCAGAGGCAGGGCGGACGAACATCAGCGAAAGGAAAGTGGCGGAGGCTAAGGTAAAGACAAGTCTAAGATCTCTTGCTGACAGCATGCTGGGCCTCTCTTTCCTCGCGTTCCACCGCGTGCGCCACCCGCCCGAGGCAAGCTCAATTCTTCTTGGTATCACGAGCTGTGGCTCTTCCCAATGCGGCAAGGTACTTCAACATTTCGCGAACTTCCGAGGCGCGGTCGCCGTCGGGAGCGAGTTCGACGTATTTGTTCAGCGCCTCGGCGGCTCCTGCCGGTGGCGAGGTGACTTTACCGCTGACGGCGGGCTGATTCACGTAGACGAGGAGAGCGCCCTTGAAGTAGTAGGGTTCCGCCTTGCTGGGATTGACGGAAATCGCTTTGTCGCAAGCGGCGATCGTGCCTTCCACGCTTTTCAAGTTGAATTGCGTCACGCACAGGTTGAAGTACGCCAGAGAAGGGTCGGCAGCCAGTGCGGCGGCTCTACTGTACGCAGCTATCGCTTCCTTGGTTTTGCGCAGCTTGTTGTAGGCCATGCCTTCGTTGTTGAGCATGTGGCTGACTGCGGTTTTCTTTCGCGCGAAGTCGGCATCGGCAGTTTTGGGGCCGCTTCCGGAAATATCGCCGGCCGCCAGAATACCGCTCTCATAACTGCCCACGGCTTCCTGATATTGGCCGAGGTTGTATTGGACGTCGCCCAATTCCTCTAAGTACTCCCAGTTATCGGGATCCATGCCCGTCAATTCCAGCAGCGGGGCCAGGCCGTCCTGCCAGCGCTGGTCCAGGACTGCGGCGTTGGCCTGCAGGATGAGCGCGTTCATTTGCGAGATTTTTTCATTTTGCTTCTGGATTTCCTTGTTCCGTTGCTTGTTGTTCTTGATGTTCGGCTCGGGCAACGTTCGAATAGTTCCGTATACGTCCGCATCGCCGGGTAGACTGGTCATCTTCGATCGGCTGACGTCAATATTCACCGTCGCGGTGCGAGCAGATTCCGCCGGGATGATCGAAATCTGCTGCTGAAGAAGGCGGTCTCCATCGGCGCTCATGACTTCCAGGTCGTAGTAGCCGTAGGGCGCGTCCTGGAGGAGGAATCTGCCGTAGTCGTCGGTCTTGATTTTGAAGCTCTTTCCCGCATGGGCATTGGCCAAGCTCAGCCTTGCGCCAGCCAGTGGTTTATTGGCGTCGGTTACGGTTCCCTTGATCTCCCCCGTTGCCGGCGCTTGCGCTTGTGCCTCGTTCTTCGCGGGGAAGAGAAGCGCGAACAAAGCTGCGAGTGATAGAAGCGCGGCGCTCAGCCTCCCCGGGCGGAGCCTCGAGGCGCGGATCGCCGGAATTCCAGCGCGAGTGGGCATGCGCGAGTGCTGGGAATCAACCGGCAAGGCAGGTCACCTTCGCGTTAAGACAGAGAATAGGTAACGCATGGAGACGTTATAACACGACTCTGGCGAGTCGCGAAGCGGCCGGGTGCCCCAGGTGCCGATTTTGCACCTGGGGCTTTTGACCTTTCCCCGATTCCAATTCAACAACCATCCTGTTTACCCTGAGCCTCGAAGGGCTATTCCCCACCGTCCAAACCACTTAAAGTAACCCTTTAACTAACTATACCTATATGCCATACTAGTAGATGTCCTCGGCACGATCCTCCGTGCCCGCGAACCATGCTCGCCCGCCAGGTAGTCCTTCTAACTCCTCCATAGTCCTCCCATCCCAGACCGTTACTCTAGGACTGTATCCAAGAAACAGCCGGAAATCAGTTCTCGGAGATGGATTGCAGAATGAGACTCTTGGTATGTACCCCTAAGGCATAAAGGAATCATCGGGACCGAGTTGCGAAGTGCTGGGGATCAAGATAGGTGTAGGGAAGAAGAGGTTTGTGATGAAAGAACAACTGGCGCGCTGTGCAGAACATCTTGGCAAGGCAGTTCGATATCTCGCCCTAAGTTCTGGCACACCTCAAGAGAAGCTGACGAGCATGTACCACAGCACCGGGCTCGGAAGTATTTACAAGGGCGATTTTCCGACTGGTTCTCTGAGACAAAATTTTCAGGCGATCACCGGCAAGATGAACGATACCAGTGAGCCCCAATTCATGGTCCACATCGCGGGCATGTCCGATGAACGAGCACGGGGGGTCATAGAACAAATCTGCCGGCTTTCCGATGATGTTTCACGGGCTCTTGGCGGCCAGAAGTAGCGGCTGACTGGCGCAGAAGGTATGGGGTGGACATGCGCCTGGGGTCCGGGTGCCGGTATTCCACTTGGGGCTTTGACCAATGCCAATTCAACCAGACGCCTCGCTATCCCACACCATCCAAACTACTTAAAGTAATCCTTGACTAACTATACCTATATGCTATACTACTGGATGTAACTGGCACGATCCTCCGTGCCCACGAACCATGCTCGCCCGCCAGGTAGTCCTTCTAACTCCCCCAAAATTTTCCCACCCCAATCAGTTACTTTCTCGCCAACAGCCCTTCCCCTTAAGTCCTTCATTTGCCCCACTTAGAAAGAGTGTGCATCTCTCACATTCCACGCCACTTACTCGCCCTTTGTTTTCATACTCTTGCGCACTCTCTTGCACTCACGAAAAACCCATCCCCTTCTTTTTCAATCCCTTCCGCACTCTTCTGCAGAAACAAGGGAAGGGGAGGCGAGTGCGTTCCCAATTTCCGGATCCAGTTGCGCTTCTCGGACGTTCTGACATCAAGACATTCCGACGTTCCGATGATTTTCTCCCTCGTGTTTTCAATTGCTTACACACTCTTCCAAGTTACGTATCCCGTAACTCCTTTCCTTGCCACTCTTACGAAAACTGCCGGGTGTACACCAACAATTCCCATTTTGGTTCACCCAGCTTACCCCGAGCTTCGAGGGGGGCGACCTCTAGGAAGGGAACTCTCCTCCCCGCCAACGCGAAAGGCCTTGGTGGCATACCGCTCCCCTCTGCGATCTCCGCGGACTCCGCGTTAAATCCTTCTTCTCTCCTCAACTTAGAACCAAAAACTTACAACTTACAGCCGCCAGCCCTAGCCCTTGCCTTTTGCTCCCCGATGTATTCTATTTGTCCCGAGCGATTCGGGAACGGAGTCGAAGAGGCGGTGCTCCTTATTCACTGTTCTCTGGTCACTGATCTCCGGCTATCCTTCGCTGGTCACTGTTCACTGAAAACTGTTCACCTCTTCCATGTCCACCGACCACAACAGCGCCAATCCCCTCGTGCCGCCACAACCCGGCTTCCTGGCGCGAACTCTCTTCAGCACCGGCCACAAGGCCATCGGCCTGAACTATCTGTGGCTCGCGCTCTTCAGCGTCTTTCTCGGCTTGGCCATGTCGCTGCTCATGCGCATCCACCTCGTCTGGCCCGCCGTGCGGCTGCCGTTCCTCGGCGGCGACGGCCTCTCGCTCGAGCGCTACGCCGCGCTCACCACGCTTCACGGCTCGCTCATGGTCTTTCTGGTGCTCACTGCCGCGCCGCAAGCCGGCTTCGGCAACTATTTCCTCCCGCTGCAAATCGGCGCGCGCGAAATGGCTTTCCCCAAGCTCAACCGCCTCGCCTTCTGGGCCACCGCCGCCTCGCTCCTCGGCCTCACCGCGGCATTTCTCACGGCACCGCAAACGGGAATCACTCTCTGGATCATCAGCGTTGCGCTTTTCTCCGCCGCCGCACTCTGCAACGGCATCAACTTCAGCGTCACCACGCTCGACCTGCGCGCTACCGGAATGACCTTGCCGCGCCTCCCGCTCACCGTCTGGGCCTGGTTCATCAACGGAATTCTCAGCACGTTAATCTTCAGCATTCTCCTAGCCGCCTCTGTGTGCCTGCTCTCCGATCGCCTCGGAGGCACACACTTTTTTCCGGTCTTCAGTTTCCTCTCCAGCCAGCCGCTGCCAATAGCGGCCAATACGTTGCCCGTGCTCTGGCAGCGTCTCTTTTGGTTTTTCGCCCAAGCCGAAGTCTATATCGCCATGCTCCCGTGCTTCGGACTAGTGACGCATCTCATCTCCACGTTTTCCCGCAAGCCCGTTTGGATGGAGCGCCTCGTCGTTCTCGCCCTGTGCGCCGTCGGCCTCTTCGGCTTTTGCGTTTGGGGCCAGCACATGTTTGCAAGCGGCATGAATCCTTTTTCGCCGCTCGTTTTTTCCCTGCTGGCTTCTTCGCTCGGCCTGCCCGCCGCGATCCTCTTGATCAGTTGGCTCGGCACGCTGTGGAACGCGCGCATCCAGCTCAACACCGCCATGCTCTTCGCCATCGGCTTTATTTCGCTCTTCATGGCCGGCGGACTTTCCGGAATTTTTCTCGCGCGCCGTGATCTCGCCGCGGCGGCCGTCAGCGACGATTTCGTCACCGGACATTTCCATTTGGTGATGGGCGTCGCCGCGACGTTTGCAATTCTCGCCGCGCTTTTTTTCTGGTTTCCAAAGTTTTTCGGCCGCCGCCTCAACGAGCCGCTCGGCAAAATCCATTTCTGGCTCACGTTCGCCGGCGTCTATCTCGTCTTCATGCCCATGCACTGGCTCGGCCTCCTCACCCACGCCAACATTTCTTCCACCAGCCCACTCGCAAAAATCGCCGCGCCCACTGCGGCACTCGCCATCGCGCCCATTCGCGCTTTCATCACCGTCGCCGCAATTGTCCTGGTCCTCGCCCAAGCGATTTTTCTCTGCAATTTTCTGTGGAGCCTTTTCCGTGGCGAGAAAATAGACTCGCGCAATCCCTGGCGCGCCACCACTCTCGAATGGAGCGTCCCCTCTGCGCCGCCCGCCGATGATTTTGGCCCCACCGATCCGGTGGTGTATCGTGGGGCTTACGAGTTCAGCGTCCCCGGCGTCGCCGAGGATTTCGTCCCGCAGCACCTGGCGCCGGATCAAGTAGTGAAAGCACGCTAGGAATGGAAATTAAAAAATAGAAAGTAGAAAGTAGAAAATAGAAAGTAGAAAGTAGAAAGTAGAAAGTAGAAAGATCGCAATGCCGGGCACAACAGAACTTCCAGAAATCGAACTGATCATCGAAGACATCGGCACCGGCGGTGGCGGAAAACCACCTGCCGGTGGCGACGATGATGGCGACGGCGGCGGAGACGACGACAACAGGCGCCGCCGCAAAGGAACTCCCTCGCCGAAGCGCTATTCCACGGCTATCACCATCGCGCTTGTATCCATATTGATGTTCTTTATGGCGCTCGCCAGCGCCTTCATCGTTTTGCGACGCGGCAGCGACGCGTGGGTGACGGTGCGGTTACCGCCGATTCTTTGGGTGAACACAATCATTCTTATTGCCAGCAGTTTTACTTTGGAAGCGGCGCGGCGGCGGCTCTCGGATTCGAACGCGTCTGGCTTTCGAAAACTTTGGTTGCTCACCACCAGTCTGGGAATTCTGTTCGTGACCGGACAATTCATTGCCTGGCGCCAGCTTGTCGCGCAAGGCGTGTACATCGCCAGCAACCAGGCGAGCAGCTTTTTCTACATTTTTACGGGGGCGCACGCCGTCCATCTTCTCGGCGGCGTCGGCGCGCTTCTTTATGTTTCGCTCCGCAAGCTCGACAAGACAAGAATTTCTCTCCCCGCCGTCGCAGAGATCGCTTCCTACTACTGGCATTTTATGGATGGATTGTGGGTTTTTCTGCTGGCGCTTCTCTACCTGGGGAAATAATTCGAATCCACGAGAAGTAAAATCTGCGATTCAAGAAAATAAAATTCAGCACTTCATGAAATCTGCAATCGCTTCAACCACGCGCGCGATCTGTTCCTTGCGCAATTCCGGATACATCGGCAGCGAAAGAACTTCTTGCGCCGCCCGCTCCGCGTGCGGAAAGTCGCCGACTTTGTGGCCGAGCGATGCGTAAAGCGGCTGCAAATGCAGCGGATGCGGATAGTAGACGGTGCTACCGATTTTTCGTTCGCCTAGAAATTGTTGAAGGGCGTCGCGGCGTTCGATTCGAATGGTGTATTGATGGAAGACGTGTTCGAATCCCTCGGACACTATGGGCGGCATCACTCCGGGAACCTGATTCAGCAAGCGCGTGTACTCGGCGGCATTTTCCTGGCGCGAGCGCTGCCAATTCGAAAGATGGCGCAGCTTGACGCGCAGAATGGCCGCCTGGATTTCGTCGAGGCGGCTGTTCCATCCCGGCTCGCTACTGAGATATTTTCCGGTCTGGCCATGGTTGCGCAGTGTTCGAATGCGCGCGGCGAGTTCCGCCGAGGTTGTCGTAACTAGGCCCGCGTCACCGTAAGCGCCAAGATTTTTTGTGGGATAGAAACTGAAGCACGCGGCATCGCCGAGCGCGCCCGTTCGAATGCCTTTATAGGAAGCGCCGATGGCTTGGGCGTTGTCTTCGATGACCGGTAACTTGCGGGACTTGGCGAAAGCCCGAATCGGGTCCATATCCGCCGGCAGGCCATAGAGATGGACGACTACGATCGCGCGCGTGCGCGATGTGACGCGGCGTTCGAATTCTGCGGGATCGACGTTGTAAGTTTCCGGCCGTATATCCGCAAAAACGGGTTTTGCGCCCAGGGCGCTCACAGCGCTCCCCGTAGCCACAAAGGTGAACGCCGGCAAAACCACTTCATCGCCGGCCTGCACGCCGCAAGCGCGCAAGGCCAGAATCAGCGCATCCGTGCCAGAAGCAACGCCGATGCCGTGAGCTATGCCGCATAGCTTGGCGACCTCCTGCTCGAACGCGGCGCCCTCGCTTCCCAGTACAAACTGCTGTGAGGTCATGACGCGCTCGACGGCCGTTCGAATCTCTGCGCCAATCGCGGCGTACTGCGCGGCGAGGTCCAGCTGCGGCACGGGTTCCGGCGGAAAGGGAATCTGAGGTTTGGAGGTCATCGCTCTAAAGAGCTTCAGTATACGTCAATCGGGTATCGGCTTCCGGGGCGGCCTGGGACGGGAAGAGCGGCCCGCCTCAGAAGGCGGGCCCTACAGCGCGGCGCGTCACCTATAATGATGCGGCTCAATAAATGTTTGCCGACCGAACCAATTGGGACCGCACGCCGAACCGCCTTAGCGAAGCATTGGCCGCGCATCGCGCCGCAGGGAAGCCGCTGCTGGACCTTACAATTTCGAATCCAACGGAATGCGGTTTTCAATATGACCGCGTGGAAATCCTGCAAGCGCTTAACAATCCTGAAGCGCTCGAATATGAGCCGAACCCGAAAGGCCTGGAATCCGCGAGGCGAGCGGTTGCCGGTTATTACGCCGGCCGCGGCGACGAAGTCTCGATCGATGACCTGATTCTCACCACGAGCACCAGCGAAGCCTATTCCTATGCGTTTCGAACGCTCTGCAATCCAGGCGACGAAGTCCTGATTCCTTCGCCGAGCTATCCGTTGTTTGATTTCCTGGCAGAGATTCAGGACGTCAAGCTGGTGCGTTATCCGTTGTTGTACGACCACGGCTGGCTTGTTGATTTTCATGCCCTGGAGCAAGCCATCACCTCGCGCACGCGCGCCGCGATCGTTGTGCATCCGAACAACCCGACCGGCCATTTCACGAAGCCTGCGGAGATGGCCAAGTTGCAAGCGATTTGTTCCGCGCGGCAGACGGCCATCATTGCGGATGAAGTGTTCCTCGATTTCGCGCTGGATGGCATGCGGGCTCGGAGCTTTGTCGCGGATGCTTCGGCGCTGACGTTTACACTGAGTGGTCTCTCAAAAATTGCCGGGCTGCCGCAAATGAAAGCGGCGTGGCTGGCGGTCGGCGGTCCGCGCGATTTGAAGAGGGAAGCGCTTGCACGCCTTGAGGTAATCGCCGATACCTATCTCTCCGTAAACGCCCCGGTGCAACTTGCGATGCCCACGTTTTTCGAACGGCGCCACGGTTTTCATACGCAATTGCTTTCGCGCGTCCGCGAAAATCTCGCGGAATTGGATCGCCAGTTGGCCGGCCAGAAAGTATGCAGTCGGCTCCCCGTCGAAGGCGGCTGGTACGCGGTGCTGCGGGTCCCCGCAATTCGTTCCGACGAAGAGCTAGCCCTCGAACTTCTCGCGTTTCAGAATGTTTACGTTCATCCCGGCCATTTCTACGAGTTCCCCTCCGACGGATTCCTGGTCGTCAGCCTCATTTCCCGGACCAAGGACTTCGCGGAGGGTATCGCCAGAGCACTCCCGTTTCTCTCCAAGTGAGTGGCACAGACGCCACTCAGCCGAGGGAATCAGGACTATAAATGATTCTTTGGGACTTCATAATCTGGAAGGAAAGGCGAAACAACATACAGTTAATGGAATAAATTAGTTCTAAATCGAACAGTTTAGTTCCAGTACCACCCCACTAAATAAAGAAGTTAGCGGAACTTCATCTAAAAGTGACATAAAGTACAGATTGGAAAGCACCTTGCATCGTTTCTGCCCGGACCTGTGGTGGTCCACCAGTTTTTCCATTCTCAAGATGATATTGACGGAGCAAACGATATGAAGCTGTTTGCAAATTCTCGGTTCTTACTGAGGAGTGTCACAACTATGAACAAGAACGGTCGGAAGCAATTGTGGTCAGCTTTGTTAGTTGGCGTCTTTTGTCTGTTGGTTGCTACCGCTACCTTCTCGCAAGGTATTGCGACAGGTTCGATCTCAGGCACAATCACAGATCCGACGGGGGCGATCGTTCCCGGCGCCAAAGTAACCGCTGTGAGTGCTTCAACGAACCAGACATTTACAGGGGAAACGAACGACGCTGGATACGTGGCACTGCGTTCGATCCCAGTGGGTAGTTACAAGGTGACGATTACGACCAAGAGCTTCCGCACGGTCGTTCTCGACAAAGTAGATGTTGTGGTCGGCCAGGATTCGTCCCTGGGCAGCCTCAAATTGGAACTGGGACAGGTAGGAGAGACCATCCAGGTGGAGGGCGCAACGCCCCTGGTGGAGGCGGGCACATCGCAGGTAACGGCGAATTTCAGCACGAAAGAAGTTGCCGATTTGCCCTTGAGCGGCAGCTTTGATGCGCTTGCGCTGTTCGTCCCCGGCGTTGCCGATTCCGGCGACAACTCCTTCAGCAACAGCAACGGCGCTTCGTTTTCCTCGAACGGACTGCGCGGCCGTTCCAACAATTTCCAAATTGACGGCCAATCCAACAACGACAATTCCGTCGCCGGCCCATCCATCTTCCTGGGAAATCAAGACGCCCTGGAAGAAGTTTCGGTAATAACGAACGAGTTCGGCGTGGAGTACGGCCGTGCATCAGGGTCGGTCGTGAACTACGTTACCAAGAGCGGGTCAAACGATTTTCACGGCAGCGCTTTCGAGTATTACGAAGGATCGTTCGCGGATTCTCATGACAATGAAGAGAAGAATACCGTGTTCGGGTTCTGCGCCCCAGTCAATCCTGCACCGGGATGCACGCCGGTAGGGGCAGTTCCCAGATATGTTGAGAACAAGTTTGGCGGCTCCATTGGCGGACCCATCAAGCGGAACAAGGCATGGTTCTTTTTCACGCCATACTTTGACCGCGAACGTGCAGCGGGGGCTCCATCCTCATCAGCAAACTTTACACCAACTCCCACGGGGTTGACGCAATTGGCAGCGGCGTTTCCCGGGAATTCAGCGGTGGCTGCGTATAACGCGATTGGCCCGTACTCAGTGAAGGTTGGGAACCCCCAGATTTCAGGAAGTAGTGGACCTTGCCCCGCGGGAAGTACGGCAACCAACGGCCCTATTTGCCCTTTTATCGTCAGTGATGGCGTTACCGCAGCGACCATCGATTTTGCCCAAGTGACGCGTAACGTTCCGACGCTGTTCAACGATCGGGAGTTTACCGGCAGAGTCGACGTACAAATCACAAGCAAGGACCGCGTCGGTTCTCGTTATATTTTCCAGCAGAATATTCTGACGGGCGCCACCGGACTTTTTCCTCAAGGGGATTGGGTGGACATTCCGGCGCGCGATCAACAGATTGCAATGGATTGGACGCACACCTTTAACGGTTCGATGCTGAACCAGGTGCGGTACAGCTTCTCCCGCGCGGGTTTCGGTTTCGAGGGCGGCTCTTTCCCCAATTGCTTGCGGTCTAGCATCACTGAGTGTCCAACCGGCATAAGCTTGCAAGGCGTAAACCTGGGGATCGGCATGCAGAACAACCTGCCTCAAGGCCGCACCATCGACAACACTCAGGTGCAGGATAATTTCTCACTGGTACATGGACGACACACGTTCAAGTTCGGCGGCGAGTTTTACAAGCAGCGTTCACCGAACACCTTCCTTCCCAACATAAACGGGACATATTTGTTCAGCGGCTCGACAGCCGGTGGATCCTGCGCTACCCAGTTCGGAGGTCTCCTCCCAACACAGAATGGGACTACCTGCAGCTTCTCGCGGTTCCTTGCCGACACTGCGACTCAATTGAGCCTGACGCAAGGTCCTCCAAAATTCACCTTCAAAGAGTACGATCTCGCGGCCTATGCAGGAGACGATTGGCGCATTAAGAACAATCTGACCGTCAATCTGGGTCTGCGCTGGGAATTTACCAGCCAGGCGATCAACCTGCTGCATGACCTTTCGGTGGCGAACCAAGCCGGTGCCACGCCACTCTGGAGTACTTCGGCTCCCACTAATGTTACGACGGTGCCTGAGATTCCCAATGACTATAAGTACTTTGCTCCCAGCGTTGGTTTCGCATGGAAGCCGCATCTCTTTGGCATGACCGGAGAGAAGACAGTGATCCGTGGCGGCTACCGGATCACCTACGATCCCGCTTACTACAACATCTTTCTCAACGTTGCCACCTCGGCTCCGGTTGTAAACGCCGGCACGATCCCCGGTGCAGCCTGCACTGCGCCGTGCCTGCCAAGTTCCGGGTTCCTAGGAAGTGACGTTCGTGCGGCTCATTTGAGCGATATTCCCTTGGGGGTAAATCCGGGAGTACGCAATAACACGCGCGTGAGCAATGATTTCCATGAGCCCATGACACAGGAATGGTCGCTCGGCGTTCAGCATGAGTTCACCAGCAAAATGGTCCTGGAAGTTCGGTATGTGGGGAACCATGTTACCGGCAACTTCCAGACGATCAACGGCAACCCTTCTCTCAATGGCCTGATAGCCAATGGCTTTAGTTCCTTCATTCCGGCGGGAATTGCGCCTTGCGCCACCGCAGGGGCACCCGGTTTCGCGAGCGGCCGGGAGGATTGCAATTTCACAAACGTCCGTAACCGCGAAAATGAAGCCTGGTCCAGATACAACGGTTTGCAGACGGAATTCCGCCTGCAAAACTGGCATGGCCTGACCGGGGCGGGTTCTTTCACATGGAGCAGGACGCTGGACAATTCCAGCGAAATCTTCTCCACGTTTGCAGGGGGCAACTCGATTGCCGGCGCGCAGAATCCGTTTGACACTACCAACGGTGAAAAGGGGCTGAGCGGTCTTGACTTCCCGAAAACCGCTTCCTTATACCTGATCTACGAACTGCCATTTTACAAGAGCCAGCATGGCTTTATTGGAAAGCTCCTGGGCGGCTATCAGGCCAACACGACCTATCGGTACTCCACCGGGCAAGTCTGGACACCCATCGAGTTGCCGGGAAACAACACGTCATGCCAGACCAGCTTTGACGCTACCTACTTTGGCGGTTCCACTTGCCGGCCGTTCCTGGGCAGCGCATCGGCTCCTGTTGACACGGTAGGCCAATGCACAAACGCGGCACTTCCAAACTGCGGGCTGGTGGACTTCTACACCGGTGGTCCGATAACCGCGGCGCATTGGATTTACAACGACGATACTTCAGCTGCCTTCTTCAAGAATCCGTACGGAAACGTCGGCCGGAATCCTGGAGTTCGCGGGCAAAACGTGAGCGCCGTTAACTTCAGCATGTTCAAGAACACGAAGGTCACTGAGAGAGTCTCCGTGCGACTCGAAGCGCAGGTCTACAACCTGTTCAACCATATGTTCCGCGGTGTTCCTGATCCCCTCATCGAGGACGGCAACATTGCTAACGGAGGCGCGTTTGGTAACAACTTCTTCAACTCCAGCGGTGGAGCTGGCGTGGAAGGGGGAGGCTATACCAACACGGTGCTTAATGGTTTGGGTCGGCGGCGCCTGATCGTGGGGGCTAAGTTCAGCTTCTAGCCAACAAGACCACAACTAGCATTTCCAGCGGGGCTTGGCCTTCGGGTCAGGCCCCGCTCCTTTTTTTAGGTGAGCAGCATCGAGCCACATTCTGCAAGCAACGCAAGTGTAGGGACGGGAACTTAGCGCAGGCGGCCGGGAGGGTCGGCAGGGGAAGGCATGGCGGCAGACTTGCCGTTGCCTGCTGCATTGGCAGTGACGTGCACCGGTGATGGCTGGGGGATGCCAGCGCCCGCATTCAGATCGATGTGGTCCTTGGCACAAGCAGGGCAGTAGCCTTTGCCGGTATCTTCATCGCGCAGGCTGGCCAGTTCATAGCAGCCGCAGATGCAATCACAATAGCCGGTTTCAGAAGCAGTTTTGATGGGAATGAGTGCCATGGCAGCCAGAGTTTACGTTTTCAATCGGCACGATGCAAGAGTTGCTTGCAGCTCCATCTCTGCATGCCGGCTGAATCTACAAGTTCTTCAAATGCGCCAGCTTGAAGGGCGAACCCAAGTGCTCCCGTAAATCCAGCCAGTGTTGTTCCGGGATGGACATGAACACCTCGACGACCCGGGGATCAAACTGGCTGCCGGAACAGCGCTGAATCTCTTCCCGGGCATGAGACATGGGCAAGGCGCGGCGATAGGGCCGGTCGCTGATCATGGCATCCAGCGAATCGGCGATGGTAAAGATGCGTGCTCCAAGCGGGATTTGATCACCCTTCAGGCCGCGTGGATAGCCGGAGCCATCAAAAAACTCCTGGTGCGCCAGCACGATCTCCGCGGCGTCGCGGAGAAACGGGATGCGGATGAGCATGTTGTAGCCGATCTCGCAGTGTTCCCGCATCTTCTTTTTTTCCGCATCATCCAGGGGACCCGGCTTGCGCAGAATGCTATCGGGAATGGCCATCTTGCCGATATCGTGGAGAAAAGCAGCGCGCGCCAGAATCGCCAAGTAGGGACCAGGAACGGGCATCTCCTTGGCGATAGAGATGCAAAACGCCGTCACTCGCTGGCAGTGGCCCTCGGTTTCCGCGTCCTTGAGGTCCAGGGCGCTCCCCAGGGCCTCCAGCGTGTCATCGTAGGACTGTTCGAGCTGTTCGATTGCGCTGGTAAGCTGCGCGGTGCGCTCTTCGACAAGCTGCTCCAGATTGCTCTGGTAGCTGCGGTTTTCGATGATTAGGCGGCGGTGCTGGAGCGCGCGGCCGACGCCAAGAAAGAGCTGATCCTTCTCAAAAGGCTTCAGGATGTAATCGTAAGCGCCGCGGCGAATGGCTTCCAGAGCCGTGGAAATGTCATGAATTGCGGTGACCATGATCACCGGCACTTCCGGATCGTACTGGCGCATCCATTCGAGGAATTTGAGGCCGTCCATCTCCGGCATGATCATGTCGCTCAGGACCAGGTCAGGAGTAACTTTCTTCACCTCTTCCTGCGCCACGCGGCCGTTCTGCACGGCGGTGCAGTGATAGCCTTTGGATTCGAGCATGGTCGAGACGACCTCTCGAATAGCTTCTTCGTCATCCACGACCAGTATGTTTTCGATCTCCACTTGGATTAGCCCTCATTAGGCATTATATGTGACGGCACAGGGGAATGGGGGTGGCCTTGCCCAGTCAGAAAATAGCATGTTAGCGTCAATAAAGGGTCACCCCCTCAAGAGGTTACGCCGTCTAGAGTGAGGTTCGCGGCAGCAAGCGCGCCGCTGTGACGGCAGTTCCGGCCGGGAGGCGGCGCAACGTGCTGGAGAATCAGGGCCTGCTCGGCATCGCGTTCTTCGAAGCGACCGCGTTCATCATTATTCTGGTCCTGTTTTTCCTTTTCCGGCGGGATCACCACCCAAGTTATTTTCGTTTTTGGCTGGTGGGATGGTGCTGCTTTACATTCTCCGCATTGTGCGAAGTTGCCTTCTTGATTCGACCGCTACCCGGATTGCATCAGACGCTGCTTGCGGGGCAGGCTGCCGCCTTGCTGCTTTTTCTTGTCTCCGTAATGCAGTGCGCGACGGGTTCGGACCGGCGAATCTGGTCTGTCCTGCCACTGATTGGCTTGATCCTGGCTGGAATCTACTACATCGAGCGCAGAGGCTCGCAGCAATTTGCGTCTCTCCATTGGGAGACGGCCCTCTTGGACAGCGTCATCTGTCTGTTTGCCGGCTGGTTGATGTTGCGCCCGGCCATGGCGCGCCGCGGACACGGCGCACAATTGCTCGCCGGAATATTTCTGCTGAGCGGGCTGCATGGTTTGGATCGCCCCCTTTGGCCGGTGAGTCTGCTCTTCCCGTTGCGCGTGGCGTTTGACCATCTCTTGGGAGTTGCGCTGGGAATCTCCATGGTGGTTCTTGTCTTGGAAGGCGCGCGCACGCGCACCGAAGAGCTGAATGACAAGATGCATCGCTTGACGCTGCTGACCGCCGCGAGCACGCAGACGCTTTCCGTTCAAGAAGTGATCGAGCAAGTGCTTTCGAATCTTGTGGAGAGTGTTGGCGCTACACATGGAATTGTCCGGCTGATCGAAGGGGAAGGCAAAACAGCTCTGCTAGTGGCCAGGGCATCGGTAGGATTTGACAAGGCATACCTGGCACGGCACGCCAAACTTCCGGTGATGGAGCTTTGGGCGCAGCAGGTCTTGAAGGGAGAATGCCAGTTCCTGCAATCCGAGGAGGAGCAGGATTTGGTCGCGCGGCAAAGAATGCAGGACGCCGGCTTGGGATCGTTGGTGACGTTGGCGCTTCCCGGCAAAGACGGACCACTTGGTGTGATTGCGGTAGGCTCGACGCGCAGCATTCATTTCCAATCGGATGAGATCTCCTATCTCGTGAACATTGCCAACTTGTTGGGCATGACCATGCAAAACGTTCGCCTGTTCGAACAGGTCAGCACGGTGCAGCAACAATGGGTGTACACCTTCGATTCCATCGGCGACCCCATCCTGGTGCACGATCCGCAGGGACGCATTCTGCGCAGCAACCAGAGGCTGAGCCAACTGCTTGGCCGGGAAGGCGGTGGGCTTCTTGTGGGGCGAAGCGTGACGGAAGTGCTCGCCCCGAAGAACTCCGCGTACCGGATTTGCCCGTACTGCGAGGGTCTTGCCGGGGAAGGTGACGAGCCCGATCCCTGGCTGCAGGGCTACTTTCTGTCCTCCAACTCCACGTTTGCCGATCCCTCGGGGCGTGAGCTTGGCACCGTTCACGTTTTGAAGGACATTACGGATCGCAAACGCGCCGAAGAAAAGTACCGCACGCTGGTGTCCAGCGTTCAGGAAGGCGTGTTCATATCCACGCCGCAAGGACGCTTCCTCGATTTCAACGATGCGCTGCTCCGCATGACCGGCTACGAGCAGCGCGAGGACTTGATGGCCATCGACATTCCCAGCGCCTTCTACGCCAACCAATCCGACCGCGAAAGGCTGAAAAAACTGCTGGAGCAGCACGGTTCGGTTGCGGATTTCGAGTTTGAAATGCGCCGTAAGGACGGCGAACTCCGCACCATGCTCGAGTCTTCCATCGCCGTCCGTGACGCTGCCGGAACGGTTACTGCGTATCAAGGATTCATTCTGGATATCACCGAGCGAAAACAGGCGGAGTACGAAATCCGGCGCCGCAACCGCGAGCTGATGGTGCTGAACTCCATCGCTCAGACGCTGACGGAATCGCTCGACCTCACCGATTCGCTGCACCGCACCTTACGCCAGATGTCCGAGCTCTTCAGCCTGGATACCACTTCACTCTATCTTTTTGATCAAGGCGGCACTCAATTGAGGCGCGTCGCCGCCGTCGGCCATCGCTCAGACTATTCCCGGCATTTCCCCCCCGTCTCCGTAAAACCTGAATTGATGCAGCACATTAGAGCGGTCCACGCGACATTTCTTTCCGTTCAGGGATTGCCGCTCCCTCCCGTTTTCCGTGAAGCGCAACAAAAGGAAGAAATCGTCGTAGCCTATATCGTCATCCTGTGGTCCAAGGATCGCGTCATCGGTGGCTTGGTCGTGGGCAGCCGCACGCCGCGCGAGTTTTCTCCCGCTGACGTGAACCTGCTGATCGCCGTCGGCAGCCAAATTTCCAGCGCTATCGAGCGTTCCATTCTTTATGAAGAGACCCGCCAGGCCTACGAAAACCTGCGCCGCACCCAGGAACAGCTGCTCCACAGCGAAAAACTTGCGGCGGTCGGGCAGCTCATCTCCGGTGTCGCGCACGAGTTGAACAATCCGCTCACGGCCATCCTGGGCTACAGCCAGTTGCTGACCTCCAGTGGCCAAATGGGACCGCAGGGAATCGAGTATTCGGAGAAGCTCTACAAGCAAGCGCAGCGTACCCACCGCATCGTGCAAAATCTTCTGAGTTTTGCCCGCCAGCACAAGCCAGAACGCGTTGCGGCAAGAATCAATCAAATCCTTGAAGACACGCTAGCGCTTCGCGACTACGACCTCCGCATGAGCAACATTCGCGTGCATCTGGATCTCGCCGCCGATCTTCCGGTCACCGCCGCGGATCCCTATCAGCTTCAGCAGGTCTTTCTGAATCTGGTAAACAACGCGGTCGACGCGATCCTGGAGCAATCCAAGGAAGGCGACCTCTGGGTTCGCACGGGAACCAACAATGACCGCCTGTTTATCGAATTCACGGACAGCGGTCCGGGTGTACAAGACGCTTCCCGCGTATTCGATCCCTTCTACACCACAAAACCTGTCGGCAAGGGAACTGGACTGGGTCTGAGCATCTGCTACGGAATCATCACCGAGCACGGCGGAACGATCCGCGTCCGGAATATCCCCACCCGCGGCGCGGCGTTTACGATTGAGCTGCCTTTTCAATCGACGGCGGCATTGGCTTCGTCCGCACCGCCTCAAACCGCGGTACCGGGCAGGGACGGCCGAATCCTTCTCCTGGATCACGATGATTCCGTGCTGGAGGCGGTTGGAACCATCCTGCGTGGCCGCGATCACCGCGTACAGACCGCAAGAAATATGCAGGACGCGCGAGCGCTGCTGGAAAAACATGATTTCGATCTAGTGGTCGCGGATTTACAAGCGGCTGATGGGGCGGGCGGCGATCGCCTTGCGGACTGGTTGGCCCAGCACAAGCCGGCCCTCACACAAAGAGTGATCTGGATGTGTACGGTCGCGCCGAATGGAAGTTCAGCGGAAAAGAGTTCCACCAACGGCCGTCAGATTCTGCAAAAGCCATTCAAGGCGAGTGAATTGCTTGCTGCGGTGGATGAACTCCTGCTAAGTAACGTCGCGGCCGCCCCCATCGAACGATGACGCCAGCTCTGCGGCGAGCGCGGCCCGTTCCCCCAGCTCCTTCATGGCTGTTTCCATCCGCACACTCATGCCGCTGACGAAATCGCTCAAGGCATCCAGCCTCGGGAGCGGTGCCAATCCTGCACGCAATTGCATTCGAATCAATTCATAGCGCCAGGTAAACTTGGCTGCAAGCCGCACTCTCTCAAACTCCTGCACAACGGCCACTTCCGGCGAAAGCACGGCAATTATCTTTGCCAGCCGCAATAGCCCTTCAAAATCCTCCCGGACCGCCAACAGATAAGCGAGGGCCACACGCCGGCGCTCCTTCCGCGCTCTCCGGGCCAGAACACCCGGCGCTTTCTGCGACAAGTATTTCAAATCTGCCTCCCCGAGGGCCTGCCGGATTTGCGGCAGATGCGCGACATGTCCGCGGCCGGACTCTTGCAGAGCCTCGGAATCCGTGGCCGCTTTTCCATACCGCTGCGTTTTTCGCATCGACCGCGCGAAAAGCACCAGGAACAGTCCAATGAGTCCGAAAAAAAGATAAAAGAACAGGCTCAATGTTTCTTCGCCTCCACGTACCAAAATCTGCCCAACTGCTCATTGAGTGCTTTCAAGCGAAGGTTAAGTTCAGGAGTAAGCGCTCGATAAGCTTCCTCCGGGAGCATCGTTGGCTCCGAAACAGTTTCCGGTTGTCGTTCACGTAGGGCCCAAGCCCACAGGAGCAGGCTGGCCACAAAGGCCACGGTGCGGAAAAGATTCCACGCAGGCGCGTAGCTCCAACTGAATTTCTCGAGTACCGTATTGTTCACGACCGAGAGACACGAGTAGAGGAAAAGGCCCAGCGCCAAATAACGAACGGTTTGCTCCACTTCGATCTCGTAGTGGCTCGCGAACAGAAAAACCATCATCAGCACGGCGGCGATGGCCAGTTCCAGGCCTCGGTCACAATTCAGAACCGCGGCCTGCCAGTGTGGCCGCGCCACCGCCCAGGAGTACACCAATACCAGTCCGGCAGTGGCCAGCAGCAGGCGCGAAGCCAGGGCCCAGATTCCCCGGTACACTCCCAGAATCCGCCGGCAAATCTCCGCTACTGCCAGTCCTCGCGCGGCTGTCACCAGGCCCTGCGTACCCCATGCGATGTTTCCCGAAGCCACCGATTGGAATCCCCACGTTCGGTAGCTCATGAAGAGCATCGGGCTTTGCACAGCAGTCAGCAGAACGTAAGTGAAGAAAAGTGGAAAGGTACGGTAGTGCTTGCGAAAGACGAACAGAACGAGAAGTCCGCATTTGAGAGCAACGCTCACTCCCCAGAGCATTCTTTCAAAAGTGGCGATCCCAGCCATTCCGAACGCATGCTAACACGTTCATAACTGCCCGGTAAATAGTCAGCATGCGCCCGGATATGGCCTTTTGGTACTGGAACCGTTGCGTGTTTCAATTCACTGAAAGCTTAGAAGACTCTCAGGAAACGGCGCCGGGCGGCGTTGGCTTCGGCACGGGCGGTGGCATCGGATCGCCATCAGCGCGAAGCGTTGGCTCAATCGCCCCGCCGGGCGGCGTTGGCTTTGGCACTGGGGGTGGCATCGGGTCGCCATCGACGCGGAGCGTCCTGTCGATCACCGTGGCCTTACCAGTAAAATGGTTGACGGAGTGAATAGCGGGAAGTACGATCAAAGCTGCCAGGACAGAAACTGCAAGGACGAATGCTGTTTTTTTCATGGGCGTGGCCCTCCTCGCGAGCAGCATGAGGAGGCGCAAATCGGGCGGGCTTCCGGGCTACAAAACGTTCTGTCTGCGGAACACTTGATCTATGAAGTCGCTGACACAGCTACAGCAAAACCTCAGAATTGTTCAGGACTTCACGCTGACCACACTCGCGGTGATTCCGGGACACTTCGCTCGGCTGGCGTACGTTTCTTCTTTGCGGGATCTTTCCAGCGGCCGGTACAAACACGCGGGGCTGGCTGCCCTGTATCCGGATGAACCTCTCCAGCAGGCCCTGCAGCTCTGCCACGAACAGATTTTCGAACGAGTTCTGGAATCGCCGCTTTCCAGCCAAGAGGAGGACTTGCGGAACTGCCTTGCAGGGATGGAAGGCGGTATTCAGGCCGCCGTCACGCATTGGTCGAGTATGGAATCCTACCGCATGCTGATGCCGGAGCAATCGCCCGGCTATCTTAAAGATCTCTTCTGTTCAAATCTCCGCGCTCTGCTGGAGATTCTCCAGGCGGAATGCTCCCTGGCCCGTTCAAGCGCGTGACCACACCGACCACCCGGCCAACCACTTCCGCTTCATCCGGCGTGCGCCACACCTCAGGCATGCAGTGCGAGAGAGGGTGAGGCTGCATAACCAGCCGGGAACCGTCCTGGTGAAACCATCCGCAGCGGTACCCCTCGCGCACTTCCACGAAATACATGGGCCGGTCGTGCTCCGACGTCCATTCCCCGTCGTCGATCTTGCGCACAGACGCATCCACCAGCACGATGCTTCCGGGACGCAGCAATGGCATCATGCGCCGGTCTGACATTCCGATATACCCATAAACTTGGCGACTGTGGCCGTTGGTCAGCACCCCTTCAAAGTGGCCCCACTCTTCCACCATCCGTGACAAGAATTCCGTGCGCCGGGGATCGAACGCTGGGTCAAATCGCATTGGAATTCGCAGCGAGGTGGGAGGCGCTAACAAATGCGTTTGCGGAGCTGCGGCCACAGTTCCGTCGTGAAAGCACTCATTCAGTGGGGCTTCGTACCATTCAAAAATATCGTGCGGATTCAGGTGATAGACCGCCGCCAGGGTGTACAACTTGTGCAGGCTGGGAACCACTCCGCGGTTTTCTATCTCCGCCAGCCGGCTGATATGCAGGACGAATTCCGAACGGCCCCGCCGTGCCGCCAGTTCATAGCTCGCCTTCTCAACCTCTCGATAGGTTAGACCTAGTCGTTCGCGGGCCTGCCTCAGACGAAGCCCAGGCTCCATGGAATCCTCAAATTGAAGTGGCTGCCCCGAAAGCCCAGTATAGCAATTTTACCATCTTGTTAAGAATTCGGAACAAGTTTCTGAATTGTAGGAATAGCTTATGTGCAAAAGACTCTGGCGTGCCAAGACAGGAGTTTTTGCCGTTGCTTTTCGCCTCTGCCCTCGGATGGCAACCCGATTTTTTTCCAGGTCATTCAGTCATCCTGAGCAGCGGCTTATTCGGGATTCTGCTATTCTCAAAAAGATATGACCACTTGCCTGATACAGACTCGTTTCGGACTGCGTGCCGCTCTCTTGATCCTGGCCCTGTTGCTTGGCGGTGTTGTGGTTCACGCCCAGGAAACCTCTGTCGCTCCGCCCCCCACGGATTCCAAGTCCTCTTCCGACACCGACTTCATGGCTGCCGCCGATGAAGTTCTCAGCAAGATGAGCGAAATCACTGGTCTGAAACTGCGCACGCCCCTGAAAAAATCCCTGCGCTCCCGCGAGGAGATTCGCGCTTACGTCATCAAACAGATGAATGAAGAAAAGAATCCCGCCGAACGCTACGCCGGCGCGCGCAGCGCCGAAGCTTTTGGCTTGCTTCCCAAGGGATTCGACTTCGATACTTTCATGGTCAACGTGCTCACCGAGCAGGTCGAGGGCCTCTACGATCCCAAGGCGCGCGAGTTCTATATCGCTGACTGGAGCCCGCTTGCGGATCAGCGCATGGTCATGGCCCACGAATTGACCCACGCGCTGGAGGATCAGTATTTCAATATTGAAGCCTGGGAAAAAGCCGCACGCCCCAATGAAGACGCCGAATTGGCGCGCGACGCTGTACTGGAAGGCAGCGCCATGGCCGCCATGGTCGATTACCTCATGCTCGGCACCGGCAGGTCACTCAAAGATCTTCCCGAGTTCGACCCTTCCATGCTTATGGGGGATCTGAGCAGCACTCCCACGCTCGATAAGGCGCCGGCGTTCATCAAGGACGCGCTAATTTTTCCGTACATGAGTGGGCTCAACTTTTCCGCTGCGATGATGAAGAACACCGGCTGGGCTGGTCTCTCCGGAATGTTTGAGAAGCCGCCGGTTTCCACGCAACAGATTCTCCATCCGGCACTCTATCGCTCCGGCAAAATCCCCAAAAGCATTACGCTGCCACGGATCGAAAAATTGCTCGGCGCGAACTGGTCGAAGCTCGATGAGAACGTCATGGGCGAATTCGGTTGGAAGGAAGTTTTGAAGCAATTTCTCGACGCGGACCGCGCCAAATCCCTGGCTGCGGCTTGGGACGGCGATTGGTACACCGTGTATGAAGAGAAGCAGAGCAAGCGCCTCGTGCTGGTTACGCGCCTGCACCTCGATAGCGAAGAACACGCCGCGCGCTTCTTCGGGCAGTATTCGGAAACGCTTGAGAAGAAATATTCCGAGCGCTCGAACTTGTTTCGCCGGCCGAACTTCTTCTCCTTCGACACGCCGGATGGCGGTGTATTCCTGAATTGCTTCGGGTTCGAGTGCGTGACCCTCGAAGGCGCTACCCGCAAGGTTTTTGACGGCCTCACGAAAGCCATCGATTGGCCGATGGCGCCCCAACCCCCGGAACGCCTCGGGATCTCTGCTCCCGAGAAGACCGCAAGGAACTTCGGACCCGCAGAAGTTAACTCGCAGAAACTGTCTGTAATTCCCTAATTCTTGCAAATGCAAGAATTCTTATTCCGCGCGCCGCACCGCGAGAAGTGTCAAATCGTCCGTTTGTTTCACTCCCTCTCCAAAGCGGAACAGGTCTTCGAGGCATTTGGAGATTAACCCATCGGGTTCTATCCCGGTGTGCCGCGCCGCCAGAGCGCGGATTCGCTGAAGACCATACTCCTGGCCCGCGAGATTCCGGGCTTCCGTCAACCCGTCGGTATAAAGAAAAAGACCGTCGCCCTTAGCCAGGGCAAGCCGATGGATGGGGAAGCGCGTGTTGCCGAACATCCCCAGAGGTACTCCCGTGGAATCCTTCGGCGTCGCTCCGTCCCGATGAATGTGAAGCACGGGAAGATGACCGGCACTTACAAACTCCACGGAACCGTCGGGCGCAGCCCGTCCAACGACAAGCGTCGCGAACTGACCGGCAAAAGTACTTTCGCAGAATATGCGATTGGCGTCTTCCACCATCCGGTCGAGCGGGAGGCCGGCCTCGGCGAGGCTGCGAAATGTTGCGTGAAGGTGGCTCATGAGCATCGAGGCAGCGACGCCTTTGCCGGCAACATCGCCGAGCAAAAAGAGCAGGCCATCTCTTGTTTCAAGAAGGTCGCAATAATCGCCGCTCACCATCCCGGCAGGTTGATAGTGGTAGCGAACGCCCCAGCCCGGTGGGGACAAGCTGAGTTTCGGCAACAGCGCGCGCTGGATTCGCGCAGCCAGGGAGAGATCACTTTCCAAGGCGCGTTGTTCGGCAGCGGTGAGGTGGTCGAGGCAGAAACGTACCAAAGGATCGGCCAGCAGACGTTCGGCCTCGATGCTTTCATGGCATTCCTCGCAGAGACCGAATGTCCCTTGATCAAATTGGCTTAATGCCGTATCTACGGCCGCCAACAGTAGGGAAAGTGACGCATCGGCAGCGCGTGCATGCAAAGCCTTGTGAAGACGATCGCGCCGTTGCTCCAGTTCGGAGCGGAGATAGGATCGTTCGGCAGTGACCATTGCGCCTCCTGCCAAAGGTTGCTGTTTTGCGGCTGAACTTTCCATCCGATTTCCTCCTTCGAATCGAGGAACACGGGAAAAGACTTAGCTCAGGCGGTAACCGCTCCGCGCCTAGGGTTCGCCAGCCGAACGCGAAAGTGCGAGCGGTCTTGCCAAGCCTCCGCCGATTTTTATTCGATGCTGCAGGCGTGCGATTCGGTGCAGGATTCTTTGTTCCAAACGCGTGCATCGCGCCGCTAGGTACGGATCGCGTGAAGAACCGAGTTGGCGCCTGAGTTGTGATTGCGCCAACCGCGCGAATTCCATCGCGCGGTCGAGGTCATTCGCGCGCCGTTCGTAGTAAATCGCCAGTTGCTCGCATGCGTAAACCCCATCCCGCGGATCGGCTACGATTTCCTGCCAAAACTCTGCTGCCTCCTCGTGGGCGCCGCGGCGCTTGGCCATCAGCGCGAGCTCCCGCCGCGCTTTCGGGCGAAATTCGGCCGGCAGTCCGGCTTCGAGCGCTTGCGCGCAGGTGGACTGTGCGCGTTCGGAGTCCCCGCGCCGCTGAAGAAATTTGGATAATCCAAAGAGATCCAGGCTTTCCATCTCGTCCGTGGCGCATGGCGTTTCGCAAAGCACGGTGTTGATTTTGCCGAAAAGAGCCGCCAGTCCGCGCAAATCCATCTGATTGTGTCGGACGATGCCGGCGATGGGCTCGGCTGGGCCGCCGCGCAGATAATCAAAATAAAATTGAGGAATGAGCGCCGACGCTACATCCTCATCGCGGTGCCAACCGAGCCGTGGCGCATCGAGGACGTGGCGCTCGAGTTCCACGAGCCGCACGGAACCGAGGCGCAACTTCCAGAGCGCGCGCGCAGGATGAAGCAAATCCAGATGCGCAGTGAGCCGCGGCGCGGCGATCGAACGCGTCATGGTGAAGCGGCTTTCCAGCAGCGGCCAGTCGAAGGATTTGCCGTTGAAGGTCACCAGCACCGGGCGTTCTGCGACTCGCGCGGATAACTCGTGGAGCAGCGAATACTCTTCCGTGAAATCTCGCATCAAGAATTGCTCGACCTGCAGCCCACCGGCATCCCACCACGCCAGCCCCACGAGAAACGCGTAAGTCCCCGTGCCGCCGGCGAGTCCCGTCGTTTCGGTGTCCAGGAAAAGCCATTTTTCTGGATCCTGCAAGGCCGCGCGTGTTTTGCGGGAAACGGATTCATCGCGGGTGCGAGAGAGCAGATCGAGCGATGCGCTGGAAGGCTCGGAAAATTCTGGAGTGGAGAACCAGTTTCGAATCGAGAGGTGTTCGCCGAAATGATTGGTGGCCACGCCGGCGCCAAGAAGCCGGGCGAGCGCGTCGTCTTCGTTCGGCGTGCGCAGCGTCGCCGGACGCGCCGGCACCGAACGTGCGGGCCGAAGCGCTGCGAGACGCGAAAATCTGTCGACGGTTGCAGCCATCTAGGCACACAGCCTGTCGAGAATCGCGAGCGCGGCTTCTTTTGCGCGCGGGGCAAGATCGCCGGCCGGGCCGACGCAAGAGGGGCAGCCCGCTTCGCATTCGCAGGCAGAAATAAGTTCGCGCGTTTTTTGCATCAGCAGTTCGTGCGTTCGAAAGAGCGGCTCGGAGAAGCCGATGCCGCCGGGGTAAGCGTCGTAGAGGTACAAATTCGGCTCGAAGAATTCCTTGGCATTGAGAGAGATGGCGTCTTGCATACGCGTTGGCGTGAAGTCATCAATCGCGCTCGATTCGGGCTCAGCATGCTGCGCCCCGACAATTTCGGTGTCGTATGCCGGAGGGCGCTCGCCGATGGCCGTGCCGAGGTCGCGGCGGTCGCACATGAGCAGGAGAGTGGCGACGGATTCGAGAGCGTGGAGCAGGCCAAACATGCCGCTCTGGCGCTCGCTTACGCTGAAGGGAAGCGATTCGAGAAGGGGACGATGCAGCGTGACCCAGTAAGAAGTCGTGTGCATTTCGTTTTCGGGAAGTTCCAGTTTGCCGTCGCCGATGTTTTCGTTGGTGAAGAACTTAATTTTCTTGAAGCCGACGACCTGGGAGCGGACGAGGACATCGCCCTGGGAGAAAGACGAAGAGATCACAGCGTGGCGCGCCCCTGAAACGGAATCTGCGTCGGCACGCAATGAGGAGTTGGCGATTTCGAGGACGCGCACTTGGGTGTAGCGCACGGCGTCGGTGTAGTAGTCGACATCAACTTGTTTGACGTAGGCTTTGCGTTCTTTGAAATCGAGATGCTCGACGTGATACTGGCGGCCGCCGTGGAGGTAGATGGCTTTTTCGTGGACGAAGGCGAGAGCGCTGGGGAAATCGATTTCGCCGATGACGGTGGGTTCGCCGGTAAGGTCGATAATCACGAAATTGTCGCTGGTCACGGACCGCAGGCTGATGGTGTCGGCGGGATAGGCTTCATTAGTCCAGTGGTAATTCTCTCCGGCGAGGTGGAGAAAACCGGCTTCCGCGAGGCGCGCGCAAAGGTCGGGCAGGTCGACTTCGCCGAATTTTTCTCCGGGGGCGATGGGCAATTCGAACGCGGCGCATTTCAGGTGGTTGATGAGGATTTCCAGATTGTCCGGCTGGATGAAAGCGTGTTCGGGCGTGTTGCCGAAGAAATAGTCGGGATGCCGGACGATGAATTGATCGAGAGGCGCGGAGGAAGCAACCAGAACGGCACAAGAGCTTCCGCTGCGGCGGCCGGCGCGGCCGGCGCGCTGCCAGGTGGCGGCGATGGTGCCGGGGTAGCCAGCCATAACCACGGTGTCGAGCGAGCCGACGTCGATGCCCAGCTCGAGCGCGCTGGTGGAAACGACGCCGCGGATTTTTCCGTCGCGCAGCCCGCGTTCGATTTCGCGCCGCTCGTTCGGAAGATAGCCGCCGCGGTAGCCGTGAATGGTTTGTGGTTTTCCCGGCTGGTGCGGATTGGCTTGCTGCAAATAGGTGAGCAGAACTTCCGTGTGCAGGCGCGAATTGGCGAATACGATGGTTTGCAGATCGTGCTTCAGAAATTCCTGCGCCACACGAGACGATTCGTTGATGTAGCTGCGGCGAATGCCGAGAGCGCGATTGACGACGGGCGGATTGTAAAAAACAAAGGTTTTTTCGGCGGCGGGAGCGCCGTTTGAATTGAGGACTTCGACGTCAGACTCGAGCAGCCGCGTGGCGAGGTCGCCCGGATTCGCAATCGTCGCAGAGCAGCAAATGAATTGCGGGTCGCGTCCGTAAAAGCGAGCGATGCGGCGAAGCCGGCGCAGAACGTTGCACAAATGGCTGCCAAAGACGCCGCGGTAGGTGTGCAGCTCGTCGATAACAATGTAGCGAAGATTCTCAAACAAGCGTGTCCAGCGCGTGTGATGCGGCAGGATTCCGGTGTGCAGCATGTCCGGGTTAGTGAGGATGACGTGACTTTTTTCGCGGATGGCTTTGCGGGCGTCGGCCGGCGTGTCGCCGTCGTAGGTAAAAACGCCGAAGCGATCGTCCAAGCGCTGGTTCAGATCGTGCAGTTCCGCAAGCTGGTCCTGCGCGAGCGCTTTGGTGGGGAAGAGGTAGAGAGCGTGTGTGTCTGAATTTTCCAAGACAGTGTTCAGCACCGGCAAGTTGTAGCAAAGCGTTTTTCCAGAAGCCGTGGGCGTAACGATGACGACATTTTTTCCGGCATGCACGGCTCCCGCAGCAGCGGCTTGATGAGTGTAGAGTCTGCGAATGCCTTTTGCGGCGTAGGCGTCAGCGAGCTCGGGGCGAACCCAAGCCGGGAACTCCGCCCACTGCGCATCGCGCGCAGGAAAATGGCGAATCGCAGTAAGCATCTCGCCGTTGAGATCGCGCGCGGCGAAGGCGTCGAGGACTTCGTGAACGCGCGTGATGGCCGCTGGCATTGCGGCCCTGCGAACAGCCAGCGATTCCGGCATGAAGGCCCCTTTCGGATGATTCGCCTTTTATTCGCCAACGCTAACATGAGGGTGAGAGCAGCGCAAGACGGAAAATGCGCGGACTTAACACAGAGGACACGGAGACCACAGAGATCACAAAGGAGCTGGCAAGGGGATTCGGGAATGTGGCCGGAGACGGAGGATGAGGAGGGCGCCGGCGAAGAAGAGGATGGCGGAGGCGGTGAAGGCGATTTGCGCGTTGAAGGCGCTCCAGAGAAAGCCGACCATAAGGCTGGAGAGGAAGTCGCCGACGGCATTGACGGCGGCGAGGGTGCCGAAGGCCAAGCCGTGCTGGTCTTTGGGGACGAGTTCGGCGGAGAGGGAATCTTCGAGGGCTTCTTCAGTGCCGACGTAGAGGCCTGCCAAGATGAAAATCAGGGCGAGCAGCCAGAGGGAACTTGTTCCAGTGCAGAGAAGAATCGCGGTGATTCCCGCGAGCGAATAGCCTGCGGCGAGGACGGCTTTGCGGCTCGGGACGTGGTCGCTGAGCCAGCCGCTGAGATAGGCGGAGGCGGCGTAGAAAACGTTGTGCAGCGTGTAGAGGCCGACGGCGAGGCTGGCGGCGCGTGCCATGCCGTGGGCGGGTGTGAGCGCGCGGGCGGCATAGAGGATTAGCAGGGAGTGAGAGAAATCGCCGGCGCCGAAGACGCCGATGCCTACGAGCAGTTTGCGAAACGGAAGTGGCAGAGTTTTCAGGCCGAGAAGAAAAGGTCGTTGCGGGCGCTCGGCGATGGGGCGTTCGCGAACGAGCAGCCAGAAGAGGGCGACGGCGATGAGGCCGGGGAGAAGCGTCCAAAGAAACACTTTGCGGTAGGAATGACCTGTGGCCTCGAGGAGCCAGAGGGCGGTGAGGGGGCCGGCGATGGCGCCGACGGTGTCCATCAGGCGCTCGAAGCCGAAGGCGCGGCCGTAGGCGTTTGGCGGAACGTCGGCGGCGAGCAGGGCTTTCTTTGCGGGGGAGCGGACGCCGCGGCCGAGCCAGGCGGCGACTCGGCCGAAGAGGACGTGGTACGCGTGCGTGGCGAAGGCGAAGGACGCGGTCGCAAGCGCGGTGAACGCGTAGCCGAATACGGCTAGCGGCTTGCGGCGTTTCAGGCGATCGGTGAAGTGGCCGGCGGCTAGTTTTGTGAAGCTGGACAGACCGTCGGCGATGCCTTCGATGGCGCCGAGCCAGACCGGGCCTGCGCCGATGGCGGCGAGGAATGCGGGGAGAATCGCTGTGGCGGTTTCGTGGCTCCAATCGCTGAAGAGGCTGGTGAGGCCGACACCGAGGACGGTGCGGTTGAGCCAGGGTTGTTTTTGTTTGAGTTCGGACATGGGAAAGCAGTTTACAGCCGAAAGTTCAGAATCACAGCGCCTAGGCCGGTTTCTAACATGCCGACGCGCCGCGTTCCTGGTTCGCTATTTCGGATGAGACGTTTCTGCTTCAGCGATCACGTGAGCGCGGCTCGAAAAGCAGCCGTCGATATAACCCATGACGTATATTGCCCAAGTTGCGATCGAATCTTTGTCCAACTTTGAAGGAGTTACTGCACGGCCTTGATCTTTCTCCAGCTGCTCGACATCTACGGTGTCGAACAGATCTACGCAGATCACGACTTTGGTGACGAGTCCGCCTGCGTCCAACTCAAACAAAATGGAGTGCTCGAAAGGCGAAGGGAATTGAATCTTGTTCAACTCCGGTGAAGAAGGGTTGGCTTGGGCCGCGTGCTTAGAATTTGTTTTCAGATTCTTTGCCTCTTCTTGAAATGCTTGCCGATCAGCAAGGACTACTTCGACATGGAACATGGCTTTGGATGTCTTTTGAGCGGAACGGAATCTACCCTTGGCGTGCGTGCAAGTGTCCGGTCGCACTTGTGATGTGCAAGAGATTGGGGCGGGAGCTAGCGCGTTATTCGGAGTAGATTGACTCCAGGCGCTTGTTGCGAAGAATAGGGCGACAGCCGATTTTAGGATTGACATGTATTCCTCCTCTGCACAAAGGACGGCTTCGATGAGCACACTTTAGATGGACACTCTATCGTGAACCCCATGAGTGACCCTATTTCTTGGCGGCGCGGTAGAGGATTACGCGGACTTTTTCGAGGGTGATTAGGCCGCCTTCGACCATTTCGTCGAGGCGGGGGAGAATTTTTTCGATGCGTTCCTGGGATTCGATGACTTCGAGGATGATGGGGAGATCCTGAGAGAGGCGCAGGAGCTTGTCGGTGTGATAGACGCTGGAGCCGCCGTAGCCTCCGACGCCGCGGAGGACGGTGGCTCCAGAGAAGCCGTCTTTGCGAAGCATGGCGACGATGGCTTCGTGGAGAGGCTGGCCGTGCCATTTGTCGGATTCGCCGATGTGGATGCGCATCAGGGTGCGTTCGCCTTCGAATTTTTCGTGGGTCATTGCGGACTCCGTTTTCAGTCTTCAGTTGTCAGTTCTCAGCCGTCGGAAAAGAGCGAGCTATGGGGTTTTGTTGGCGCTCCGTGAGAGCAGAGATCAGTGAACAGAGATCAGGAATCAGAAATTCTGTCCATCTTCGGTCCTGGCCTCCTCTATGGTGCTCCTCCTGGTGCTTCATGCAGAAAAGTCGGATTGCCATGGGATGCCACTGATCCATGGCTTGCTAAAAACGATTGGCCAGTCGGATGCCGGCTAGGGTGAGGAGCAGGCCGGCTAGGACGCTGGCTGCTACGTAGGCGGTGGCCCAGGCCCATTCGCCTTCCTCGAGCATTTTGGCGGTTTCCCAGCCGAAGCTGGAGAAGGTGGTGTAGCCACCGAAGAATCCGACGGCGATGGCTACGCGCCAGTCGGGGGAGATGACCATGCGGTTTAGGGTGAATTGGCCGATCAGGCCGAGGAAGAAGCAGCCGGTCAGATTGACGAGCAGGGTGCCGTAGGGGAAGGTGCTGGCCGCGCGGATTTGTACGACGCCCTGGAGGCTGTAGCGGGCGAGAGTACCGGCCGCGCCGAAGATGGCGATTAATGCGAGACGCAAAGTTGCTCCAGTCCGTGGCCCGGCGGGGCGCACTAGAGAATTGCCAGCGGCCCGCTCTGAAACAAAAAACTCCTGGAGCCGCTTGGCTGCCAGGAGTCATCAGACCCAGTGGACTTCACAAGGGCGGTTATGGCGAACTCCATCGCCGTTTGAATGTCAGCTCAGTCTAGCATTTTCCCGCATTGATAGAAGGCCAATTCAATTGCTTTGTCCATCGCTGCAAGGGGCGATTCGATTGTATTTCCGTGGCCGACGGCGAGGCGTGCTGGCTTGAGGTCGCGAAGTTTTCTTGCGCTTTCGGCCGCGTACTCGCGATTCCAGGAGAAGAGTGCAGGGAATGGGAAAAGAAGTTTGAAGACGCCAGCTGCGACGAGGCCCGTTTGCGTCGTAAACGCGTCTCCTGCGATTAGGGAACCATCCCTGACATCCAAAAACGCCATGTGCCCCGGCGTATGACCGGGAGTAAAGATCGCTTGAAGAGAGCCAAGGCGGTCGCCATCGTTGAGAAGACGCGACGGACGAGAATTCGCCCCGGGAAAGCCTAGTAATTTCTTGCCAGTTTCACCTGCGTCCAAGGAAAAATCACGAGCGAGGAAGCGGGATTCTCGCCGGCCCACGGAAAGCTCGACACCCGGAATTTGCTGAACGATGGCGTCTAGCGCCCCGACGTGATCAATATGCGCATGCGTCAGTACGATGCGCCGAATCGGAGCCTGGAGGTGTCGCGCAGTCTCCAGAATGCCGGAAGCGGTACCTCGAAGGCCGGTGTCAACGAGCGTAAATCCATCGTCTTCGCGGACAAGAAAACAATTGACCATTCCGAAGCGAGTCAACCGAAACAGATTTTTGGTTTCTTCAGTTAGTCTCACGCAGGTAAGTATAGGGCCGTGGCGGGGAAACTGCTGGAGGGAGAGCCCCAGAAGCGGCCGCCACGGCACCCGCTACCGTCAGTAGTGAAAGCGGTAGCGAACTTGGGCGTAGATTTCGCGGGGATTGAGGAAGTGGGTTCCGCCGAAAGTGAAACTGTTGTCGAGGAGGACGCGGCGGTTGGCAACGTTGATGGCGTTGACGTCGACGGAGAAGCGTTCGCTAAAGCTTTTGCCGAGGGTCAGGTCGAAGGTGGTGTGACCGGGCAGGTGCGTGGGGCCACCGGGGACCGCACCTCCGTCGGTGAAGCCGGAGGCGTAAGAGATGTCGGTGGAGGCGTAGCTGTGCCAGGGCAGGGTGAAATTGCCGCCGATGTGCAAGGTGTTGCGCTGGTCGTGGTCGAGAAGGCCGAAGCCGTCGCCGAAAGAGAAGTCGGTGAGGCCGCCATTGATGTTGCCGAAGCCGAGGGCGAGCTGATTCGAATAGGTCAAATAGAGTTGCGCGCGATTGTGGATCCGAGGTGAGCGGACCGTCAGCTCCCAGGCCTGGATGAGAGCGCCCTGGATGGTGACCGGGAAGAAAATATCAGAGTCGTTGAAATTATTGTGATCGAAGAAATTGTTGACACGGTTTTTGAAAGTGTCGGCGTCGATGGTCCAGCCTTTGAAGGGAATGGTGACACCGAACTGATGTTCTTCGTCGCGTTCGCCGTGAAGGGGGATGAAGCCGAGGTTCTGATTGGTTGCCAGGACCAGCAGCGGGCCGGAAATGGTGTTCAAGGGCGGAGCTTGATAGAAGTGGCCGTAAAAGCCGCGGAAAACCCAATTTAATTTAGGAATGCGGACGGAGAAGCCAAAGCGCGGGCTGGTGGCGTTTTCGACTACGCCGCCGGAGAAATGCGTTTGGCGAAGTCCGGCGTTCAAGGTAAGCCAGTTGGTGAACTTGAACTGCTCTTCGGCGTAGAGGGCGATGACGCTGCCGTCGGGGTGGACGGCCGTCGGCGTCAGATTGTCTGCACTCGTTTCCGGACAGGCGGCGGTTGGTGGAGTGGGGCAGTTGAATGTCAGGGCGAAGAGTTGGTAGTCCTGCTGGCCGAAGGCGTAGAGGCCGGCTCGGAAATTACTGCGGTTCTTGATCCAGGTGACGGCCGCCTGGCCACCTTCATATTTGGAAGAGCGATTCTGCGTTGCAGAGCTGGGAAGATCGAGCGGGCTGCTTCCGTAGTTCGCACTGTTGAAGTGATAGAAGGGCGAGACGGTAAGCAGCAAGCCGGGGTTGAAAGTATGCACCCAGGAGAAAGTCGTGAAGGCGTCGGATTCGTGATTGAAATCGTGCAAGAACTGATCGGCAGCGTCGGGATCGTTAGGGTCGAAGGGGACTTGGTAAAAGTCGCGGCGGAGTTGCGCGACGAGGCGGAGCTGATCTTTCGAACCGGCGTTGTAAATCAAGGAGCCGAAGCCGCCGTAGCCGTTGGCGGCGTCGTGGAGGACGGCGGTTGTGGGTGCCTGCAAACCGAGGTTGGTGCGGTTGGCATTGACGCTGCCGTAGTAGGCGAATTTGTTGGTGTGGCCGCCGAAATTGAGCTGGTCGTCGGTCTGGTAGAAGTTCCCGGCGCCTAGAATCAGTTCGGCTTCATTGTTGCGTTCGAATCCGGTGCGCGGGGCGACGTTGAAGACGCCGTAGGTGCGATCGCCGTAGTCGGCGGAGTAGCTGCCGCGCTGCATTTCGACGGTGTCGATATCTTTCGGATCGATTTGCGGGCCGAGGTTGCTGGCGATATTGGTGTTGGGAATGGGGACGCCGTCGATGAGCCAGCTTACCTGGTGGCCGCCGCGGACGTGGAGCTGATCGTGAGTGACGTAGGAGCCGGGGACGTAGTCGGTGATCATGGCCTGACTGTTGGTGCGCGCGGCGCCGGGCGTTTCTTGAATTTCGATGCGATTCACGAGGGTTGAAGGCGTAACGGATTCGGTTTGCGCGGGCGGAGCAGAGACAGTGATCGATTGGTTCTGCGAGGCCAGCTGCAATTCGAAATGGAGGACGGGTGCGGTGCCGGAAAGAACGGTTACAAATTGCTCGACGGTGGCGAAACCGGCGTTCGAAACGGTGACGGTGTATTCGGCGAGAGGGACGGCGTCGAAATGGAACTCACCGTTCGAATCGGTTTGGGCGGTTTGGGTGAATTCGGAGGACTTCGCTTTCAGGATTACTTGGATGTCCGCGACGGGGCGATGCTGCGGGTCGTGAACGATACCGCGGACGGTGCCGAAGACGGTGGCAAGAGCTGTGCCACCGAACAGCAGTAACGCCAACAACAAAGATGAAACTCTTCGCATAAAAACTTTCTCCTCATGGAATGGTGTGCGTGCAGCGGTTGCGCCGCAGCTTGAGTGGATCAGCGATTGTGAGATGAGAGGCGGCGCTTTTACGCGGCCGCTGGAGCGAGTCGAGGAGGGGGAGAGAGAGGTTCGATGGAGCGAGCAAAATCCAAGGGGCGCACGAGTTGGACAGGCGACTTGACGGCGGCTGACGAGGGGATAGTCATGAGCGGGGGCAGAACAAAAGCTATCGAGGTGACGGCCGAACGATCCGAATCATGGCAGCAGGACATGGAGCAGGCCATCATCCCGGCCATATCGTGGCCGCAATTCATGTGGTCCGCAGGCGCGGCGGGAGATTTATGATGATGATGCTCCGGAATGGGGCATTGGTCCGAAGTGCAGCAGGCGGATTGGTAGGAAGTCCAAGCGGCGCCGGCGAGGGGAGCGTAGAGCAAAACGACGACGAGCAAACAGATGCTGGCGTGGGCTTTGCGGCGGCGATGTTGAAGGGCAATTTGCATGCGTTGCGTGAATCCCAATCTGCTGCGACCCACTATATCGTGACACGCCATAGTTTGCAAGACTCAAAAATTACAGCTTGGGGAACCACTCGATGCTGCGGCAATTATGCACTTTTCTTGCGCGGACCGGAAGGATGAAAGCTGTGCTTACTGGCGCTTGCGGCCGGGCACATCTTGACTTAGAGTGTGGCGGGTCGCAGACTTAATTCATGTCGCACATTTATATCAAGCTGGATTTTGGAACGGACGAAGAGAAGGCGCAGCAGGCGCGCCACAAACTGGATGGCTGGAAGCAAGCGTTTCGGCTGGACAAAAGATTGTTGTACAAGCTCGATCGTCCGGAGAGTGCCGGTGCGGAAGCGACGGTGAAGGCGGATGCGGTTGAGAAGCCGGCGCCTGCGGTCAAAGCCAAGGGAAAGTCGAAAGAAAAGACGAGCGAAGCGGCAGCGGAAAAGAAGGCTGCGGCGGCGAATGGCAAAGTGAGTTTGCTGGTGCGACTGTACTTCAGCTCGCACGAGAAGCTTTCTGAGCAGCGCTGGGTGGCGCGGATTCCAGCGGAGGAGCCGTTCAAGAGTGCTTCGCCGAAGGTCATTCTGCAAACTGATCCGGATTTTGAAAAAGCGGACCAGCAATTCGAAGCACTCGATTAGCTTCGAGATAGGCGGGTTTTGGCGCGTTTTATGAGCAGGCCAATTTGGTTGGTTTTCGACGGGCCGGGAGCGGACTGGGAATGCCAAATCGGCCAGAGGGAACTGGAAATCCGCTATAATTGAATTCCGCAGAGACACAAATCCGAACTCCAACTCGAGGGCCGAACGAATGGCGTTACAAACGCGCGTCAAACTGGCAAAACTTGACGCCCCAAAGGTTCAAGGGCTCGACCACGAAACGCTAATTCGACTCTACCGCACGATGTACCTTTCGCGGCGGCTGGATGACCGGGAAATCCAGCTGAAGCGACAAAATAAAATCTACTTTCAGATTTCCAGCGCAGGGCATGAGGCGATTACCGCGGTCATGGGCCTGTTTTTGCGGCCCGGCGTGGATTGGTTCTATCCGTATTACCGCGACCGCGCGCTTTGCCTGATGCTTGGCGTGACGCCACTGGAGATGTTGCTGGGGGCCGTTGGGGCGAAGGATGACTTGAGCTCTGGCGGGCGGCAGATGCCTTCGCACTGGGGGCATGCAAAGTGGAACATCGTGAGCAAGTCTTCGTGTACCGGGACGCAATACGTGCAGGCGGCGGGAGCGGCGGAAGCTACACTCTACTACGAGGGGCGGCCGAAGGCGCTGGCGCAGGCGAAGAAAGCGCCGCTTGGAGAACATGTCCACTTCGAGCGCGATGAGATCGTGTACGTTTCGGGTGGGGACGGATCGACGAGCGAGGGGGAGTTCTGGGAATCGCTGAATGTGGCGTGCGGGAAGAAGCTGCCGCTGCTGTATCTGATCGAGGATAACGGATACGCGATCTCGGTTCCTGTGGAAGTGCAAACGGCCGGGGGCAGCATTTCGAAACTCGTGCGCGGCTTCCCGAACCTCCATGTTGCGGAATGCGACGGAACCGATCCATTCGAAAGCTACGCGGTTTGCAAGGACGCGGTGGAGTATTGCCGCGAGCGGCGTGGGCCGGCGCTGATTCATGCGCAGGTGACGCGGCCGTACTCGCACTCGCTCTCCGACGACGAAAAACTTTACAAGAGCGCGGAGGAGCGCGAGGAAGAAGCGCGGCGCGATCCGCTTTCGAAACTGGCGCTGGTACTGGTTCGCGAGGGCGTATTGGACCAGAAACAGATCGAAACGCTGGAAGCGGAGATTGACAATGAGGTGCGCGAGGCGGCGGATCAGGCGCTGGTGGCGGAAGAACCAGCGGTGGAATCCATTCGAACGCACGTCTATTCGGAGGACATTGATCCGGCGTCGACCGCGTTTGAAACGCAACCGCACTTGCACGGCGCGCCGAAAACCATGGTGGAAATGGTTGCGGCAACGCTGGCCGACGAGATGGCGCGCGACGAGCGCATCACGATTTTCGGCGAGGATGTGGCCGACGTCAGCCGTGAAGAAAACCTCAAGCACGTGAAAGGGAAGGGCGGAGTCTTCAAAGCGACTTCGGGGCTGCAGCGGAAATATGGGCATGACCGCGTATTCAATTCGCCGCTGGCTGAGGCCAGCATTGTGGGGCGGGCGATCGGGATGGCCACTCGCGGGCTGAAGCCGGTGGCGGAGATTCAGTTTTTCGATTACATCTGGCCGGCGATGATGCAGATTCGCGATGAGCTGTGTGTGATGCGGTGGCGTTCGAATGGTGCCTTCAAGGCGCCGGTGGTGCTGCGCGTGCCGATTGGCGGGTATCTCACCGGTGGGGGCGTGTATCACAGCCAGAGCGGGGAATCGATTTTCACACATTGCCCTGGCTTGCGTGTGGTGATGCCTTCGACGGCTTTGGATGTAGCGGGGCTATTGAGGACGGCGATTCGCTGCGATGATCCGGTGATGTTTCTGGAGCACAAGCATCTTTACCGGCAGCCGTACAATCGCTCGGAGAATCCGGGGCCGGACTTTACGATACCGTTCGGGAAAGCGCGGACGGTCAGAGAAGGCACGGATTTGAGCATTATTACGTATGGCGCGCTGGTGCATCGCACGGAGGTGGCCGCGGCGCAATTGGAGCGGGAGGGAATATCGGTGGAGATCATCGATCTGCGCTCGCTCTTGCCTTATGACTGGGAGGCCATTGCGGAGACGGTTCGAAAGACGCACCGAGTGATTGTGGCGTATGAAGACATGCAGAGCTGGGGCTACGGGGCGGAACTGGCGGCGCGCATTGCGGATGAGCTATTTGATGAATTGGACGCGCCGGTGAAACGGGTGGCGGCCATGGACACGTTCTGCGCGTATCAGCCGAAGCTGGAAGACGTGATTCTGCCACAGACGAGCCACATCACGGCGGCAGTGAAGCAGCTTCTGGAGTACTGATTCGGCTGGGTTTAGACTGCCGAATTCGGGAAACTTTTTGACGGGTTTCTTCGTATTTAGATGTAGTGAAGGAAGAAGGATTCGTTCCTGGAGGTGGTCCCATGAATTGCCCTAACTGCCAAAAGGATATCGCGGCGGGATCAAAGTTCTGTTACAGCTGCGGCGCGAAACAGCCGGAAGCGCCTGCGCCGAGCGCCGGCACTTACTACGCGCCGCCCAAGAGGTTTGTGCGCTCCACGAATGACAGGAAAATCGCAGGAGTGTGTGCGGGAGTGGCGGACTATTTCGATATGGATCCCACTATCGTTCGAGTGGTGTGGCTGCTGGCCACGCTGATTCCGGGTCCAAACATTCTTGCTTACATTATTCTTTGGATCGCGGTGCCAGAGGGGCTGACGGGGATGACCGGGACGTCAGCCACGGCAAGGTCGTAAGCGTTTTCTTATAGTCGGGAACGATCGCTATTTTGCTTTTTGTAGACTGGACCTGCCGCTTTTGCCGCTTTCAAAAAGCGGGTAGTCCAGAGAAATTGTTCCCGCCCCCACAGTTGCCAGCGCGAAGCACGCGGTCATCACTGCCATCGGAAATTCATAATTGTGCACGGCGAGGTAGCCGCCGCCGCTGTGGACTTTCCAGATAGCGACGGCCATTTCAATGCAGAGCAGCAGCGCGGCGCCACGCGTAAATAACCCCAGGACCAGTAGTAGACCGCCAAAAACCTCCAAAGTCCCGGAGATGAAAACAAAATATCCCGGCAAGCCGTGTTGTATGAAAAAACCCTGCATCCCGCCGCCCTGATGCGCCAGTTTTGGATAGCCGTGAGAGAAGAAAATGATCCCGAGAGCCAGGCGGAGGGCCAGCAAACCCAGCGGCTGAAGGGAATTGAGAGACTTCATGAGCGAACCTCCGCGATCTTTGGCAAGAATGGCTTCTGGACGCTGCGGCATTTTAGCAGAAATGCAAATGGCGCACCGGCGCATCCGGCACCGGGAGAGTTTCAGGTACAATCGTTAGCGAACCTCGAAAGACCCACGAGAAACGATGATCCAGATTCAGAAGATTAGTGTGAGTATCAGCGCATGAAGAGAAGACTTCTGATTGCGGTGCCGCTGCTTTGCCTTGTGGCGATTGCGGCCTGGTGGTTCCGGCCGAGGCATGAAACGCGCGGCGAAGCCTTTGTGAGCGAACGTAGCGTGACGCTGTGGGGCCGGGTGGCGCAGGTGCGCGAGCCGCTGGGGACGCTTCATTATGGGGATCGCGTCGCGGTGATTGCCCGGCGCAATGACAATGTGGAAGTCCGCACGGAGGCGGGCGTCATTGGCTGGGTGGACGGGCGGAATTTGATGGATCCGATGCTGTGGCAGCGCAGCATCAAGTTGTTGACCCAGGTTCGCGCCATGCCGGTGCAGGCACGAGGGCGCACCAAAGTGGCTACCAACCTCCGCGTCGAACCCGGGAGGACAGCGCCACGTCTTTATCAATTCAGCCGGGGGGTACCCGTTGAAGTCGTCGGCCGGGCCACCGCCGATTGGGCGCAGGGGACGGATGAGAAGGATTCTTCCAACGAGGCGGAAGAGAAGAAGAAGGAAGATTGGTTTTTGGTGCGCGGACTGGCGACGCGGCCTCCGGGCGAAAATGCGGCGCGCGCTGCGGACACCAATACCACGACGCAACCGGGCGATCAGACTGTACCGATCTCCGGCTGGGTGATTGGGCGGTTTATCGAATTCGACCTTCCGGACGCGGTGCGCGAGGGCGCAGCTTCGGCCAACCTTCGCCCGCTGGCCTGGTTTGAACTGAATCGCGTAAGCGATCCGAACGGGGAAAAGCCGCAATATTTGCTGGCGGCGGGACGCGGGCCGGAAGGCCAGGCTTGCGACTTTAGCGCGCTTCGCGTTTACACCTGGTATGTGAAGAAGAGCCGTTACGAGACGGCGTTCATCGAGAATAATCTCTGCGGCCAGATGCCGGTGCGCGTTGGCAAAGGGCCGAAAGGCGAACCGGAATTTCGCTTTCGCGTGATGGATGGGAGCAAAGAAGAGCGCGTGTACCGTTTGAATCAGACGGTGGTTCGGCGTGTTCGCGAGGAAACTGACACTGGCGGGAAGCGCAGTCCGGCAAGGCAAGCGAAGCCGTCGCCGAAATAGGTTGATGCGTTTGTAGATTTTCACTGCTGGTGCAGTGGTCCTGTAAATTCTCGAGGATCGAGATTTCCCTCGCATGCGATCGAACGAGGGATCGAGGCGAAGAGCGAATCGATGACGCTGCTTATCAGCGAAGGTGAAGTGCGCGAAGTGTTGAACATGGCGCTGGCGGTGGGGGCCGTCGAAGAGATTTCGCGCAAGCAGGCGACCGGAGAAGTGGTGGTGCACCCGCGGCGGCGATTCGAACTGCCCGGAGGCGGTTTTTTTCATTACATGGCAGCGGCGGATTATACGGCGGGTTTCGTAGCCATGAAGCAGTACACGTACGTTCGGGGCAAGCTGCGGTTTCTAGTGCCGCTTTACGAAATGGCCAGCGGGGATTTGCTGGCGTTGATCGAAGCCGACTACATGGGACAGCTGCGCACGGGGGCGGCGTCTGGCGTGGCTACCAAATATCTGGCGCGGAAGGACGCCCGCATCGCAGCCATCATCGGCACGGGCGGGCAGGCGCGGACGCAGCTTGAAGCGGTTGCGGCAGTGCGCAAACTGGAAACGGTGCGCGCTTACGGACGCGATGCCGGCAAGCGGGAGAAGTTCTGCAAGGAGATGTCCGAGCGGCTGGGAATTCCGGTGCTTTCGTGTGTTTCCGCCGGAGAAGCGGTGCGCGGAGCGGATATTGTGTCGACGGCGACCACTGCTTCTCAGCCAGTCGTGAGCGGGGCAGATCTGGCGCCGGGCGCACACGTCAACGCCATCGGTGCGAATCACGCGCACAAACGAGAACTGGATGACGAAGCGGTTGCCAGCGCGGACGTGATCGTGGTGGATTCCGTGGAGCAGTCGCGGCAGGAAGCGGGCGACCTGATCATCGCGTTTCACGGAGATGAGATTTGCTGGACGGGAGTTAAGAAACTGTCCGAGATTGTCTCCGGGAAAGCGACCGGACGGAATAGCGACACGGAGATGACGCTCTTCAAGTCTAATGGAATTGCGTCGTGGGATTTGGCAGTGGCGATGAAAGTTTACGCGCTGGCACGAGAGAAAAAACTGGGGAGAGAATTACGCCTTTGGGCGGATGAACCAAATCCTTAATGGCGAAGTCTAGCTTTCTTTTTCGCTGAACTTGCGACGGAGAGCTTCGTGCAAGCGGGACTTAACGTCGATGGGAAGCTCGACGGGTTCGGAATCACAGAAAACATCTACCGTCAGCCTCGTCTGATCGACCACCATCTTGCAGTCTCCGCAATGCTCCAGATGGTGTTCGAGTTCTTGCTTCGCTGCCAGCTCGAGTTCGCCGTCAAGGTAGTTGGAGACTTCGCGAATTACGCTTTTGCAGTTCAATTTGTCGCACCCTGCCGAAAATGACGATTCAGTTTTTGCCGGAGTTTGAGCCGGGCACGCAGCAGCCGGGATTTTACTGCCGGTATTGAAATGCCGAGGGTCTTGGCCGTTTCTTCTGTTGAAAGTTCTTCGACGTCTCGCAAGACGAAAACGACGCGAAAATCCGGCTCAAGCTTGTCAATCACCTCGGACAAGATTTCGTGCATTTCGGTTTGCGCAAAGCGCTGCTCGGGACTTGGCCCCCAATCCTCGAGCTCGCGCGGCATCATCTCTTCGTCGCCTTCGATGGGCTCGTCGAGCGAAAACTGATTGGGGCGGCGCTTGCGCAGGCGCATCAAGGCTTCGTTCGCGGCGATGCGGACCAGCCAAGTGTAGAAGCGGGAGTCTTCCTGAAAGTCTTTGAGGTGCGCGTAGGACTTTAGAAAGGCATCCTGCATTGCGTCCTCTGCGTCTTCGCGATTGCGGGTGATGTTCATGGTGAGGCGGAAGATCTTTTTCTCGTAGCGGCTTACGAGCTCCTCGAACGCGGACGCGTCGCCTCGTTTGGCGGCGGCCACGAGCAGATGTTCATCTTCACGGGCAACGCTGGAAGGCAAACGGTGAGGGTTGGGTGCGTTCAACGGTGGAAAGGGGCCGACGGGCGGCCACTGCCTCGCTTTCGTAGTCTCTAAAGTAACACAGAGCACCGCGCACCTCAGCCGTACTCTAGGTTGGATGCCGGCGCTGGCGATAGGATTCAGGAAAGGCTGGCAGTCACGCGGGCCAACTTGCGAAGGTGCCGTCCCAGCGATTCTTTCGCCGGAGTATAATGCGCTCCATGAAAAACATCCTTCGATTTGCTGGAATCGGTTGCCTATTCCTTCTTGCGAGTGGCAGCGCTCGATGTGGATGGGCTCAAACGCCCGCTTCGCAGACGCAGGAAGGCGCCCAGCAGTATGCCGAGTTCGGCAATTTCAAGCTGCAAAGCGGCGTTGTGGTTCACAATTTCAAACTCGGTTACCGAACGCTCGGAAAGCTCAACCGCGAAAAATCGAACGCCATTCTTTGGCCCACATGGCTTGGCGGTGAATCGGAAAACCTGCTCCAATTCATCGGGCCGGGCAAGGTGGTCGATAGCAGCAAGTATTTTGTGATTCTGGTCGACGCGATCGGCAACGGCGTCTCAACTTCTCCGTCGAACAGCAAGGCGCAGCGATGGATGGCGTTTCCGGAGTTCACGATCCGCGACATGGTGGAGTCCGAGTACCGTCTTGCGACGGAGACGTTTCACCTCTCGCACCTCCGTGCGGTGATGGGAATTTCGATGGGCGGCATGCAGACTTTTGAATGGATTAT
>Ga0210384_10000907_pt1 | contig 42378 bp, 35 predicted proteins | sample IncBWH2MmetaG_FD_160574 | JGI IMG/M metagenome (GOLD analysis project Ga0210384, IMG submission 160574) | Forest soil microbial communities from Barre Woods Harvard Forest LTER site, Petersham, Massachusetts, United States - Inc-BW-H-2-M | ecosystem: Environmental > Terrestrial > Soil >... | reverse complement strand
CTGGGGCTTGCCGCAATCAATTCCGCTACCAGCTCTTGTACCCGGTCGAGGAGGCGCTCAGCGGGAACCACTTCGCTGACCATGCCGAATTCTTTCGCTTCGGCTGCGCTGATGATCCTGCCGGTGAGGAGAAGATCGCGGGAGCGTTTTTCTCCGATCTGGCGCGTCAGAAAAACCGAGACAATCGCCGGCAAAAAGCCGATCTTCACTTCCGTGTAGCCGAACTTGGCCTCGGTAGTCGCGATCGTGAAGTCGCACAGTGTCGCGATGCCGCAGCCGCCGGCGTAGGCGGCTCCATTTACTGCCGCGATCATCGGCCGCGGAAAACTCCAGATGCGCCGCAACATTTTTGCGATGCGGCGAGAGTCTTCTTGATTCTCCGAGGGAGACTGCTTGGCGATGGCGGCGAGCATCTCCAAGTCGATGCCGGCGCAGAAGCACTTGCCCGCGCCGGTCAGGATCACCACGCGCGTGTGGCTCTTCTCAATGACGTCGAGCGCGGTTAGGAGCTCCGAGATCATGGTGGTGGTGATGGCGTTGCGCTTGTCGGGGCGGTTCAGCGTGATCTTGGCGATTTCGCCGTTGAATTCCAGAAGCAGTGTCGAATACATAGTGAATGCGCCTCCTCAATTTACGAGTGGAGCGTGGGCATATTTCGCTCGAATCTCATTGGACATTTGGAGCACCTTAGTCAGGCGCACGGGTTCGATTCCCGGATCGCCACCCGCTTTACGAAGTGCAGCCAGCACCTGTTCGGTAGCGATGTTGCCAACCAGATCGTCTCCCGCAAATGGGCAGCCGCCAAGGCCTGTGAGCGCGCTGTCAAAGCGGCGGCATCCGGCTTCGTAGGCTGCCAGGATTTTCTCTTCGGCGTTCTCCGGCCTGCTATGCAGATGAACCCCCAGCTCGATTCCTGCCACGTGGTCTTTCACTTGGCGGTACAAGTCGCCTACGAGTTCCGGGGAAGCCGTGCCTACAGTGTCTGCCAGCGAAACCGTGCGCACCCGAATATCTTTCAGCCAGTCGAGAGTTTCCTGCACCAGCTCCGGCCCCCACGGCTCATCATACGGGTTGCCGAAGGCCATGGAGATGTAAATTACCAGCCCTCGGTCCGCCGCAGCCGTTTCCTTCTTCAGCTTTTCTACGAGCACCCGCGATTCGCCCCGCGTCATATTCGCATTGGCCCGGCGGAAATACGCGGAGATGGAATATGGGTATCCGATGGTCGTAACGCCAGGAGTCGCCAGCGCCCGTTCGAGTCCGCGCTCGTTCACTACGATCCCGATAATTTCCGGCCTTTCTGCGCTGTCGGAAAGGGAAGTGTCGAGCTTGGCCATCACGTCTTCGCTGTCCGCCATCTGCTTCACATGTTTCGGCGAAACGAAGCTCACCGCGTCAATGTGCTTGAATCCCGCGGCCAGCAATTCCTTGAGGTACTCGGCCTTAAGCTCCGTAGGAATGAAATCAGGCAATCCTTGCCAAGCATCGCGCGGACATTCGATCAGCTTCACTGTGTCCATATCAGGTTTGCAGTACTCCGGTCTTGAATTCGCGGATCTCTGGATTCAGAGCTGCGGCTTCGAGCGCCCAGACTAGCGCATCGCGCGTGTGCGCCGGATCGATGATGGCATCGACCCAAAGACGGGCGGCGGCGTAGCGCGGGTCGGTCTGCTTTTCGTAGGTGGCGCGCACAGATTCGTAGAGTTCTTTTTTCTGCTTCTCGTCCACCTTTTTGCCTTCGCGTTCGAGTTGCTTTAGCTTGATTTCTGCCAGCGTGCTGGCGGCTGCGTCGCCGCTCATCACTGCGTAGCGGGCCGTGGGCCACGCGAACATGAAGCGCGGGTCGTAGGCCTTGCCGCACATCGCGTAGTGGCCGGCGCCGAAGCTGCCGCCGCAAATTACGGAAATCTTGGGCACCACGCTGTTAGCGACGGCGTTGACCATTTTTGCGCCAGCGCGGATGATGCCGCTCCACTCGGCGTCTTTGCCGACCATGAAGCCGTTCACGTCGTGTAGGAAAACCAGCGGGATGCGGTTTTGGTTGCAATCGAGGATGAAGCGGGCGGCCTTCTCGGCGGATTCAGTGTAAATTACCCCGCCGAACTCCATCCGCTTTTGATCCGAACCCCGTGCCAGCGTCTGCACGTGCTTTTTCTGATTGGCGACGATACCAACCGCCCAGCCGCCGATGCGCGCGTAGCCGCACAGTAGCGTCTCGCCGTATTCCGCGCGATATTCCTCAAATTCGCTGGCGTCCACGATTCGGGCGATGATTTCGCGCATGTCGTATTGTTTCGCCGGGTCGTTGGAAAAAATGCCGTAAATCTCCTCGCTGGGATACAGCGGTTCGCGCGCAGCGACGTGACTGAACGGCGAAGGATTGGCCGCGCCCATCTTGTCGACTAGCGCGCGGATGCGGGCGATGCAGGCGTCATCATCCGGCTCGCGAAAATCCACGGTGCCGCTGATCTGCGCGTGCATCTTGGCTCCGCCCAGATCTTCGGCGGAGGTCTTCTGGCCGATGGCGGCTTGCACCAAGGCTGGTCCGGCAAGGAACAAGCCCGAGCCTTCGGTCATCAAGATGTGATCACACATCACCGGCAGATAGGCACCGCCGGCCACGCACATTCCCATGATGGCGGTGAGTTGCGGGATGCCCATGGCGCTCATCACCGCGTTGTTGCGGAAGACGCGGCCGAAGTCGTCGGTATCGGGGAAAACGTCTTCTTGCAGCGGAAGAAACACGCCAGCGGAGTCCACCAGGTAAATCGTGGGGATGCGATTCTCGATAGCGATATTCTGCGCGCGAATCACTTTCTTCGCGGTCATTGGGAAAAACGCCCCGGCCTTCACCGTAGCGTCGTTGGCAATGATCATGAACGTGCGGCCACAAACTCGCCCGAGACCCGTTATGGTTCCCGCGGAGGGCGCGCCACCCCACTCCTGATACATTTCGTACGCAGCGAAGATACTCAACTCAAAAAAATGGGAGCCCGGATCGACCAGCTTCTTGATGCGCTCGCGCGCGGTCAGCCGCCCCTTTTTGTGCTGCGATTCGATGGCCTTCGCACCGCCGCCCTGGCAAATCTGTTCTTCTTCGTTTTTGATCCGGGTGATGAGATCGATGACCTTGCGGTTGTTTTTCACGAAGTCGGGCGACTTGGTGTTGGCGCTAGTTTTCAAAACCGATGCGGACACTCGCAGACCTCGCACGGGAACGTACGGCAGACACGACGCTGACAACTACCACGGCGTGGCCTAAATTCCAAACGCCCCAGTATACGGTCTCCCGAGCCGCAGTGCGAGACCACAGCCCCCTGGGTAGTGTCTCAGTTTGCTGGTAGGTCAGTGGGACTCCAACTTGCGCGGCCATGATATGTGTCAGCGAAGAGTTGATAGGCCCGCCCACACGCGGTGCATTGGAAGTCGTGATTGAGGCAGTCTGCTGGCCAAGTGGTGTTCAACAAATCTTGCAAGGGGCAGTCGGCGTGCACCAGCAAGAAGGTTCCTCGACTCACGGCCTCAATTAGCTGGCGGGTAAGATCCTGATACTCGCGAGGACTGCGGATACTGATCTTACTTGAGAACGCGTCGCATTTTAGACACGGGGCCATGTGTTTAAGTATGCCAGAGGCGCCAGGAGCGCCGCCCCAATCGAAACTGAGACGCCTCCGCCCCTACGGTACCAATTGACCCGTCCGAACAGCCGCGATACAATCGCAAACATTGGCGCTGTTGATGCGCCGCATTTCTACGCTGGAGGCGCCTGTGAATACCCCTGTCGAAGCCCTCAGGGGTGGGTGTGCCTCCGGCAATTCTTCTTGCCTCCGGTAAATCCGCTCTCCTTGTAGTTCTTCTTTCCGGTAGTTGCATACGCGTTCGGAGCATTTACACGCTCGTCTTTGTTGCGGACGCACGGCCGCGCGGGGTCTACCCGGCGCCAGCGCGTGAAGCTGCCACGGCAGCAGGAGGGTGCGCAAGTGTTTCTGAAGGAATTAGGTTGGGATTCGGTTTTTGAGGCGAGTTGGCAAGAGCACCAGGGTTTTGGAAGGGTGCCGGCCAGAGTGGTATCGCAGCAACGCGGTCTTTGGCGTGTTGCTGGCGATTTCGGGGAATGCTGGTCGGCGCCCTCAGGCAAGATGCATGCTGCTAGCGAAGCACAGGGAGATTGGCCTACCGTCGGGGACTGGGTGTCGACCGAGGTTTTCGCGGGAGAGCAACCAGCGATCATTCACGCAGTTTTGCCGCGGCGAAGCCAGTTTGTGCGAAAGGTGGCGGGCAAGCGGGTCGAACAGCAAGTGATCGCGGCGAATGTGGATGTCGCGTTTATCGTCGCCGCGCTGGATCGTGATTTCAACCTTCGGCGTCTAGAGCGTTATCTGGCGCAAAGCTGGGAATCGGGGGCGCGGCCGGCCGTCGTGTTGAACAAAGCCGACGATTGCGGAGATGTGGATGCTCGCGCCGCGGAGGTGGGACGCATCGCGATGGAAGCTCCGGTGTTCGTGCTAAGCGCGCGAACGGGGCAAGGCATCGACGCGCTGGCTTCCTTTCTGGTGCCGGGCCAGACCGTCGTGCTGCTCGGCTCCTCGGGTGTGGGAAAGTCGACCTTGGTCAATCGCCTGTTGGGACGGGATTTGCAGGCGGTGCAGCCCACACGCGAAAAAGACAGCCGCGGGCGACACACCACGTCTGCGCGGGAGCTGTTTCTGTTGCCGTGCGGAGCGTTGATGATCGATACGCCGGGTTTGCGTGAGCTGCAACTGTGGGACGCCACGGACGGCGTAGCCCAAACATTCGCGGATATCGACGAGCTGGCGGCAAAATGCCGCTTCCGCGACTGCCGGCACGAAAACGAGCCGGGATGCGCGGTCCAGGCCGCTTTGCTTGCGGGAAGCTTGGACGAGGCGCGACTGGAAAACCGTCGCAAGCTGGAACGCGAGCAAGAATTTCTGCGCCGCAAAATAGATCCGGAAGCCAGAAGCGAGGCGCAGGATAGGATCAAAGTGCTGATGCGCGGGGTCCGGCAGAAATACCGGCAGAGAGAGGACGAGGGAAAGCGATGACGGAGATAGCTTCCGGTGGGAGCTACTGCGCCACACGCTTGTGGATGAAGTCGACGATGTCTTGCGTCGAGGTGCCGGGAAGGAATATTTCCGCGATGCCGGATTTCTTGAGACCGGCGATGTCCGCTTCGGGAATGATGCCGCCTAGAAGCACGATGACGTCGTGCATGCCTCTGCCGCGCAGCAATTCCATGAGCTGCGGGCAAAGGGTGTTGTGCGCGCCGGAAAGAATCGAGAGGCCGATGACGTCGACGTCTTCCTGGACGGCGGCGGAGGCGATCATCTCCGGGGTTTGGCGCAAGCCGGTGTAGATGACTTCCATGCCGGCGTCGCGCAGGGCACGCGCAATGATTTTCGCGCCGCGGTCGTGGCCATCCAGCCCCGGCTTGGCAATCAAAACTCGTATATTCTTGTCTCTCATTCTTCTCTGTGACCTCTGTGTCCGTTCTTTGTGCTCTCTGTGTTAAATCTTTTTTTGGTCGTGAACTCAAATGATATAGCGCCTGATTCCGTCCTTTAGAACCTTCACATTGAAATTGATCAAAAGTCCAAGGCGGTGGCCCGAAAGTCGCAGATAGGTGAGAATGATTGCTTCATGGATGGCGGCGAGACTTTCTATGGATTTGAGTTCAACAACGATTCTACTCTCAACAAGCAGATCGATCCTGTAGCCGCACTCGAGCTTGACATCTTTATAGACAACCGGCACTGGCTTCTGGCGCTCCACGTGAAGGTTTCGAAGAGCAAGCTCTTTTGAGAGACACTCCTCATAGGCAGATTCGAGGAGTCCCGGTCCGAGGAGACGGTGGACCTCAATTGCCGCGCCTATGATCTCATGCGAGATTTCGTTGTCCGTCACAACGGCAAGAATTTAACACAGAGAGCACAAAGGAAGAGCACAGAGGCCACAGAGAAATTGCGCTTCCAATGGTGAACGCAATCAGCACACTAAGTTATGGCGATTTCTTCGTAGGTGCCGAAGGTTTCGCGCATGGCGTCGCAGATTTCACCGAGAGTGGCGTAGGACTTTACCGCGTCGAAGATGTAGGGCATCAAGTTGTCTTGGCCTTCGGTGGCTTTGCGGAGAGCGGTGAGGCGGCGCGCGACTTCTTCCTGGGAACGGTCGGCGCGGAGCTTGCTGAGGCGCTCTGCTTGGCGGTGTGCCACGGTTTCGTCGATCTGCAGAGTGTCCAGCGGCTTTTCCTGGGACACATAGTCATTCACGCCGACGATGATCTTTTCTTTTTTGTCGACAGCCACTTGGTAGCGATAGGACGCTTCGGAGATTTCGCGTTGCGGGTAGCCGCGTTCGATGGCCGGTACCATGCCGCCGATGGCATCGATCTTGTCGATGTACTCCCAGGCGCCGCGCTCGATTTCGTTGGTCAGCGTTTCCAGGAAATACGAACCGCCCAGGGGATCGACGGTATTGGTGACACCGGTTTCGTGGGCGATGATTTGTTGCGTGCGCAGCGCGATAGTGGCGGCAAATTCGGTGGGCAGGGCCCAGGCTTCGTCCAGCGAATTGGTGTGCAGCGACTGCGTGCCGCCGAGCACCGCCGCCAGTGCCTGGATCGCCGTGCGCACCACGTTGTTGTACGGCTGCTGGGCGGTCAGCGAACATCCGGCGGTCTGGGTATGGAAGCGCAACGCCCACGTGCGCGGGTTCTTCGATTTGTAGCGCTCGACCATGGCTTTGTGCCAAATGCGCCGGGCCGCGCGGTACTTGGCGATTTCTTCAAAAAAATCATTGTGGGCGTTGAAGAAAAACGAGAGTTGCGGCACGAATTCGTCTACATCCAGGCCGCGCCGCATGCCCCACTCGACGTATTCCAGGCCGTCGCGCAGCGTGAACGCCAATTCCTGAATGGCCGTCGAGCCCGCTTCGCGGATGTGGTAGCCGCTGATGGATATCGTGTTGAACTTCGGGGTGTTCTTTACGCCAAATTCAAAGGTGTCGATGACCAGGCGCATCGATGGTGCCGGCGGGTAGATGTATTCCTTCTGCGCGATGTATTCCTTCAGGATGTCGTTTTGCAGCGTACCGGAAATCTTTTTCCAGTCGGCGCCTTGCTTTTCCGCGACGGCCAGATACATGGCCCAGATAATGGCCGCGGGGGAATTGATGGTCATCGACGTCGTGACATTCGCCAGCGGAATCTTATCGAACAAGACTTCCATGTCCGCGAGGGAGCTAATGGCCACGCCGCATTTGCCGACTTCGCCCTCGGAAAGCGGGTGATCGGAGTCGTAGCCCATCAATGTTGGCAAGTCGAAGGCGGTGGAAAGACCCGTCTGGCCCTGCGCGAGAAGATAGCGGAAGCGCTCGTTGGTGTCTTCGGCGGTGCCGAAGCCCGCAAACTGGCGCATAGTCCACAACCGGCCGCGGTGCATGGTGGAGTGAATACCGCGCGTGTACGGCGGCTCGCCGGGGAAGCCGAGGTCGCGGTCCGGGTCCCACGCTGAAAGGTCTGCCGGAGTGTACAGCCGCTGGATTGGGTGCGCGGAAATGGTTGTGAATTCCGCCAGGCGTTCGGGGCTTTTTTCGAGTGTCGGACCTAGAGTGTTTTCTTCCCAGACCTTTTCTTTTGCGGAGGGTTCCCGCCGAGTGGAACCGTTTTCGGCGGGAAGTACGGTGTGACCAGATCCCTTGGACGGCTCGCTCATAGTCCAGTGCTCTCCGGGCGCAAAGCCCTGCGCGATTGCCAAAACAGGCTAGCCACTCTGTATTTTATGCTATGCGAAAGCATGTGGCAGGGCAAGCGCCGCGGCCTGCAGAAGTGCGCCATGGGTGGAGACAAACAAAAGCCGGCCTGGCGGAAAGGTAGACCGGCTTTGCTCTCGGCGCGAGGCTTTTATCGCTGTCCGATGGTGAAAAGCTTCTCCGTGCCGACTACCTGGCCGTGGAGCGTGCCGGGGATCAGCGTGTCGCGCTCGACCTCGCCGTGCTGGGCGTCCGCCACGGTCACCCGATTGACTTCCAGCGTGCGGCCGACGGCGCGCTCGTAGTTGGCCTTGGCTTCCACCAAGTCCGCCAAGGCGCGGAGTTCCGTACCCTGCGCGGTGATCAAGTCGCGCTGCGTGAGGATCACGTTATAGACGGTGGATGCGCCCAGCTGATACTTCTTCTGCTCGGCGTCGAAGGTTTGCTTCTGCAACTCGCGAGCTTTGCTGGCGGCCTGCACGCGCGCGCGATCTTGTTCCAGGGCGATGTAGGTGTTGCGTACATCCAACAGGGCGGCGTTCTTGAGCTGCTGCATCTGCGCTTCGATCTGCCGCTGCGTCAAGATCGCGCGCTGGTTGGTGGCCTGCGCGGCGCGGTTGCGAATGGGAAGCTGGACGTTCAGGGCAACGAGGTAATCGGGGAACTTATTGTGGAAGATCTGGCTCTGCGTGGTGCCCAGGCCCTGATGCATCGTGCCCGTCGAGGTCGTCGTAGGCTCAAAGACTTCCACGGGGGTTCCGGTGGCGTCGAGCACGGTCACCGGCTGTCCGTTAGTGCCAACAATCGGTGTTCCCGCGACGGTCGAGGTCGTAATCGGGGAATTACCCGCTAGACCTTGACTGGTGTATTGGGCGGTCAGCGTGGCGGTGGGCCGCAGTGCGAGAGCCGTCGCGCGCGAGTCGACTCCGGCGTTGGTCACGTTGATTTCCTGCTCGAGCAGGTCAGGGCGCTTGGTAAAAGCTTCCTTGATAGCGTCTTCAAAGGACGAAGCCTCGATCGCCTCGGGAGGCGTGGGGTGATCGGTGGGAATGATTTCGACGTTGAGGAGATTGGCCGCCAACGGGTCTTTGCTGATGGCGTTCTTCAAAACTTGTTCGTCCTGGAGCTTAACCGTTTGGGCCACGATGAGGTTCTGGCGGTCCGTGGCTAACTCCGATTCCGCGCGGGTTACATCCAGCGGCGCCATGGTGCCGATTTGCAACTGCTTTTGGTTGTCGTTGTACAGCTTTTCCGCGACCGTGACGGCCTGCTGCTGCACGTTGACGTTGTCACGCGCAAAGGCCAGTTCCCAATAGGCGGTAATGGTATTCGTAACCGTGGTGATGGCCTGTTGCGCGACGGTTAGATCGGCGAGTTTCTTGTTGTTCTTGGCGATGATGATGTTTCGGCGGTTCGCGAAGCGCCCAAACCCGTTCAAAAGCTGCTGCGAAAACGAGACGGTCAGCAAGGATTGCACGTCGGGATTGAAAAAGTTGATGGCCGAGCTGGACGAGGAGCGGGTATTGTCCCAGAGCACCGACAGGGTTGTGCCAGTCGAGAATCCTTGCGAAAACTGGGTGTTGTAGGTGGCCGTATGCGTTATCAAGCCCGACGCGGTGGCGGTCGTGCCCACGCCCGAGATGAAGGGGTTGTTCACGGGCGTCGAACGATGATCGTAAGACAGTCCCGCCGTGACAGTCGGATCGAAGTTGAGGCTCGGAATGCTAGCGTTGGAAAAGCGAACTTCGGCTCCTGTGACGCCTTGAGGAAACGCGCCCGACTCCGCCGCCAGAATATCAGTGTCGCCGAACCACGTGTTGTAGCGCTGTACGACAATATCCATGCTGTTTTCAAGCGAGAGCTCCACGGCGTCTTGCAGGGTGAGTTCCAGCTTTCCGTCGTGAACGAGTTGGTCGACGCGCGGAGAGTTGGTCAGCGTGGGTTCGGGAATCAGGATCGGTTTGTAGGGATCGATTAGGTTCGGAAAGGGGCGTGGCGCCTTGGAGTAATTGTATTTGGAGGTGCCCAACGACACGGGGATCGGTGGGTTCGTGGGCGCCGAACCATAGGCGGGCGTTGGCGCGGCCGCTGTGGCGGGCGGATTCTGCGCTGGCTCCTGCGCCAAAGCCTGCGGGACGGGGCCCCCGACGAGCACCGCCGCCAGCAAGGCGGCCGTGAGCGAGCGAGCCCAAGGCACGGGCTGCTGCGTCGCTCGAAGCGTTAAGCGCCTGGCGGTTGCGCGAACTTTTGAGCGCTTGGCGGTCAGCCGTAACAAGTTCATGGTGTTTTTCACCCCTTGAGTTTTATCCACAGTGAGATTGAGTCATTCACGCTTAACTCTGTACAACGTTCACAGGAGGCACTTTGTTTCACTAAATCGTCGAAAGCAGGGCAGCAACAAGCGAGACAAAAGCTGACAAACGAAGCTTCCACTCTAGCAGGGGGCCGTTTCCTTGACAACGCAACACGCCACGGCTAGGCTGCTCACGGTTCGACGTTTATGGGCGCCAATCGGTTGGCTGCGCTGGCCTCGTTAAGTGGGGAGGGCGCAGCAAAGACCGCCTCGATAGCGCGTAAAGTGGTCGCCGAAGCGCCCAGCCGAGGAGAAATGCTGTCACGCGAAGAACTATTGCGGTTGTTCGAGGGCGTTGGCGCCATACGCCACGGGCATTTCGAGTTGACCAGCGGGCTGCATAGCGGCACCTACGTGCAGTGCGCCAAGGTGCTGCAGTACCCGCGCTTCGCTGAAAAGCTGGGGCACGCGCTGGCCATGCTTTTTTCCGATGCGATCATCGGGGCGGTGGTTTCCCCGGCGCTTGGGGGTGTCGTCATCGGGCAAGAAGTGGCTCGCGCGTTGCCGGAGCCGAAGGGCAGCGCCGGCGGGGGAGTTCCTGCTATTTTTGTCGAGCGCGACGCCAGCGGCACGCTGACCTTGCGCCGCGGTTTCTCGTTGCGGCCCGACGAGCATGTGCTGGTAATCGAAGACGTCTGGACCACCGGCGGATCGACTCTGGAAACCATCCAAGTGGTGGAAGAGGCTGGGGGGCGCGTCGTCGCTACCGGTGCGCTGATCGATCGCAGCGGCGGACAGATCGAATTCCCCGTGGAGGCCCAGGCTTTGCTGGAACTGCCCATCGCGACCTACGCGCCGGAAGATTGTCCGCTGTGTCGGGAAGGCAGCACCGCCGTCAAGCCTGGAAGCCGCTTCGCCCGCTCCACACCGTAACGTACGATCTTCCCTCGGCATGCGCTATTTCAAGCTAACCATCGCCTACGACGGCACCGATTTCCACGGCTGGCAGGCGCAGTCCAATAAGCCCACGATTCAAGGGGAGATCGTCGGGGTCTTGCGGCGCATCACGCAGGAGAACATTTTTCTCCACGGCGCGGGACGCACCGACGCCGGCGTCCACGCCCTCGGGCAGGTTGCCAGCTTTCAGACGCTGTCACACCTCTCGGCTGGCGAGTTTCAGCGCGCCCTCAATGCGCTGCTGCCGCCCACGATTCGCATCGGCGCCGCCGAAGAAGTGGGGCCGACTTTCCACGCGCGTTTTTCTTCACGAGCTAAGACCTATCGCTATCGTCTCTATCGCGGCAAGGTCGTTCCTCCTGCGCTCTGGCGCTATGTACTGCACTATCCGTTTCCGCTCGACGAAGACGCCATGCGCATCGCGGCCTCGCGCTACGTAGGACCGCACGATTTCGCATCATTTGCTGCTTCCACGGGCTCCGACGAGGACGACAAGGAGCGCACCACCTTGCGGGAGATTTATGCGAGCGAACTCGTATATTCCCCAGACGGCGAAGAACTCACCTTCACTGTGCGCGGCCGCTCGTTCCTGCGCTACATGGTCCGCAAAATGACCGGGACGCTCCTCGACGTCGGCCGCGGCAAACTGGTGCCTGACGATATCCAGCGCCTCTATCAACTCAAGGACCGCTCGAAATCCGGGCCCACGGTGCCCCCGCAAGGTCTCTGGATGGTCAGCGTCGAACACGAAGAATCCTGGCACCTGTAGCTGGGTGCTGCAACGCCGCGGGACGCTGGAGGGGCATCGACAAAGAGCTTATGAGGCTCTGGTGCGCAATATTCGTAAGCTTCCGCGACCGCTCGCCTTGCGCTTCAGGCGGTTAGCTAATATACTTAGCTAACCATGTACACTGTCCACGAAGCCAAAACAAATCTCTCCAAACTCCTCCGCAAAGCCGCAAGGGGCGAAGAGGTCATTATCGCGCGCGGCAAAAAACCGGTGGCGAAACTTGTGGCGCTCGCTTCGCAGAAAAAAAAGCGCATCCCTGGTCGGCTCAAGGGGAAAATCTGGTACGCACCGGATGCTTTTGACCCGCTATCCAAAGACGAGTTGGCGGAGTGGGGTATTGAGTGAGCGAAGTTCTAATAGACACGCACACGCTCATTTGGTGGTTCGAGGGACGAGATAAGCTCTCCGGCAAGGCTAGGAAAATTATCGAAGATAGAGAAATAGTTGTGCTCGTTTCGGCGGCGTCCGCTTGGGAACTGGCGATTAAATGCCAGATTGGCAAATTTCGATCTCGGGAATTGGTCGACAGTCTGGACCGGGAGATTGAGGAAGAGGGATTTGTCGAATTGCCGGTCACGATAGAGCATGCCGTCCGAGCCGGAAGTCTGGGCGGACTGCATAAGGATCCCTTCGATCGCATGCTCATCGCTCAGGCCCTTGCGCGCATTGTTCCAGTTGTGAGTGCCGACAAATGTTTCGATACTTATGGCGTGCGCCGACTCTGGTGAGGCGGCGAAGTTGAGCGATGCGTACGCGCGCGTAGAAAAATATCCAACCCTCTGCGAGAGAATTGCTATCATTTCAGGTGGCCGCAGCCGGAGATTTCGCCTTCCCCCCTCGCGAAAACCGGCCGAAGAAATACGAACTGGCCCGGCGGCATAACGGAAACATCCCGCATCAAACAAATTGACGCAGGTCGTTAACCGCCCATGGAGTTTGACCGGTAGCAAAGTCGGCCGCAAAACGGAAGTGTTTTGAGGTCGCGTCTCGCGACGCTTCTGAAGGCGGTACTAAGACCGTTTTTGAGGGGTGGAAGAAGCAATGGTTATCCGGGATATCCGTTATTCGGCCCAGCGCAAGTTGATCCGTTGTTTGTGCTTTTTCACCGCGTTCCTGGTGGCGCCTGCTCTTACTTGGGCGGACAGCACGGCGTTCGATCTGAAAGGGCCACGCATCGAGATGAAGGTGACGCGCAACGGCAAACCGCTGCCCATCTCGGACGTTCCCAACTTGCAAGCCGGCGACCGCATTTGGATTCATCCCGACTTTCCCGAGGACCAATCCGCGCGCTTTTTGCTGATCGTCGCGTTTCTCCGCGGATCGACCAATCCGCCGCCGGAGAGCTGGTTCACCCGGGCGGAAAGCTGGAACAAGCAGGTACGCCAAGAGGGAATTGTCGTCACCGTTCCTGAGGACGCCCAGCAAGCGCTGCTCTTTCTGGCGCCGGAAACGGGTGGAGACTTCGCTACTTTACGGAACACCGTGCGCGGCAGGCCTGGGATTTTTGTCAGGGCCTCGCAAGACTTGAATCAAGCCAGCCTGGACCGCTCGCGGCTGGAGAAATATCTCGGCGATGTAAAAGTAATTTCGGACGCCGATCCTAAAGCATTACGCGAACACTCCGTGCTGCTGGCGCGCACCTTGGGGATCCGTCTCGAGCAGCAATGTTTCGACCGGCCCGCCGAGGAACAAGCGTCCTGCTTGACCCAGCACACCGACAATCTGGTCCTGGACGATGGACACAGCCAGTCCATGGTTGCCGCACTGACCTCGGGTCCCAACTCCGATTTAATCGGCGCGGTCAGCGCCACCTCGCTCGCGGGCGGCGGATTTTACAGCGCCTATGTGGGCGCAGTCGTTGATTTGGCGCGCGTAATGGCCAGCGTTCATACCGCCTCTTATGTGTACATTCCGGCGCTGGCACTGCCGCAAAAAGAGCAGATGAACCTGAAGCTCAACAACCCGCCGTCGTTTCGCAAGCCCATGTCGGTGATCGTCGTGGGATTGCCGGCGGTGGAAGCCGCGCAATTGCCGCCGCTTCGTGCGGTGAATCCCGAGCAGGTTTTCTGCCTGCAAAAGTCGTCTTTGGTTCTGCCGGTGGAGGGAGCGCCGCTGGTGTTCTCCGGCGAAATCGCGCACGACTTCGTGCTTCGTGTGCAAAACAAGAACGGTGGCGCCATCGATCTACCGGCCAGGCCGGATGCAGCAAGCGGTGGGTTCCTCATCGACACGCACACCGTAGCGGCCGCGCAGCTCGATCCTGAAGTCACTGGAACGTTGCGAGGTGCTTGGGGTTTTGAAACGTACGAAGGTCCCAATTTTCACCTGCGGACGTCGCGCCCCGCGCACTGGTCGATTCCAGCCCAGGAGCAAACTGCGCTCATCGTGGGCAGGGAAGACGCCATCCATCTGCAGTCGGAATCTGCCGTCTGCGTTGACGCGGTTCGTGTGCAAGACGGTCAGGGAAAAGACCTGAAGACCACCTGGAAACTCACCAAGCCGGACGAATTAGAAGTGAAAGTGCCGCTGAAAGACCAGTCGGCCGGCGCGATAAAGATGGAATTGAAACAATTCGGATTGAACAAGCCTGACGAGCTTCCGCTGGAAGCGTATTCCGAAGCTGCGCATTTGGAAGGTTTTACGATCAACGCCGGCGACCGGCAAGGCGTTTTGAAGGGAACGCGGCTGGACGAAGTGGCGCGCTTTGAGCTGAGGGGAATTCACTTTGTTCCCGCGAAACTGGCGCGCGCCAACGAGAAGGACGAACTGCATTTGGCGGCAGCGGATCCTGCGCCGGTCGCTGCTTTGCAGCCCGATGAAAGACTCGTGGCGCGTGTAGCCCTCAAGGACGGGCGCGTGCTGGAGTTGCCGACCACCGTGGAAGCTCCCAGGCCGAAGGTGACGCTGGTAAGCAAGAGTATCCAACCCGGCTCAACGTCCTCGACGCTCAGCCTCGGCAGCCAGGACGAACTGCCTCTGGACGGGGAAATTTCCTTTCTTCTGAAGACCGAGATACCCGAGAAATTCCCGCGCACCGAAAGCATCGAAATCGCCACCGCGGACGAATTGTTTAGCACCACATTGAGTCTCACCGACGGAACCCTGGTTCTGCGCGATGCCGAAAACGTGCTCGCGGTTCTCGATCCGCGCAAGGCCTTCGGACCCTCGGCGTTCGGACCATTGCGCTTTCGGCCCGTGCAAGTCGACGGCACCAAGGGCGATTGGCAAGCGCTCGCGACTCTGGTCCGCGTACCCACAATCAAAGAGATTCGCTGCCCGGAGAGCCCCGACAAGGCCTGCCACTTGAGTGGCACGAATTTGTTCTTGATCGATTCGGTCGCTTCCGATCCAGAATTTACGCACAACACGCCGGTGCCGACCGGCTTCATCGACTCCACTCTGAGCGTTCAGCATCCGAATGGAACTACCCTGTACGTCAAGCTGCGGGATGATCCCTCCATGGTGAATACCATGACGCTTCCGGTCCAACCGGAAGACTAGCCCCGCAGGGAGTGTTTGTGCCGGGCGTTTTCAGTTAGAATCCGCGTATGGCTGCAACGGCCGTTCCTGTTGACGCGCTGCCTTCGCTGAATCCGGCGACCGGCGAGACTCTCGGCTACTTCCCCAAAACGCAACCCGTTCACCTGCCCTACATTCTTTCCCTTTCTCGCGCGGTACAAGCCAATTGGGCCAAGCTTCCGGTCACTCAGCGTGCGGCGCGGCTCAAGGTCCTGCGCGCAGGCATGATGTCTTCGCGCGATGCCTTGGCCGACGCCGTGGTCCGCGAATCCGGCAAGCCCCGCGTGGAAGCGCTGTTCGCCGATGTTTTCGTGGCGCTGGACACCGCGGTGTTTTTCGCGAAAAACGCCGAGCGTCTGTTGCGGGCGGAGTCCGTGCCGCACCATAACCTGGCGGCGAAAGCCAAGGACGGCACGCTCACGTTCGAACCGTTCGGAGTTATCGGCATCATCAGTTCGTGGAATTACCCGCTGGCCATCCCCCTGAGCCAGATCATTCCAGCAGTGGTCGCGGGGAATGCGGTGGTCTGCAAGGTCAGCGAATTCACGCCGCAATGCGGCGTATTGATCCAGCAGCTTTTTGTGGATGCGGGCTTCCCCAAGGATTTAGTAACCATAATTCAGGGCGGCGGAGAAGTTGGGCGGGCGCTCATCGAGGCGGCTCCGGATAAAGTAATCTTCACCGGCAGCGTAGCCACCGGGCGCCGTGTCGCGGAGGCCTGCGCAAAATCATTGATCCCCTCAGTGCTGGAGCTTGGCGGCAAGGACGCGATGATCGTCCTCGCCGATGCCGACCTGGATGTGGCCGCCAGTGGAGCGGTATGGGGCGGTTACACCAATTGCGGCCAGGTTTGCTTATCCGTGGAACGCTTGTTCGTCGAGGCTTCGATCAGCGAGGCCTTCACTGCTCGCTGCGTAGAAAAGACCAAAAAGCTGCGTCTGGGTTCCGGGAGCGATCCTTCCACCGATGTTGGGCCCTTGATTCGCCCACAGCACGTCCAGCGCATGCAGGATTTGTTGCAAGACGCGGTCAGTAAGGGCGCGAAAGTGCTCTGCGGTGGCCGCGCTCGTCCGGACCTGGGCGCCGGATTTTTTGAGCCGACCGTCATCGTCGATGTCGACTCAACAATGCGCCTGTTTCAGGAAGAAACCTTCGGCCCGATTCTCGCCATTCAGACGGTTCGCGATGCCGAGGACGCCATCCTCCGCGCCAATGACTCCCCCTTCGCCCTCGCCGCCAGCGTCTGGACGCGCAATTCCGTTCGTGGCGAGGCGATTGCCAAGCGGCTTCGCGCCGGGGCTGTGATGATCAACGACGCCATCAGCTACTTCGCGATTGCCGAAGCTCCCCACGGCGGTTGCCGCTCCAGTGGATGGGGCCGCACGCACGGCGAAGCCGGCCTGATGGAAATGGTGCAGACCAAGTACATCGACACCGATCGCCTGCCGCACCGCGAGAAGCCCTGGTGGTATCGTTACGGCGCGGACTTGGAGCGCGCCGCCGATGCCTTTCTCCAGTTCGAATACGGCAGCGGGGTGGGCGCCCGCCTGCGCAAGGCCCGCCGCGCGTTGAAGACCATGTTCCGCGACCACGACCTCTGATAGCTATGCCGGACACGCGTACGATCTATGTCGCGCTTCTGGGAGAGGGAACGAACTGTTGGCGTCCGGTTCAAGCTGAAAGCCTGGGCGGTGGACTCTATCGCATCGTGGGAGAAAGGCCTGACGATGATGAGGTTTGGCCCTTTTCTGCCGGTGATGTTGCGAAATGCAAGGAACGCACTTTCCCAGACACAGGCCGCGAATTGGTGGCGTACGAGAAAGCCGATTGACGCATCTTTCGCTTCTCACCTGTGGGTACGGCAGTAGATCAATGCGGGCGGGGAAATGACCGAGCTCACCAACAGCGAATGGATCCACGACTGGAACCTGGCCTCCACGCCAGCGATCCCGCCAGGTACTCGCGTCCTGCTCAACGATGAAACTCTCCGCGATGGCTTGCAGAATCCTTCCGTCCACGACCCCGGCATCGAAGAAAAAATCGAAATCCTGCACTTGATGGAATCGTTGGGCATCGACTCGCTGAATATTGGGCTTCCCGGAGCCGGACCGCGAGCCGTCGCCGACTGCGAAGCGCTAGCCCGCGAAATCGCCACGACGCGCATGAAGATTCGCCCGAATTGCGCCGCCCGAACGGTCGAAGCCGACATTCGGCCAATCGTCGAAATCTCTCAGCGGGTAGGGATTGCCATCGAGGCCGCCACGTTTCTCGGTTCCAGCCCCATTCGCCGCCTAGTCGAAGACTGGACCGTCGACCACCTCGAGCGCACCACGGAAAAAGCCGTGAAGTTCGCTGTCGATCACGGCCTCCCGTCCATGTACGTCACCGAAGACACCATTCGCACCGACCCCGACACCGTCAAGCGCCTCTACACCACCGCGATTCGCAGCGGCGCCCGCGCCATCGTTCTTTGCGACACCGTCGGCCACGCCACCCCGCAAGGCGCTTACAACCTCGTACAATTCGTGATCGAAGAAGTAGTCAAGCCCAGCGGCGAAAAAATCCGGGTCGATTGGCACGGCCACTGCGACCGAGGCTTGGCCATCGCCAACTCGCTTGCTGCTGTGGCCGCTGGCGCACATCAAGTCCACGCTGCCGCAAATTCTCTCGGCGAACGTGTCGGCAACACTCCTATGGAGCTGATGCTCGTGAATCTTCGGCTCATGGGCTTAATCGAGCGCGACCTCTCGCGCCTCAAGGAATATTGCGACAAAGTCGCCAAAGCCACGCACACTACCATCCCGCCAAACTATCCGGTCATCGGCCGCGACGCTTTTCGCACCGCCACCGGCGTGCACGCCGCCGCGATTATCAAGGCGTTTCACAGCAAAGATCCCGGCCTCGCCGATGTTGTCTACAGCGGCGTTCCCTCGCACCTTTTCGGCCTCGACCAAGTCATCGAAATCGGCCCGATGAGCGGCAAATCCAACGTCCTCTTCTGGCTGGAGCGCCACGGCATTCCCGCGGATGACGCCCTGGTCACGCGCATTTTCGATGCCGCTAAAAAGTCCGCGCGGGTGCTCACCGATGAGGAAGTCCAAGCCCTCTGCGCGGAGGCCACGCGCAATTGAGGCTGCCACTGGCACGGAACTCATCCGTGAAACCTATCCTTCTTTGGGTTATCCTCTGTGCCATGCCCGCTCGCTCCGTCGGCATCCCCCAGGCCAATCGCTCCGCTCCTGCCTCCCAGTTCGCCGACAACGCCGAAGTGCGCGCAGCCCTCACGTGGTTCTCTCGCAATTTGGCGTGGATCAACGATCAGCAGGCGCACCTCACAGAGATCCCGGCCCCGCCGTTCCAGGAAACCCAGCGTGCCCTCGCGGCGAAAGCTCTCCTCGCCACGGCCGGTCTCGACGTTCAGATCGACAAAACCGGCAACGTGATCGGCGAACTTTCCGGCGTCAACAACAAAGAAATCGTCATGCTCGCCGCCCATCTAGACACGGTTTTTCCGTCAGGCACGGACGTAAAAGTTCGCCGCGACGCCTCCCGCATGACCGCCCCAGGTATCTCCGACAACGGCACCGGGCTAGCCGCGCTCGTAGCCATCGCGCGGGCCATGCAAGAAGCCCACATCAAGCCGCAGCGCACCATCTTGTTCGTCGCCGACGTCGGCGAAGAAGGCGAAGGCAACCTCCGCGGCATGCGCGCGCTCGTCGAAGCCTATCACTCGAAACTGAAAGCCGCGGTAATCCTCGACGGCTCTGGCACCGACCACGTCACGACAAAGGCCCTCGCCTCCCGCCGCCTGGAGGTCCTCATCACCGGCCCCGGCGGCCACAGTTGGTCCGATTTCGGCATGCCCAATCCCATCAATGCACTCGTCCGCGCTTCCGTCCGCTTCATCAACACCCGTGTTCCCACCGCCCCGCGCACCACCTTCAATCTTGGTCAGATCGAGGGCGGCACCTCGGTAAATTCCATTCCCTACGAAGCAAAATTGAAAGTCGACGTCCGCTCCGAAAGCGAAGACGAGCTGGCCAAGCTGGAATCCGCCTTACGCGAGTGCGTCACCGCCGGCGTCCGCGACGAAATGGAATCCGCCCGCGATCGTTCCAAAGGAAAGCTGGAGTGGAAAGTGGAGTTGCTCGGCAGCCGCCCGGGAGGGGAATTGGCTTCAGACTCGCCGCTACTGGCCGCCTTGCGCGCCGCGGATGACTACCTCGGCAATCAATCGCGCGCCGAGCGTTCTTCCACCGACGCCAACATCCCTCTCTCCGCTGGAATCGATGCGATCTCCATCGGCGCCGGCGGCACCGGCGGCGGCGCGCATTCTCTGCAAGAGTGGTACGACTCCACCGGCCGCGAGATGGGCTTGAAGCGCGCCCTGCTCACCCTGCTGGGCATCTCCGGGATCGCCAACGAGAAACCTCGATGAGCCGGGCTATCCTGCGCAAACGCATCGCTTTGCTTTTCGTCTTGGTCGTCGCGGCGTTCGCCGGCGCCGCGGCCGTCCGCGTCAAGGCGCAGTCCGCTACGGCCACTCCGCGCACCGTTTATTTCCTGCACGGCCGCATCTACACGAACGATCCGCAGCATCCCTGGGCCGCGGCCATGGCCGTCAGAGAAGACAAGATTTTCTGCATCGGCGGCATCGACATCGTCATGCTGGAATGTGGCGGCGGCCAAGAAGACGCGGAAACCATCCAGCTCAACGGCCATTTTGTAATGCCCGGCTTCAACGATGCCCACGTTCATCTGGGCGCCGCGGGTGCTGACATGCTCGCCGTGCAGTTGAATGGCGCCGCTTCCGTGGAAGAATTGCAGAAGCGCCTCGCGGACGCAGTGGCCACGCACAAAGAAGGCGAGTGGATCACCGGAAGCGGCTGGGATCACACCCTCTGGCCCGAGAAGGTTTTTCCGACCAAGCAACAACTCGACGCCGTCTCCCCAAAGAATCCTGTGCTGCTCACGCACGTTTCCGGGCACGTGGCCGTTGCCAATTCCGCAGCCCTCAAAATCGCGGGTATCACCAAAGACTCGCCGAATCCCAAAGGCGGCGAAATCGAGCACGACGCCGACGGCGAGTCCACCGGCATGCTCAAGGAAGGCTCGGCCATGAGCCTGGTCGCGCAGAACATTCCAGAACCGTCCGACGAACAGCGCCGCCGTGGCATCGAACTGGTCCTCGGCGACGCCGCCAAAAACGGCGTTACCTCCGTGCAAGACAATTCCGAGTGGGAAGATTTTCAGGTCTACCACGATCTAAGAGAGGAAGGGAAGCTCACCGCCCGCATCACCGAGTGGTTGCACTTTACGACTTCGCTCGGCGAGCTGCAAAACATGCGCAGCGAAGGCGGCGTCAATGATCCTTGGCTAAAGACCGGCGCGCTCAAAATGGTCACCGACGGCGCGCTGGGTTCGCGCACCGCCGCGTTGCTGGCCCCCTACTCCGACGACCCGACCGCCAGCGGCATCCTCACCATGGACCCGGCAAAGCTCCGCCAGATGGCCATCGAGCGCGACAAAGCCGGCTTCCAACTGGCTTTCCACGCCATCGGTGACCGCGCCAACCGCGTGGCCCTCGATGTTTTTGAGGCTGTCGCCAAAGCCAACGGCCCCCGCGATCGTCGCGACCGCATCGAGCACGCCCAAGTTGTCGCGCCGGAAGACTTCCCGCGCTTTGCCAGCCTGAAGATCATCGCCTCCATGCAGCCCTCGCACCAAACCACCGACATGCGCTGGGCCGAGCAGCGTGTAGGGCCCGACCGCGTCAAAGGCGCGTACGCCTGGTCCACCCTGCAAAAAAGCGGCGCACGCCTGGCTTTCGGAACCGACTATCCCGTGGAGCCCATCAGTCCCATGCGTGGTCTGTACGCCTGCGTCACCCGCGAACTCCCGGACGGCGGCCCGCCAGGCGGCTGGCAGCCGCAAGAGAAAATCTCTCTCGACGAATGCATCCGCGCCTACACCACCGGCTCGGCCTATGCTCAGTTTGAGGAGGGAAGAAAAGGGGAACTAAAACGCGGCGAATACGCGGACTTCATCGTTCTCTCCAACGACCTCACCAAAATCCCGCCATCCGAATTCGTGAAAACGCGAGTTCTACGCACCGTAGTCGGCGGCCGCACCGTTTATCAAGGTCAGTAGGTAGTCCGCAGGTAGCGCCGGCTCGTCCTGAGTCGCGAAGGGCATCCCTGCCGGCGTCTTTCTCTTCGCGCCCTTTCACTCTTCTACTGTTCTACTCTTTCACTTTCTCGACGCCATAAAAATAAATCTTAAGGATCTCCCCCATATAGTCGGCGCCTTCCACCATCCGAAACCACACTTTCACATGCCGCCCGACCCATTGCTTGCAGCTGTCCATGCTCGGCGTCGTCTTCTCGCTCACTCCGCTCAACCCCACGCGCGCGGAGTTTTCCGCGTGGAACGTCATCGAACCGTTCCCCATGTTTAGCGTCAGCATCATCTCCGCACCGTGCGAGCAATCGATCGAACCGATCGGCCCGTCGATTCCGATCCACGTCGGTGGCCCCAGCCGCCGGCGGGACTCTTCGGGGCGCGCGGGGCTCGAACCCGCCGCAGGCTTCGCATCCTCCGCGACGCTCGCATGGGTCACCGTTGGCGTCCCCCCGCTCTCGGAGTCCTCTTCATTCTCCTTCGCCCACTCCTCCTCCTCTTTAACCCGCTCCAATACCGCCCGCGCCGATCGTGTGTCCTCCGGCGAACTCGCTGTGGCCACCAGCTTCTCCGCCAATGCACGCGCCGTGGGCGCGCGGTTATTGTTGAGCAGCGTGTAGATCAAGTTGATGGTGTACGAGGGAGAAGTTGGATCAAGCTGCGCCGCTTTGGTAGCCGCCTCCAAAGCCTGTTTCTGCGTACTCGCCGACCGTGAGTAAGCCTGCGTAAGGGCTTCGAAAGTCGGGGCGAACTGCGGATTCATCTGCGCCGCGCGTTCCAGGAAGGTGACCGCTGTGTTCGTTTCTCCTTGCATGGCCGTCAGATCGCGCAACAGCAGCAGGCCGTGGCAATAGTAGGGCAAGAAGCTCGTGGAGCCGAGTTCGATGGCTTTGGACATTTCGTCATCGGCGGCCACGAAATCGCCGTCTCGATAATTGAAAAATCCGAGCGCCTCATGCGTCACCGCCAGATTCGGCTCGGCCTCGACCGCCTTTTCCAGAAGCGGCTGCGCCTGCTCGAGCTGCTTGCGGCGCACGAAAAAATCCCCGCGCAAAGCCAGTACTTCTCCCGCAGACAGGCTGCGGACGCCATAACCGCTGGCCGCAGCTTCTTGCGCAGGTAGCGCCACGCCCACGCGCAGGCCGGGCTGTCGTACATACCGCTTGATCGTTTCGCCGAAGCTCTCCAAGTCGCCAAACGCTTCGCGCGCCGCTGCCACCGCATCGCCGGACTTGTTCCACGCGGCGAAGAATTTGCCTAGAAGCTGCCGGCGACGCGCTTCCGGATCCAGCAGCAAATAATGTACGACGGCCCACGATTGCGCGTAGAAAATCGTCGCGCGGTTCATCTCATTGTAGTAGGGGGAATTCTCTTTCACCTGCAGGAGCGTTTCCATGGGCAGTAGTTCGTTCTTGCTCAAGACGTAGAGATGCGTCTTGTCCGCTGCGCCGGTGGTCGCGTCTTTGCCGCTCAGCGTGGAATTCCCGAAGAACTCCGCGAGTCCTTCATTCAGCCACAGCGGCACGCGATTGTAATTCATGTGCAGCAGCGCGTGCGTGTATTCGTGGTAGATGGTATGGAAGGCGCTCGTGCCCTGCGCATCCAGACGCATCACGACGTAGTCCTTTTCCCCGTCGCTGTGAAACAGCCCGGCCGGATGTACGTGCCCCTCGCCCTCCCACTCGTCGGGGGCCAGCATCTTCATCGTGGTTTCGTCGCGCGCCGCCAGGATCGCCACCGGCTGAGGAGGGTCTACGCGAAGCTGTGCGAAGGAATTGTGGAATACCGCTCGGATCTGCTCGAACTGCTCGGCAATGCGCCGCGCATCCGCCTCGGCCGCATTGCTGGACACCACGAAGTGCGCGCTCCGCACTTCCACCCATTTCTCCGGCTGATCCGCCGCCACCGCCGCTAGGGGCAACCAGGCCCAAACACCTAGGAACACCAGTGCCCGGATACTCGACACTGCCACCGCCGTCATGCCTTGAGTTCAACTCATCGCCGTCACCATGTCAAGACTCTCTGTTGGCCGCCTCAGCACAAGAAACGGAGGGACCGCCCGGCCTCTCGGTCGAACGATTGTTGTTGTCCCGCTCTGCAGCCGCAACTACCAGCGGAAGCGAACCGCGAGTTGGATGATGCGCGGAGTGACGGCAGCCGCCGGCGCGCCCAAGCCATTGAAATTGAGCCCTGCGGCATGGCTGGCGCGCTGGAAGTCTTTCAGAGTGATCGGCCTCCCGTCGCCACCCAGATAGAACCCGGTGTTCGGGTCGATGCACAGCGCCGTGCAGACGAAGTTGGGATTGGCAACCGTTACCCCATTCACTTTCATGGACGGTTGGTTGATCGGTATGACGCTCAAGTTGTCGTTTCCGTTGTTATTGATAAACAGCGGGTGGTTGAAAACGTTGAAGACGTCCATTTTCAATTCCAGCGCTGCGGACTCCCACTTGGGGATCTTGATCGACTTCTTGAGGGAGACATCGAAGCGATACAGCGGCAAGCTCTGTCCCGCATTGCGGACCAAGTTACCGCTGAAGAATTGGAAGTCGACTGGGTCGCCGGTGTAGCTATCAGCTGGGCCGGCAGGATTGGCTCCCGCGGGTGCTAGGAACGTGGTGGCGGCGGGACAAGAAGCGGCCGGCTGAAACGCTTGGCAGGCAGCCACACCCGCGGAACTGATGGCCAGGTTCGTTCCCGAAGCGGAACCGATGTTCGTGGCCACCAGCGTGCCGTTCGGGAGAATGTTCGGACGCTGCGCAGTCTCGTTGCCCAATGCCGGGAAAATTGTGTTCGCCGATGGACCGTCTCCAGTGGACACGGGGTATGGACGGCCGGATTGCAAAGTGCTCAGCAATCCGAAGGTCCAATTGTTGACCACACTGCTCACGATCGGCGTCGAGACGAGGTGTTCGCTATCTAACACCACGTTGAAGTTGGCCAAGTGGCGAATGTCCTGTTGCGACAGTGCGCGCTCCGAGGACGTGCTGATGAACGGGTTGGCCGGTTCCGAGAGCCCGAAGAAGTCTTCACCGGACGCCAGCGTCTTCGACCAGGTATAGCTGGCCTGGAATTGTACGTGATGCGAGAGGCGCTTCTGCGCCGTAGCCACCAATCCGTTGTACCCCGAGGTGCGGTTGTTGAATTGGGTGCGGACCGCCTTGAATCGCGGATCGGGATCGTTGGGCAAATAGAAGAAGCCCGGATGCGCCGGATCGGCCACCGGCTTCGCCTGGTTGGTATCCGTTTCGCCGAACAGGCCGAATCCATATACTCCCTGGAATCCGATGCTGTAGACGAACGACGGCCCGACTTGCCGAGTGATGGAGAACGATGCTTCCCGGATCTCCGGATTCTTCATCGTGGGAGAAATCGGGCGGACGCGGCCGAAGAAATTGATCGGCTTGAAAAGTTGCAGGGTTACCGGATTGGGCGCGTTGGGGTAGGCGTTGAGAATGGTTTGACCCGACGTGGTTCCGTCGGTCCCCACGGAAGCGCCGGTGATGGTTTGCGTCAGCAAGTTCACGCCATCGAAGTTCAGCGAGTCCAAAACGATGTTGAGGTAAGCCAGTTCGGTGACCTCCGCCACCGCGGCACGGACTACGGTTTTCCCGGGATCGCCGAACAGCGTATGCATAATGCCGGAGTCGAAGCTCGGGCTCCAGGCGACGCCCAAACGCGGTTGAAAATTGTTCTTGTCACTGCCGCAGGCGGGAATGATTCCATTAGCCTGCGTACAGCCACCCGGCACGCTGGAATTCGGCAGTGTGCCGCCCTTGAAAGCGCCACTCTCGAAGTCGTAGCGGACGCCGTAGTTTAACGTCACGTTGCGCCGGATCTGCCAGGTATCCTGGACGTACGCGCCGTAGATCGTGTCCGCCGCGGTTACTTGGGCGTTTCCAAAGCCAATGCTGAATCGGGTTGGCAGACCATTCGCGAATCCGCCGTATTCCCCAAAATGAAATTGTTGGAACAGCTGGTCGTAAGGGAAGTGGCTGATGTTTACGCCTGATTTGATTGTGTGAGATCCCCGCGTGTAAGAGACGTTGTCGATGTACTGAAAGCGCGATTGCAGGGACGCTTGCGGGCAGCAAAAGTCCGCTCCCACGTAGAAGTTAGGCCCTGCTTGGCCCGGGGCCGTGGTGTTCGTTGGCGTTGAAGACAGCAGCCGATGCCAGAAGAAACGCGCCTCGTTTACGGTGTGCGGCGTCAAGGTCGAGACCATGCCGATGTTCATGGTGTTGTCGTGAATCGTCGAGTTCACCAAGCCGCTCAGGGCCGTGTCTGGCCCAGTCTGAACGTTCAGGTTGCTCGAGAGGTCGCGTTGCAGGTTATAACGCAAGGTCAAGGTGTGCTTGTCGTTCAGTTTGAAATCGAGCTTCCCGGACCCCAGGATCTCGTTCGTGTCTTGCGCCACCGTGACCGAGTTCCCGAACGGCGTAAACGTCGCCGGTGAACCCTGCGCCACCTTCTCATAACTGGTGAACCAGAAGATCCGGTCTTTCACGATCGGACCGCCGGCCGTGAACCCTTCTTCATGCTTGAAGAACGGCGCACGATCCGCTGGAGCGTTCAGGTTATAGAAGAAATCCGATGCCCCGAGGTTTCGGCCGCGGAAATAGCCATGCCCATCCCCGTGAAAGGAATTGGTCCCGGACTTGGTCACCACGTTGAGGATGATGTTTCCGGCTTGCCCGTACTCGGCGTTGTAGTTGTTGGTGAGTACTTGAAACTCTTTCACTTCTTCCACTGTGGCGCCCAGCGCATCGCGCGCCGACGTGGATGCGTCGGAGATATTCCCGCCATCGATCGTCACCACGATGCCGCGGTCGTTGACGTTCCCGGGGCCCTCGATATCCGAAGAGTTCCCCGTATAGTCGTACTTCACGCCCGGCGCGGACGCCGCAAGACCTTGGTAGTCGTTGGCGACACCCCCGACGGCGTTGAATGACGTGGTCGTCGGCAGATCGGCCACGGCTTTGTCATCAATCACAGTGGAAACGTCGGTCTTGGTGGTTTCGATCAGCGGTATTTCCGAGGTGACTACCACCGATTGTTTTTGCCCGGAAAGTTCGAGATTGAAGTTGACGTCGCGCTGCTCGCCAACGAGGAGCTTCACCCCTTTCGCCTCAGCCTTGGTGAAGCTCGGCACCTCGATGGTGACGTCCCAAATCCCAGGCGCCAGATTGTCAAAGCGATACAGACCGTCGGATGTCGTTGTCGTCGCTCGAACCAACCCCGTCTCCGTATTACTCGCGGTGACCGTCGCGTTTGGTACCGACGACCCCTTAGGATCCAGTACCCGCCCAGTAATCGTCGCGAAGCTCTGCCCGTTGGCGCCACTGGCGCACCACAGCATCGACGCTACGATCGTCAAAACTAACCAACAAGACTGCCAATTCTTTAGGCTGCAATTCATGATTCCCCTCCGATTAAGAGCGACCTGATATTTGAGCCCAGATGTTGCCAGGCGGCGTGGCCTGGTTTTGAAGAACAACGTTGATCTTCTCTAGCGCAATATTGATGCCAAGAATTGCGGGACCTCTCGTCGGCAGGCAAAGATTATGATTTATATAAACTTAGGCTAAAGATTCCGATCCTGAAGCTCAACATCTCGCGGGTCACATATATGGAGATGTGAAGCGATAATATGAAAATACAGAGCTTATGGATCCATCCCTTTCGCAGCTATAGTCCTAGGACTAACCGTCGCTCCTTGCTTATTTTCATCACTCACAACCGGGCCATTCATCGCTCAAATCGCTCCATGTTGGGTTCGGCGCTTGGCGACACAAAATGGTCGAGACATAGGCGGCGGTGCCGAGCTTCCTGAACCTCCGCCCCATTGTTTTCCCCACGCTCCGTCGATAAGCTGCCGCCAGCATCCGGAGACACACTTGTCCTCGCCAGAAAATCGCAACAGGGTAAAAGCGGACTTCGCGCTGGCCGCCTGCACCCTCCTCTGGGGCGCCACCTTCGTCGTCGTCAAGAACGCCCTCGACTACTCCTCCGTCTTCATGTTCCTGGCGACCCGCTTCTCGGTTGCAGCTCTGCTCATGGCCGCCTTTCGCCCCCGCGCGCTCCGCAGTCTCAAGAAGGAAGAATTACTCGCCGGGGCAGCCTTGGGGTTCTTCATGTTCGGGGGCTACGCGTTTCAGACCGCCGGGTTGCGGTACACCACGCCGGCGAAGTCTGGATTCGTCACCGGCTCCAGCGTGGTCATGGTGCCGCTGCTGCTGGCCATATTCTGGGGACGCCGGCTCGCGCCCTGGGCTTACGCGGGCGCCCTCGCCGCCGTGGTGGGATTGTATTTTCTCACCGTGCCCGCCGAAGGCTTGTCCCACCTCAATCGCGGCGACCTCCTCACCTTTGGGGGAGCGGCGTTGTACGCCACCCACATCATTCTGGTGGGGGAATACACGCGGCGGCACTCCGTGGCGGCCCTAAGCGTGCTGCAAGTAGCGGCGTGCGCGGCGTTGGCCTGGATCGCGGCAGGCGCGCTCGGTGCGCTCGGGTGGCAGGCGCCAAGGTTCGCCTGGCGCTGGGAGTTGTACGTGGGCACGGCGATTTGTGCTGTGCTGGCCACGGCGGTGGCGTTCTCCGTCCAGTTGTGGGCCCAGCAATACACCACACCGAGCCACGCCGCCATCCTGTTCACGTTGGAGCCTGTAATTGCGGTGACAACATCCTACATCGTGATGGGCGAGCGCTTGCTGGCGCGGTCGATGCTGGGAGCGGCGTTCGTGCTGGGCGGAATTTTGCTGGCGGAACTCCTCGGCTCCCCCGTGGCGCCGGAATCGCCGGAGCCCATTTTTGAAGGCCGAATTTATTTCGAGCCGTGGTGGCGGCGGTAAAAACGTTCCGCGCTAAGTCCCCGTGCCGCTGGAGTCAGCGCCGCTATCTGCCGTTGGAATAGTTCTTGATATCCACAGGCGCATACATGGTAGCGGTGGCGGCGTGAGCTTTTTCGTAAGCGGTGATTTCCGCTTCGTGCTGCAGGCTGGTGCCAATGTCGTCGAGCCCTTTGAGCAAGACTTCCTTGCGCGACGCCGCAATTTCAAATTTGTAATGCAAGCCGTGATTGTCGGTGACCGTTTGCTTCGGCAGATCGACCGTCAGCGAGTATCCCTCTTCTTTTTCCGTGCGCTTAAAGATCTCCTCGATCTGCTCTTCGGTCAACTCAGCCGGAAGAATGCCATTCTTGAAGCAGTTGTTGTAAAAGATGTCCGCATAACTGGGCGCCAGAATCACCCGGAAGCCGTAGTCCTTCACACCCCATGGAGCATGCTCGCGGCTCGACCCGCACCCAAAATTCGCCCGCGCCAACAGCACCGACGCGCCCTTGTAGCGCGGAAAGTTCAATACGAATTGCGGGTTGGGTTTCTCGCCCGGCAAGTAGCGCCAATCATAGAAAAGGATCCGCCCAAACCCCTCGCGCGTGAGCGCCTTGAGAAATTGCTTCGGTACCATCTGATCGGTGTCCACGTTGACCCGATCCAGCGGCATCACCAACCCGGTATGCGTTGCAAACGGCTGCATTCGACGAAGCTCCTAACTTAAAGACCGCTCCTACTCGACGTGCGCCACGTCGAACTCCCGCACATCCACAAAATGCCCCGCAATCGCCGCCGCCGCGGCCATCACCGGGCTTACCAAATGCGTCCGGCTATCCTTACCCTGCCGCCCCTCGAAGTTGCGGTTCGACGTGCTCGCGCTGCGCTCGTGCGGCGGCAGCACATCATCGTTCATGCCAATGCACATGCTGCACCCGGCGTCGCGCCACTCAAATCCCGCCGCCGTGAAAATCTTGTCCAATCCTTCTTTCTCCGCCTGCGCCTTGATCCCCCGCGACCCCGGCACCACCAGCGCCTGCTTCACGCTGCGCGCCACGTGCTTGCCGTCCACAAACTGCGCCGCCGCCCGCAAATCATCGATCCGCGAATTGGTGCAAGACCCGATGAACACCCGATCGATAGGAATGTCCACGATGGGCGTCCCAGCCTTGAGCCCCATGTACACCAGCGCCCGCTCCGTAGCCTTCTGATCGTTCAAATCCGCAAACGACCCTGGATCAGGCACCCGAGCCGTCACCCCGCTCACCATCCCGGGGTTCGTGCCCCAGGTAACCTGTGGCGCAATGTCGGCAGCATTCAGCTCGACAGTCATGTCGAACTTCGCGCCATCATCGGTCCGCAGTTGCTTCCAGCGCTCCACAGCCTCCTGAAAGCCCTTGCCCCGCGGCACAAACGGCCGCCCCTCCAAATACGCGAAGGTAGTCTCGTCCGGCGCCACCATCCCCGCTCGCGCCCCGCCCTCAATGGTCATGTTGCACACAGTCATCCGCCCGTCCATCGACAACCCGCGAATGGCCTCCCCGCCATACTCCGCCACGTGCCCGGTCCCCCCGGCGATGCCAATCTTCCCAATGACCGCCAGGATCAGATCCTTGGCCGTCACGCCTCTGGGCCGTTTGCCGTTCACCACGATGTGCAGCGTCTTGGAGCGCGACTGCACCAAACACTGCGTCGCCAGCACATGCTCCACTTCGCTGGTGCCGATGCCAAAGGCCAAGGTGCCGAAGGCCCCATGCGTCGAAGTATGGCTGTCCCCGCAAACAATGGTGTTCCCAGGCTGCGTAATACCCAGCTCCGGCCCGATCACGTGCACGATCCCCTGATTCGAGCTGTTCATGTCGAACAGCCGCACGCCAGATTCGCGGCAGTTCTTCTCCAGCGCCTCGAATTGCAGCCGCGCGTCGGTATCCACGATGGGCAGCAGCCGCTCCGCGCTAACGGTCGGCACCGAGTGGTCCATCACCGCAAAAGTAAGATCGGGCCGCCGCACCTTGCGCCCCTCCGCCCGCAACCCGGCAAAAGCCTGCGGCGAAGTGCCCTCGTGGACCAGGTGCCGGTCAATATAAATGAGCGCCGGCTGCCCGGGCTCCTCATGTACCAGGTGCGAATTCCAGATTTTTTCGTAGAGTGTTTGAGGTGGCATGGCGGTCGCATTCATTTTAACACTCCTGTAACTTGGCGCAATCGCTCAGGCATCCCTATGCGTAGCCGCCATCATCAGAACTCAATAAGAGGTCGGAGGGTCTCGAACACGGTCCCAGGTCCAGGAGCCGAGAGATCATGGTGCATTCGCAAGGGACGTGCAAGTACTCGATTTTCGCGGTACGCGGTCTGTGCAGCTTGGCGTTGGCCCTGGGGCTGACATTAGTCCTTAGCCCGCCAACGCCTGCCCAAGAACAAGATCAATCCCAGCCGCCAAGTCAACAGCAGCAAGGCCAGCAACAACAGGATCAGCAGCAGCAAGACCAGCAGGGAACTGCCGCGCAGCAGCCGCAAGGCCAATCGCCGGATGCGCCACCGCCGGCTCCCCCGAACAAGCCCGTCTACGCCCCGCAGGACGCCGACCGCCCACCGTATTCCAAAGACCGCCCCGCGCGCAACTCCACCCGCAACCAGGCCCCTCCGCCGTCGGAGTATTCGCCGGAAGAGGACGAAGCCGGCGCCTACCGTGGCGCGCAGCAGCCCGCAGCGCCTCCCAATCCTGACTACGCCGCCCCGCGCGGCCCCGTGCCTCCCACGCTAACCATTCCCGCCGGCACGGTCCTGCTCGTGCGCATCAACGAGTTTCTCTCCAGCGATCGCAACCAGGTCGGCGATCGCGTCACCGCCGTTCTCGAGCAACCCATCGTGGTCAACGGCTGGGTCGTCGCCCGCCGCGGCCAAACCCTAATAGGCCAAGTCGAAGCCGCCGTAAAAGCCGGCCGCGTCAAAGGCACCTCGCAACTGGGTCTGGAGCTGACCGACGTAACGCTAGTCGACGGCGAGCAGCGCCCCATCCTCACCGAACTCTGGAAGGCCAGCGGCGGCACCTCGCACGGCCAAGACGCCGCCACGATCGGCACCACCACAGCGTTAGGCGCCGCAATCGGCGCAGCCGCCGACTGGGGCCGCGGCGCGGCCATCGGCGCAGGAGCCGGGGCCGCCGCAGGCATAGGCGCGGTCCTGCTAACCCGCGGCCGCCCCACAATCATCGAGCCCGAAACGCAACTAAGCTTCCGCCTCGTCGAACCCGTAAAAGTGGACACCACGCAAAGCCAGCAAGCCTTCCTCCCAGTCTCCCAACAAGATTTTGATGGCGCCCGTGGAGAACGAGCAGAACGCGGTCCCCGCCACGTAGCGGGTGGCTATCCGCCGCCCGGCCCGTACTACGGCTGCGGCTACTACGAACCGTGCTACGCCTACCCGGGCTACTATTACCCCGGCTACGTAGGCGTCTACCCCGGCCTCTGGTGGGGCCCCGGCTTCTACGGCGGTTTCGGCCACCGCGGCTTCCGCCACTAGACGTCACGCATCTCCCACAAGCGCGGACGTCCCATTTGTAAGCCCGGCACCAAACCCCGACTTCCAAGGCGAACGCGAGACCTCTGCCGCGGGGGTTATGGGCTTGACTAACTGGCAAGTCGGAAATACTCTCACGCGATCACGCCAGTGCGCCGAGCGGAGTGTTCTTGTCTCGAATAATGAATTTGATGTCTCTCGCCTTCAATCATATAAACGCCTCGACGCTCCCTTGCAACCCACTCCTCTATGGATGGCAACTCTCCATTCCCGCCTGGGAATATGCATCTGCGTGTTTGCTAATCGCCCTTGCGTTCAGAGGAGGCCACAGCGCTTTGAGAGCGTTTGCGGCGGTCAGGGGCGATTATCCCGGTTCCAATCGGCACAACAGGCCTAAGACACTACGCGAGGCATTTTGGTTGTGCCTGAACGCTACAACCGGTACAAAGAACATAGCGACTTATGGATTCCCACCGCCATCGGTTTCTTTGAACTTCTCATCTACCCAGTTCTTCTCGTCCTCGGGAATTACGCCGTCATCGGTGGCTGGATCGGCGTGAAGACGGCAGGAGGATGGGCGGGCTACGCCCAGTCTCGTACCTCGTTCAATCGATTTCTCCTGTGGAACATCCTTACGATGCTAGCGGCTTGCGTGTTCTCTCTGTTCATCACGCGCATCAGATGCTAGCTGCGGTCTGGACTTGCGCCACCTAGAATCCACATTTGGACGCAGTTCTGATATAAATGCAGCAATCGCGGAGCCGCCTATCACTAAGTTATTGACAAAGTCGGACTGGTTTCCCATTGCAGCCTCACTCTCCCCTGCGGTGCCGCTCATCGCTTTGCTCACCATCCCGACTCCTGTTCGGGTCAGGGCCATCGCAATTGCGTCAAGCAACTGGGGCAACATTGCGAGTGTTTGGGGGCTCGCCGTGAGCATATACCTGATCTCCATAGCAAGGGGCGCCCGCAAGGCTGCTCAGGAGGCTAGGTCAGGAGAGAAAGCACGCAGCGCTCTGCAAGACCTTAGACAGGCTGCAGAAAAGAATACGCAAATAGGTGTCTACGCTCGAAGCGCAAAATGGGACGCTACCCAGATACGGGCCGAAGAAGTGATGAACTGCTGCCACAGTACGGTGGCGAGATGGAAAGATGATCCTGGCTTCAAAGAATCCTCGAACGACTTGCTCATGGTCGCAACCCAAATGCATTCAATTATTCTGGAAGCTGCCAAATCCAACACTCGAGCCACCAGCATCATGAGTTCCCAGGTCACGTCGAGCGAAAAGCTAAGCGCGGTAATAGGCCGAGTGGAAAGGGAGCAAGACTTAAGGAGCTAATAGCCATGCCACCGACTGATGCCGAATTGGTCTGGAAGCTAGTGGACTCGACCCAGAAGGGACGAATTAACTGGCAGAAGACCGCTATAACAGACCAATACGCCGCGGCCTTTGGGGGAAAATGGACAGTCACCGTCGATAAGGCAGACGGGGGGCGCGAAACCGTCTACTGGCTCAGCCTCAACGATGCTGGGGGCCACGAAATCCTCCGGATCGGCGACAACGAAGACTCGAGGATGCCACAACTCTTCGAGATGGCCCGGAGGCACGCCTTGAGGGTGAATGAAGCCGTCGCTGACCTCCTAAAGGAACTCGACCAGCCGCCCAGCTGACCCTGCCGCTCAATTGCCGTCGCTGTGGTCGGGTGCTTACGCCAATTTACAACCGGGCTGCACCATACGCCAGTTTGCGTTTGAGAATTCTAGCTTTTCTCCGGACAATCCAATCACGAAGTTCGCGAAGTAGACCGAGGCGATAGTCGGGCCTCGCTCACCCCGCTAATCGCAATCTCAAACGAAAAGCGCAGCAATTCGATCGCCCGGTCCACATCGGACGTTTGCCAGAGGTACACGCTGACCCAGCCACTCTCCGGCAGGATGTGATGGCGTTCCGCCTTTCCGGCAGCCACCAATTCTTCGCGAATCTTTTTCGTGAAAGGAATATCGACGAGATGGTCGCCATGCACGTGCCCGATCTCTCGCCGCCCCAGACGATATTCCGTCCCTCCAAAGCGATGCGCCCGCGCCACCACGCCGCCCAACCCACCCATCGCCGCAGCAATCTTCTCCGCCGCCCCCGCAACTGCCACGCCAAACCTCCCGCCGTTCATCCGATATTTGGATGAGTGCAGGTACCCCCACGTCACGCGCTGCCTGGCCCCTCCGGTTTTGAGGGTGTGGTTTTTAACTGTGTTTTTTCCTTACGGCGTGGGGGGAGCTTTCGATTTGCAAGGCCAAGAAGAAAGCGAATTCCGAACTTTGAACGCAGCAAATTGCAAAGCAGACGCCGCTAATGCCCGCCATGCTCTACCGGGCCCGGAATGACGATGATATACGCGTCAGGCTGCCCAGCCCGTATCAAATGCGGCATGTTCGCGGCACCTGGCGGCGAGCCAATGTCCTTATCCGTAGCATACGGAGCATAAAACATCAGGTGCGGTGGAATACGAACCAGTTTGTTGGTCTCGGGAACCAGCAGGTACCCGCGGTCCGACATCATGTACACGATCCCCGGTTTGCTGGGCGCCTTATATTTTCCGCTTTTGTAGCCGTCCTCGATTTCTGCCTTAATCTGTTCTTCGTTCTTGCCCTTGCCCCGCTGTTCCTCCACATACAATCGCGTCGGCAAGGTGGTCGAGCTTCCTTCCGCATCGAAACAAGTCGGTTCCAGATTCAGCGGACTTTGCCGGTCCACGAAGCACGAAAACCCATTCGTCCCCTCGCGCACCCTCACGTAGCCACTCCGCTCCAACAGATAGACGGTGGCATGACTGGAGATCTCCGGCGGAGCGGCACTCTCCGCCAATTTGATTCTCTCCTCCCGAGGCAAGGAGAAGTCATAAGCAGGTTTGGGCGCATCCGTCTGCGTGAACCCCGGCAGGCTCGCCCCAAGAAGAACACCGATCCAAAGTAGCTTGTTCATGGATCCACCTCGGCGGTAAAGCTCGAACTCCACCCACTTGCCGAGATAGACGTTCGCAGGGTTGGTCGGTTAGCGCTGCTCCGAGCCGGGTGCCGCGCACTCCGATTTTGAGGGCGCGGTTCTTGAACTTTCCTTCCTCACGACCCGGCACCACCCGCCTCGGCAAGAGCTGAAAAGTCCGGTTTCTCGTGACCGCCAAGAACCCCCAAGATATCACTTGACAAATAGTACTTATTGTGTTACCGTGTGCTGTGTTTGCCCTAGCTAGCCCTCACCCGAACCATCTGCTCGCTCCTGCACAGCGCACTTTTGCGCGCCTAGTGTGCAAATCACGCCTTTGTTTTCAACAGCTTACACACTCCTTTTTTGGTAAGTCCTTTCCTTTGAACCTCATACAAACTGCCCCGGGGGGTGGGGGGGGTATGAAACCCCGCAAGACGTCACCGCCAGCCGGTTTCGGTTACCAACCCTCCAGCGACCCTAAATTCCGGAGATGGATCCTGCACCCACCATTCAGTGCCCAGCCCGTGACGCCGGGCGCTACCCCCGCATCCAACCCGCCATCCGCCCATCTTTTGTCACGCAGGGGCGGAACCACACCACCACGAGGTGAAAGATGACTTACGGCGGCAAAGATCTCGGCAGCGCGTTTCGCACGGTTCGCAAGAACACCATTCAGGTCGCGGAAGACATTCCCGAAGCGCAGTACAACCACATGGCAGCCCCGGACTGTCGTACCGTCGGCCACATGTTGACCCACATCGCCATGGCCCCCCAAATCTGGGAGGAAATTCACAAGAAACGGCACCTGAACACCCTCGTGGGACTGAATTTCCTGGGCATGCTGGAGGCCTTCCAGGCCGAAGAAGCCAAGCCGCGCACCAAGGCCGAGATCATCCAATTCCTGACCGCCAGCGGCGAAGAATTCGCCACCTGGCTGGACACCTTGACGCCCGAGTTCCTAGCCGAAACGGTCACCGAACCCGACGGCAAGAGCACCAGAACGCGCTTTCAGATGCTGCTGGGCGCCAAGGAGCACGAAATGCACCACCGCGGCCAGCTCATGTTGATCGAGCGCCAGTTGGGCATCGTGCCGCACCTGACGCGCCAATTCCACGAACGCGTAGCCCAAATGAAAGCAGCAGCCGCAACAACAGCGAAGGCCTGATCGGTGCGCCTCTGGCGCGCGCTTCTTCTTAATGTAGTGGCCAGTCTTCAGACTGGCCCGTTTGGACGGAGCCGAAAGGCTCCGTCCAAAACGGAGGAAGCGAAAACGCCGGCAGCGCGTCTAACCGCCGTAGAACAGGAGGCACCCATGCCTCGAAGAAACCTACCGCTTCTTTTCGCCACCGCATTGGCTGTTTTCGCTGGAACAATCGCTATACACGCGCAGGGCACGGGCCAGGCTCCGCCCACCGATCCATCACCGGCACAAGAGGAACGCGCGCGCACGCTGGCCAAAGGCAAGGAGATCTTCGCCGCGGCCGGCTGCGTGAATTGCCACAACGCCAGCGGCGACAAGCCGCTGAAAACGGGCCCGCCGCTGAACCAGCGCGGACTTTCCACGGAAGACATTGCCAGCGCGGTGAGCGGCCGGCTAAAAAGCAAAACCGAAGACGAGCGCCGCGCCGTGACCCTCTACATCGCCAGTCTGATGAAGCCCAAAGACTCCGAAGAGAAGGCCGCGGCGAAGCCCTAAATCGCTCGACGCTAGAGCAGCGCGCTAGAGCGCGGTTGCCACTGCTTGCTTTTTTCTTTGGCGGTCCCAGTGACGTCCTTCATGTAAGCGCCGGCTTGGGTCAAGACGTGGTGCAGGTCGTTGCCGAGGCTGATGAAGGTGAAGCCCTTGTCGAGGAATTCGCCGACGCGGGCGGTGCCGAAGAGGAACAGTCCGAGGATGACCTTGTTCTTGCGAGCTTCGGAGACAAGCTTGTCGGTGGCGGCGCCGAGTTCGGGCGATGTGTACATCTCAGGGAATTTGTATTTTTCGTAGAGCCCCATGGACATGCACAGATCGTTCTGGCCGAGGAAGAGAATATCGACTCCCGGGACGGCAGCAATTTCCGCCATGTTCTTGATGCAGTCGGCGGTTTCCACCTGCAGTGCAACGATCAGGTTGTTGTTGGCGTTGCCCGCATAGCCGAGCAGTCCGGCTTTGTTCATGCTGCGCTGCGGGAAATAGACCGAGCGCGTTCCAGCGGTCGGATATTTGGTGCAGCTAACGGCTTGGCGAGCTTCTTCAGCGTTGTTGATGTAGGGAATAAGAACGCCGTCGGCGCCGAGGTCGAGCGCTTGCTGGATGCCGGGGCGGTCGCTGTAGCCGCCGACTCGCACCATGGACTTGGCCCCGCCGTTGGAGACGCCGCTAAGCATGGCGGAAAGCTTTTCGTAACCCATGGGACCGTGCTGGGTATCGACGAGCAGCCAGTCGTACCCGGAGTGCGCCAGCTGTTCGGCGACGGTGGGGCTGTGCGAGTTCAGAAAGAGGCCAATCTTCGGATGGCCCTCACGCAGCTGTTTTTTAAATTCGGCGCCAGAAGTGGCGGCTTCAGACATGGAAGTCTCCTTGAGAACTTAGAGATAAAATTTCGCGACTAAGTGTACCCCGAAGTCGCAGGGCGTCGAAGTGAAGAAGTGAAGTAGAGAAAACGAAGTAACGATCTAAAGAAGTAACGACGTAAAGAAGCAAAGGACGGAACCGCGCTATGCCTGCGCTACGAGGCAGGCCGGTCTGAAGACCGGCCACTACCTGGTCGTCGCTGGTGACGCGGGCGCAGTGTAGTAGCCTTGGCGGGTCTTGATCGTAACCGCTTCGCGGGCTACTCGCACTTCTACTTTGTGATACAGAGAATTGTGTTTGAGGCCGCGGGGCACGTAGGCCAGGGTGTATTCGTGGCGGGCTTCCTCGGTGATTTGGGAATACAGGCTCTCCATGGCGTTGCGCGTGGCGGCGTAGTAGACGTCGCCGCCGGTGTCGTTGGCGTAGCTGATCAGGCGCGCGTACTTGTGTTTGGAGAGGCTGTTGCCCACCGCCAGGCTGTAGACGGAAATATTGTCGTGGAGCAGCGCTTCCAGCGACTCTCCGTACGTGAAGTGGTTGAACTGCGGGCCGTTGACGCCGTCGGAGATGACCAGAATGATTTTGCGGCGGGCGACGCCGCGATCGTGAAGCAGTTCGGCGGCGGAATGGACGGCGTCGTCGAGAGCTTTGGTGGGACGTGCGCCAGCTTTTGTTGGCGCAGCTTGTTGGGGTTCACCGACACCAACGGGATGGTCGGATGGCGAAGCGACGAAGGGGACGGGGCCGGACGTGGAAGGGGCGGTGTGCTCTTGAGCTTCCTTCAGAGCTGTCCATAGCTTGTCGATGTCGCTGGTGAAAGTTTCGCCGGGATGGAAAAACAGATCGAAGCGGCAGATCAGAGCCTCGTCGCTGGCGCTGATGCCCGCGAGGATGGCGCGCAGGCTGGGAGTCATCTGCGCGGCGTCTTTGGATTTGAGATCGTCGTCGATGAGCACGACCAGGGAAAGCGGGAAAGCCTCGGCGGTGAACACGTCGACGGACTGCTCGACGTTGTCGTCGAAGACCCGGAAGTCGTTTTCTTGCAGGTCGGGGACAAGATCGCCGAAGCGGTCCTTGACGGTCACGGGGAGCACCACGAGATCGGAATTGACGCGGATCTTAGTCTGCGCGTCGGTTTGCAGCGGTGCGGGCTGCGCTGGGGCGGGCGAAGGTTCTTGTGCCGGCGATTGCTGCGGGTGGGCGAACGCGGACGCGGCGGCTAGCAGCAGGATGGCGAACAGCTTTCTCGGCATACGAAAGGGGTCCTGGAATCGAGTTTACTGGAGACTGTGACGCGAATTGCAGCAGAAAAGTTGGCCTGCCTTACTCGGCGGTGGAAGGGTTGACTCGGAGCGTGTCTGGCGCGGGAACGAGAGATTCGTAGCCGCTGAGTAGCACAGACACTTTTGTCTGTACGAACCATAGCTGTGCCAAGGTTGACCCGCGTGCGGAAGCTCTTACAGATGGGTGGCCAGGAACCAACTGTTGCCCCAAGGGTCTTTCACGCCGGCGGAGCGGTCGCCGTAGTCCTTGGTCACTGGGGCTTCCTGCGAGGTGGCGCCTGCCCTCAGCGCGCGCTCGTAGGCGGCGTCGGTGTCCGGGACGTACAGGTGCAGGTGGCAGGGCATGGGCTGGAACTCGCCGTGCGCTTCGTCGATTTCGAGCGTGGCGTTGCCGATCTTAATGGTGGCGTGCAGCACCACCCCTTCCGGCGATTTGGCCACACCCAGCTCTTGGGCGCCAAAGGCGTTTTCGAGAAAGGGAATCATTTTGTCAGCGGCCTTAAGGTGCAAGTAGGGCTGCACGGTGAGAAGTTCCCCAGGATGCTCCAATTGCCAGCTTCCGGGTTTGGCGATGTACCAGATATTGCCGTGGGCGTCCTTGACCGCGCCCTGGCGGTCGCCCCAGGGTTGGTCCGCGACTGGATAGATGGAGGTGGCGCCGGCCTGGATAGCGCGATCGTAAGCTGCATCGGCGTCGTCGAGGTACAGATGGATGGCGGTGGGTGCTGCGGGAAACGCATCGTTGGCGTCGGCAAGCTCGACGATGGAATCCCCAATGGACACCTCGGCGTGCATAATCAGGTCCGAGCCGTCGGCGATCGGAACGCGCAGGCGTTCCGTGGCGGCGAAGGATATTTTGAGAAATTCGATGAGCTGAGCGGCTCGCGGGATCACCAGATAGGGCGTAATGGTGTGAAAGCCTGGGCGCATGAAGGTGGCGGTGGGTCTTGCGTGGCTAGCCATGGCGGCTCCTTCTGAAGAACGGCTGGGGACGTATTTGCGGCAGTATAAACCGGTGCGGCGCAAAGTGCATGTGGGAACTTTGCGCCGGCAGAGAGCCTCGCAAGCAGCGTTACGAGGCCGGCGTGCGGCGTTTTTGCATGTAGCTGGCCAGACCGCGAGCGCACTGGTCGATGGTGACACAGCGGCACTTCATGATCGAGCGCAGCATTTCTTCCATGGCGCGGGCTTTCTTGATGCTGGCCTCCAGTTGTTGGATCTTGTAGGTGGCCAGCTTGCGCCAGCGATCGCCGGCCGTGGTGGATTGCGGGAAGCCGTGGAGCAGGAGCTTGATCTCCGGCAGAGAGAAACCGGTGTCTTTGGCAAACGCTATGAGGAACAAGCGATTCGCGGCTTCGGAGGCGTAGACGCGGCGGCCATTTCTGCGCGTGGGTACGGGGAGCAGACCGCTCTTTTCGTAAAAGCGGATGGCGGATGGTTTCAGGCCGCTGCTGGCTGCGAGCTCACCGATAGTCATAAAGCCCCCGGACAGATCCTCATTTGGAACGGATCCCCGAAAAACAACTGCTTGACTTAAAGTCAACTTCAACTTCTAGCATGGTTCTCGTACCGAGACAATCGGACGGAGGAACAATCATGAGCAAGCAGCAAGAACGATCGCGGCGGGAAGTCGGTGGAGCAGTATTAACGGTGATTTTTTGCATGGCGCTGGCGTTGGGACTTTGGTGGGGAGCTCGCCGGATGCCGGCACGGACTCCGCAAAACCAGATTGCAGAAACCTCCGCGAAACAGGCGGTGAATTCGGAGACTTCTTTTTACTGCAACACGAAATCCTTGAGCATCGCGGAGTGGGCGCACAAGAGGCAGATTTCCCAGAAAATGAAAATCGCGCGAGCCGAGAGGAAGGAACTGGCGGACGGTTACGCGTTCCGGTTCCGGCCCGAAGCGGTGTCGTTGCTGGAGCTGGCGGACTGGGTTTCCTCGGAAGCTCGCTGCTGCCCTTTCTTCGACATGAGCATCGAGGTGGAGCCGGACGGCGGGCCGCTGTGGCTGAAGCTGACCGGCAAAGAGGGCGTGAAGCAGTTTATTCGAATGGAGTTTAAGTTGGACCAAGAAGAAGCGAAGCAATGGAGAAATGAAGTGACAGGCAATGAAGTTGAGGAACAAGAAAACCCGGCAAACGATCGGAGGTGACTATGGAAGGCGCTGATTTCTGTTGCGACATTAAGGCCATGAACAAAGTGGAAAGGGAACGCTATGAAGTGTTGCGCGAAAGACTGGAGAGCGCGATCGAAGAAACAAAGGAACTGGAAAGCGGATACGCTTTCCGGTTGCGAAGCGGGACGGTGTCTTTGATGGAAGTCGCGGAGTGGGTCGAGAAGGAGCACAAGTGCTGTCCGTTCTTCGATTTTGAGATCGCGGTGAACCGGAATGACGGGCCTGTGTGGCTCACTTTGCGAGGGAGTGAAGGAGTGAAACCGTTTATGCGAATGGAGTTCGGTGTTCGGTAACTTCGCGAACAGAAAGATTTAATTCAGAAGGCATAGAAGTCGGAACACCCTTCGAGGCTCAAGGCAAACAGAGGCTACAGAGAAGAACTCCGCGATAAGACTTCCATTGCGGTGAGCGGTGGACCACGGGTGTGCTACAAAAGGGAGGGAAACAGCACCGAAAGTGGCCGGGAGACCAAGAACATGGCGATCAAGAAGGTGAAGTGGGGAGTTTTGGGGGTGGCGTCGATTGCGGTGCGCAAGGTGATACCCGCGATGCAGCTCGGGGAGTGGAGCGAGGCCGCGGCGATTGCTTCGCGCGACCTGAACAAGGCCCACGAAGCCGCGGGCAAGCTGGGAATTCCTAAGTCGTATGGGTCGTACGAGGAGCTCTTGGCCGACCCCGACATCGAGGCGATTTACAACCCTTTGCCGAATCATTTGCACGTGCCGTGGTCGATCAAAGCCGCGGAGGCGGGCAAGCATGTGTTGTGCGAGAAGCCGCTGAGTTTGACGGTGGCGGAAGCCAAGGCTCTATTGGCGGTCCGGGATCGCACCGGCGTGAAGATGGGCGAGGCGTTCATGGTAAAGACGCATCCGCAGTGGTTGCGGACGCGGGATTTGATTCGCTCGGGCGTGATCGGGGAGCTGCGGGCCATCACCGGAGCCTTCAGCTATTTCAATCGCAACCCGGCGAACGTGCGATCGGTTTTGGAGTGGGGCGGCGGAGGGATGATGGACATCGGGTGTTACCCCATCGTGACTTCGCGGTTTATTTTTGGGGCCGAGCCTTCGCGGGTGATGGGATTGATCGAGCGGGATCCGGACTTCAAGACCGACCGGCTGGCGTCCGTGATTATGGACTTCCCGGCGGGGCAGGCGACGTTCACGTGCAGCACGCAAATGGTGGCGCACCAGCGGATGGAATTCTTTGGGACCAAGGGGCGGATCGAGATCGAGATTCCGTTCAATGCGCCGGCGGACCGGCCTACCCGCATTCTCATCGATGATGGGCGCGATCTGTTCGGCGGTGGCGTGACCACCGAGAGCTTTCCGGTCTGCGACCAGTACACCATTCAGGGCGATGCGTTTTCCCGGGCAGTGCGCGGCGAAGGCGAGGTGCCGTCTTCGATTGAGGATGCGATTTTGAATATGGCGGTGATTGAGGCGGCGCTCCGGTCCGGGGAATCCGGCAAGTGGGAGAAAGTTGAGGCTTAGCGCGGCGTCCAAGAAACGGGTTTGACGG
>Ga0210384_10000905_pt1:35000-42451 | contig 42451 bp, 42 predicted proteins | sample IncBWH2MmetaG_FD_160574 | JGI IMG/M metagenome (GOLD analysis project Ga0210384, IMG submission 160574) | Forest soil microbial communities from Barre Woods Harvard Forest LTER site, Petersham, Massachusetts, United States - Inc-BW-H-2-M | ecosystem: Environmental > Terrestrial >... | reverse complement strand
CGCCAAGCTCGACTTTTCGGAACTGGTCATCTCCAACGGCGGCGGCATGGCGGTGCAACAGGCCACGGCGGAACGCTGGCTCGGGATCACCGGTTGCCCGGTGGTGGAGGGCTACGGCCTGTCGGAGACCTCGCCCGTGGCCACCAGCAACCGGCTCGACCGGCGCGAGTTCACGGGCACGATCGGCCTGCCGATTCCCTCCACCGACATCGCCATCCGTGACGACGACGGCGCCGACCTGCCCTATGGCACTCCGGGCGAGATCTGCATCCGCGGCCCGCAGGTGATGGCCGGCTACTGGAAGCGGCCCGACGAGACCGCCAAGGTGATGACCGGCGACGGATTCTTTCGCTCGGGCGACATCGGGGTGATGGACGAGCAGGGGTATGTGCGCATCGTGGACCGGAAGAAGGACATGATCCTGGTGTCCGGTTTCAACGTGTATCCGAACGAGATCGAGCAGGTGGTCAACCTGCATCCGGGCGTGCTCGAGTGCGCGGCCATCGGCGTGCCGGACGAACGATCCGGCGAAGCCGTGAAGTTGTTCGTCATTCGCCGCGATCCGGCACTTGCCGAGGCCGATATCGCGGCGTATTGCCGCGAGAATTTCACGGCGTACAAGCGTCCGAAGGTCATCGAATTCCGCGACGAACTGCCCAAGTCGAACGTCGGCAAGATCCTGCGGCGCGAGTTGCGCTCTCCTGCTTCCTGAAGGGTCCCGCCAGCACCGTGCCAGCCATCGCGTCTCCCGTCCCCGCTCCGGCCGCGATGCCTGCACCCGCGACCGGCGAGCCTGGCACGCTCGCGTTGGCGTTGCGGCGCGCATTGGGGCTCACCCTGCTGGAGCGCGGCTGGCTCTCTGCCAACCAGGCGGTCTTCCACGCCGCGGGCGGGACGCCGGCCACCGTGGTCGACACCGGCTTCAGCAGCCACGCCGACCAGACCATGGAGCTGGTCGACCATGCGCTGGCGGGCGAACCGCTGGGCCGCATCGTCAACACCCACCTGCATTCCGACCACTGCGGCGGCAACGCGGCCCTGCAGCGACGCGGTGGCCTGGAGACCTGGATTCCCGCGCGCAGCGTCGCCGCGGTCCGTCAATGGGACGAGGACAGGCTGAGCTACCGGCTCACCGACCAGCCCTGCCCGCGCTTCGTGACCGACCATGCGCTCGTGCCGGGCGAGCGGATTGTGCTGGGCGAGGCGGCCTGGGAGATCCATGCCGCGCCGGGTCACGACATGGACGCGGTGATGCTGTTCGAGCCGCAGACACGCACGCTGATCGCGGGCGACGCGCTATGGGAGGAGCGGCTCGCCATCATCTTTCCCGAGCTCGAGGGCAAGGACGGCTTCGGGCCCACGCGCGCGACCTTGTCGCTGATCGAGCGCCTCAGCCCGCGCACGGTATTGCCCGGGCACGGGCGCCTGTTCGACGACGTCGGAAGGGCGCTGGCCGCCAGTCGCGAGCGCGTGGCGGCGTTCGAGCGCGCGCCGGAGCGGCATGCGCAGCATGCGGCTCGGGCCCTGCTGATGTTCCATCTGCTGGAGGTGCGCGAAGGCGGCTTCGACGAACTGGTGGACTGGATGTGCCGCACGCCGATCTACCGGACGGTGGCTAGTCGCGCGGGCATGGACGAGGCGCGCGCCGCTGCGTGGGCGTCGATGCACTTGCGTCGGCTCGTCGACGACGGCGCGCTCGTCGAGCACGATGGACGCGTGGCCGTGCGGCCGCAGGCGCAATAGCGTGCGTGCCATGGCCAATCCGGACGACACGACGATCCCGGGCGAGGATTTCATCGATACGCTCGCGCCGGCGCCGCCGATCGCGCCGGCGGTGGAGCTGCGGATGCAGTCCGATGCGCCCGATCGTCTCGTGTTCTTCTTCAGCGGCTTCGACCCGAAGAGCGCGACGTTCTATCACCGGCTGTTCCGCAGTGGCATCTCGCAGCGCAACGCCGCGTACGACGAGACGCTGGCGCTGGGCAAGCGGCACCGCATCGGGCGCTGGGCATCGGTCTGGACCTCGCTGTGGCGCGGCGCCTCGTCGGCGTTGGGCGGTCGTCCCGTGACGATGCGCACGCGCGTGCATTTCATGCGCTGGGACGACATCGTTCGGCGCCACTGGCGGCGCGCGCCGATGACGCTGGCGCGCGACTACTGGAACGTCTACGCGGGCGGCCTGACGTCGGGCGTGCTGATGCGCGTGTGGCGCGCGGCACCGGCAGCGTTCTGGATGGCCATGTTTCCGTTGCTCGTCGGCGTGCTGTCGGTCGCGGCGGGCGTGCTGGTCGTGGGCGGACTGCTCGCCGCGAGCGGCCTCGTTCCGCTGTTCACCTCGCTGGTCGTCGGCCTGGTCGTGGGCGCGCTCGGCTGGCGCCTGCTGGCGGCCTGGGTCGACTGCGAGTGGCTGTTGCGCCTGTACGCGTTCATGCGCGAACAGGCCATCGGCGAGGTGCCCGCGCTCGAGGCGCGGCTGGACGAGATGGCGTCCCGGCTCGTGGAGGCTGTCGAGGCGCGGATGCGGCAACCCGGTGCGGCTCCGCTCAAGGAGATCATGGTGATCGGCTACAGCTCGGGCACCATCATGGCGGCGACGGTGCTGGCGCGCGCGATGCCCAAGCTGGCGGACGTCGTCGACAGCCGCCGCACGAACAAGGGCACGACGCTGTCGCTGGTGACGCTGGGGCAGTGCATCCCGATCGCGGCCGAGTGGCCCGGCGCCGGGCGCTTCCGGCATGACCTCGACGTGTTGGCCGAGAGCCCGATGCTGACGTGGCACGACTATTCCGCGGCGTCCGATCGCGCGGCGTTCTGGAAGGCGCCGCCCTGGCCAGAGCCCGCCCAGTTGAAGGGCTACCAGGCGTCTCCGCCGTTCAAGGCCGCGCCGGGCGCTCTGCGGTTCGCCACCATGCGACGCAGCCGCCGCGAGATGCACCTGCAGTACCTGCGTCCACCGCGCGGGCGAAGCGAAGGTGATTCATACGACTTCTTCGTGCTGGCCTGCGGGCCGCAGACCTTGGCCGAACGACACGCCCGGGCGAAGCCGGCAAGCGACCTGCGGGGCTGATTTCACGCCTCGGGCGAACGTCGCGAAGGCGTGGTCGTCGGTCCCGCACCTGCTGCGCGAGGAAGCCGACCTGTGGGCACGCCAGGGAGCGTTGCTGTTGGCGCTCAACTGAGGCGTTTGCTTCTCGCCAACACAAACGCCCGGCATGCCGGGCGTTGTCGTTGGTGCTGCGGGAAGTATTCGCGGGCGGCTACCGAGGCCTATTCGCCGGTGCGGCGACTATTCGCGCGCTCATATTTCCGCGCCCACAAAGCAAAACGCCCGAGCTATTGCTAGCTCGGGCGGTTGGCTTGATATTAGCCTGACAATGTCCTACTTTCACACGGGAACCCGCACTATCATCGGCGCAGAGGCGTTTCACTTTCCTGTTCGGGATGGGAAGGAGTGGGACCACCTCGCTATGGTCATCAGGCTTAACTGGGTGCCTGGTCGTCACATGACGGCCAAGCCAATTCAGGGAATCGAATCTATTATGATTGCTGCCAACAGAGGGCAAACACGCTTTGACGGGCTGTCGCGGATCGGGATCACGGCGACATGCGTCAAAGTTATAGGGTCAAGCCTCACGGGCAATTAGTATCGGTTAGCTTAACGCATTACTGCGCTTCCACACCCGACCTATCAACGTCCTGGTCTCGAACGACCCTTCAGGGGGCTCAAGGCCCCGGCAAGACTCATCTTGAGACGAGTTTCCCGCTTAGATGCTTTCAGCGGTTATCTCTTCCGCACTTAGCTACTCGGCAATGCCACTGGCGTGACAACCGATACACCAGAGGTGCGTCCACTCCGGTCCTCTCGTACTAGGAGCAGGCTCTCTCAATCTTGCAACGCCCACGGAAGATAGGGACCAAACTGTCTCACGACGTTTTAAACCCAGCTCACGTACCTCTTTAAATGGCGAACAGCCATACCCTTGGGACCGGCTACAGCCCCAGGATGAGATGAGCCGACATCGAGGTGCCAAACACCGCCGTCGATATGAACTCTTGGGCGGTATCAGCCTGTTATCCCCAGAGTACCTTTTATCCGTTGAGCGATGGCCCTTCCATACAGAACCACCGGATCACTTTGTCCTACTTTCGTACCTGCTCGACTTGTCAGTCTCGCAGTCAAGCACGCTTATGCCAATGCACTATCACCACGATTTCCGACCGTGGCTAGCGTACCTTCGAACTCCTCCGTTACACTTTGGGAGGAGACCGCCCCAGTCAAACTGCCTACCATACACTGTCCCCAACCCGGATCACGGGCCAAGGTTAGAACCTCAAACACACCAGGGTGGTATTTCAACGTTGGCTCCATCAGATCTAGCGACCCGACTTCAAAGCCTCCCACCTATCCTACACAGATCTGTTCAAAGTCCAATGTAAAGCTACAGTAAAGGTTCATGGGGTCTTTCCGTCTTTCCGCGGGGAGATTGCATCATCACAAACATTTCAACTTCGCTGAGTCTCTGGAGGAGACAGTGTGGCCATCGTTACGCCATTCGTGCAGGTCGGAACTTACCCGACAAGGAATTTCGCTACCTTAGGACCGTTATAGTTACGGCCGCCGTTTACTGGGACTTCAATCAAGAGCTTGCACCCCATCATTTAATCTTCCAGCACCGGGCAGGCGTCACACCCTATACGTCGACTTTCGTCTTTGCAGAGTGCTGTGTTTTTATTAAACAGTCGCAGCCACCGATTCTTTGCAACCTCATTGGGCTCCATCCGCGAGGGACTTCACCTACTAAAGGCACACCTTCTTCCGAAGTTACGGTGTCAATTTGCCGAGTTCCTTCTCCAGAGTTCTCTCAAGCGCCTTAGAATACTCATCTCGCGCACCAGTGTCGGTTTGCGGTACGGTCGTCTATAGCTGAAGCTTAGTGGCTTTTCCTGGAAGCTGGGTATCACTCACTTCGTCTGCAAGCAGACTCGTTATCACTCCTCACCTAAGCCCGGCGGATTTGCCTACCAGGCATGGCTACAAGCTTGAACCGGGACATCCAACACCCGGCTGAGTTAACCTTCTCCGTCCCCACATCGCACTATAGATCGGTACAGGAATATTGACCTGTTTCCCATCAGCTACGCATCTCTGCCTCGCCTTAGGGGCCGACTCACCCTACGCCGATGAACGTTGCGTAGGAAACCTTGCGCTTTCGGCGAGAGGGCTTTTCACCCTCTTTAACGCTACTCATGTCAGCATTCGCACTTCTGATACCTCCAGCAGACCTCACGATCCACCTTCACAGGCGTACAGAACGCTCTCCTACCACTTGCAATAAATTGCAAATCCGCAGCTTCGGTAACTGGCTTAGCCCCGTTACATCTTCCGCGCAGGACGACTCGATCAGTGAGCTATTACGCTTTCTTTAAATGATGGCTGCTTCTAAGCCAACATCCTGACTGTTTTAGCCTTCCCACTTCGTTTCCCACTTAGCCAATTTTGGGGACCTTAGCTGGCGGTCTGGGTTGTTTCCCTCTTGTGTCCGGACGTTAGCACCCGGTGCACTGTCTCCCAAGCTGTACTCATCGGTATTCGGAGTTTGCAATGGTTTGGTAAGTCGCCATGACCCCCTAGCCATAACAGTGCTCTACCCCCGATGGTAATACTTGAGGCACTACCTAAATAGTTTTCGGAGAGAACCAGCTATCTCCAGGTTTGTTTAGCCTTTCACCCCTATCCACAGCTCATCCGCTAGTTTTGCAACACTAGTCGGTTCGGACCTCCAGTGCGTGTTACCGCACCTTCATCCTGGCCATGGATAGATCACCTGGTTTCGGGTCTACACCCAGCGACTTGGACGCCCTGTTCGGACTCGGTTTCCCTACGCCTCCCCTACTCGGTTAAGCTTGCCACTGAATGTAAGTCGCTGACCCATTATACAAAAGGTACGCAGTCACCTTGCGGCTCCTACTTTTTGTATGCATGCGGTTTCAGGATCTATTTCACTCCCCTCCCGGGGTTCTTTTCGCCTTTCCCTCACGGTACTTGTTCACTATCGGTCGATTACGAGTATTTAGCCTTGGAGGATGGTCCCCCCATATTCAGACAGGATTACACGTGTCCCGCCCTACTTGTCGTGCACTTAGTTCCACAGAAGTCTTTTCCTGTACGGGGCTATCACCCGCTATGGCCGGACTTTCCATTCCGTTCCAGTAAGTCGTCTGCTAAAGAGCACAGGCTGTTCCGATTTCGCTCGCCACTACTTTCGGAATCTCGGTTGATGTCTTTTCCTCGAGCTACTGAGATGTTTCAGTTCACCCGGTTCGCCACAGTGGCCTATGTATTCAGCCAAAGTTACTCCTTGCGGAGTGGGTTCCCCCATTCGGAAATCTCCGGATCAAAGCTAATTTGCCAGCTCCCCGAAGCTTATCGCAGGCTATCACGTCCTTCGTCGCCTGTAATCGCCAAGGCATCCACCACATGCACTTAGTCACTTGACCCTATAACTTTGACGTCTCCCGACTAAGGAGACATCGTCAAGGACTGAAATCACTGACTGGATAGTCAGTATTTGAGTATTTCGCGTTTGCCTATCAAATTCGTCGTATTGCTACTTCGAAGATGAATATATCTGTTGACGCAATCATAATATCGTTGACGGCACGGTGCCGGCGGGCCTTTACCCCCGACGGCTTTCCGTCAACGATTTCGATTCGATTCCATGAATTGTTAAAGAGCAACAGCCACTTGCGTGACAGACCGAAGCGGCCCGTCCATTGCTGGACAGCCGCTTGGGTCTGTGACGTGGGCAACAGTGAACAGCCGATGCTGTGTCGAAGTGTGGTGGAGGATGTCGGGATCGAACCGACGACCCCCTGCTTGCAAAGCAGGTGCTCTCCCAGCTGAGCTAATCCCCCACGATGTTTTGACCGTGTGGTGGGCCTGGTTGGATTCGAACCAACGACCCCCGCCTTATCAAGACGGTGCTCTAACCAACTGAGCTACAGGCCCACGGTGTTCGTTCATGCTGTTGAGAGCGTAACGTTCGACTCGCGGGTCTGTCCGCGTGTATGCGTTGACGCTCGCACGCGCACTTCCACTGTTGTTGTCTAAATAAACAGCCGATAAGCGTGAGCGCAAGAACTTGAGTGCGTTTTTTCCAGAAAGGAGGTGATCCAGCCGCACCTTCCGATACGGCTACCTTGTTACGACTTCACCCCAGTCACGAACCCTGCCGTGGTAATCGCCCTCCTTGCGGTTAGGCTAACTACTTCTGGCAGAACCCGCTCCCATGGTGTGACGGGCGGTGTGTACAAGACCCGGGAACGTATTCACCGCGGCAAGCTGATCCGCGATTACTAGCGATTCCGACTTCACGCAGTCGAGTTGCAGACTGCGATCCGGACTACGACCGGTTTTCTGGGATTGGCTCCCCCTCGCGGGTTGGCGACCC
>Ga0210384_10000905_pt1:0-32500 | contig 42451 bp, 42 predicted proteins | sample IncBWH2MmetaG_FD_160574 | JGI IMG/M metagenome (GOLD analysis project Ga0210384, IMG submission 160574) | Forest soil microbial communities from Barre Woods Harvard Forest LTER site, Petersham, Massachusetts, United States - Inc-BW-H-2-M | ecosystem: Environmental > Terrestrial > Soil >... | reverse complement strand
CGACGCGCTCCATCTGCTGGGGCGTGCGGTCGAGCTGCTTGTCGGCGCCGATGTCCACCGTGCGGATGGTGACCGGCAGCCCGGCCAGCGACCGCACCACCTTGCTGTAGGCCTCGTACTGCTCCTCCTCGCCGGGCAACCGCCCCGCGCGGTTCATGAACAGGAACTCGCTGCGGAACAGGCCCACGCCCACGGCGCCGGCGTCCAGCACCGCCTGGGCGTCGCTGGGCAGCTCGATGTTGGCCAGCAGCTCGATGGGCAGTCCGTCGAGCGTGACCGCCGGCGTGTGGCGCAGGCGGTCCAGCCGCGCCCGTTCGAGTTCGACCTGGCGTTGGCGGAAGCGGTATTCCTCGAGCACGATGGGAGAGGGGTTGACGATCACCACGCCGGCGTCGCCATCGATGATGATCCAGTCGTCCTGGTTGACGATGCGGCTTGCCTCCCGCGCCCCGACCACGGCCGGGATGTCCATGCTGCGCGCGACGATCGCCGTGTGCGAGTTGCGGCCGCCGACGTCGGTGACGAAGCCGGTGAACACGCTGCGCCTGAATTTGAGCATGTCCGCCGGGGCGATGTCGTTGGCCACCAGCACCAGCGGGTCTTCGCCCGCGAAGTCGCGCGGGCCGTGGGGCGCCGCGGCGTCCAGCGCGTCGCCCCCGAGGCGGCCCAGCGCCGTGATGACGCGCTCGACCACCTGCTCCAGGTCGGCCTTGCGGTCGCGCAGGTATTCGTCCTCCATCTCGTCGAACTGGCGCGCGATCACCTCCAGTTGCGACGACAGGGCCCACTCGGCGTTGTAGTGGCGCTCGACGATCCATTGCCGGGTGGCCTCGGACAGCGAATCGTCCTGCAGCAGCATCAGGTGGACGTCGAGCAGCGCCACGAGCTCGTCGTGCGCGTCCTCGGGCACGTCGCCCTTCAGCGCGGTGAGTTCCTCCACCACGAGGTCGCGGGCGGCGCGCAGGCGACGGACCTCGCTCTCGATCATCCCGGGCTCCACGTAATAGTGGGCGACGTCGACCCGGCTCGATGCGACGAGCACCGCGCGGCCGATCGCGACACCGCGCGACACGGGCAGACCGAACACCTGAATGCTCACGAAACTCCTCCGTGGAGCGGCGGCTCGCCGCAGCGGCGTCCGACCTGCCCATCCAGGCAATGTAGCAGCCTCAGCTTGCGGGGACGATGCCCTGGGGCATGCTCAGCACCCGGTTCGGGTCGACCGCCTTCTTGACCTGCTGCAGGCGCGCGTAGTTGGCGCCGTAGTACGCGGATTGCCAGTTCGCGAGCAGTGGATCGAGGTAGTTGACGTACGCCCCTCCGGTGCTCCAGGCCGACATGGCCGCGCGCATCCCGTTGGCCCAGCCCGGGTCGTAGGGATGGCCGGTGACGTCGGCAGAGGCGTACTCCACGCTGAACAGCGCATCGCGGTGCGGGAAGGCCGTCGCGTCGGAGGCGACCCGGCCGAGCGCGCCGCCCATGTGGTCGAAGATGTAGGACCCCACGCCGTTGGCCTGCGCCAGCGCGGTGGCGGCGTCGATGAGCGCCTGGATGCCCGCGTCGGCCAGGGGCTGCGAGAAATAGTCGGAGCTGAGTACCTCGGCGTAGCGCTGGATCGTTCCCGTCGAGGAATACGCCTGCAGGCTGCACTGCGCGACCGATCCGGCGGCGCAGGAGCCGAGCGCGACGTCGTGGTAGCTCTGCTGCACGAGCGTGGGCGACGAGGCGGGCGTCGCGCCGGTGGACGCGAGGAAGGCGTTCCACCAAGGCGTCATGTACGCGGCGCTGCCCAGGCAGTACGCCGTCACCGTGAACATGCCGTTGCCCTGCCAGATGCCCACGTAGATCTGCGCCCAGATGTCGTCGGGCAAGGATCGGGGCCAGGCTTGCCAGGCGTTGAACACCGCGGCGAAGTCCCGTGTCAGGAACGTGGTTTGCGCGACCGTGATGTCCTGCGTCGGATGCGTCCGGATCGTGAACGCCGTGGCGATGCCGAAGTTGCCGCCGCCACCGCCGCGGATCGCCCAGAACAGGTCAGGTTCGCTCGTCTCGCTGCAGGTGCGCAGCTGGCCGTCGACGGTGACGATGTCGGCCGACACGAGGTTGTCGCAGGTCAGGCCGAACTTCCGATCGAGCACGCCGATGCCGCCGCCCATCGTGATGCCGGAGATGCCCACGGTGGGACAGGAGCCCGACGGAATGCACACGCCCAGCGCGATCAGCCCTGAGTAGACCTCGGCCAGGCGCGCGCCGGCCCCGATCGTGGCCGTGCCGTCGCCGTTGGCCGTGACCGAGTTCAGCGCGGTGACGTTCAGCACGACGCCGGTGGTCGTCGAATAGCCGGCCCAGCTGTGGCCACCGCAGCGCGCCGTGACGGCCAGGCCCTTCTGCTGCACGAAGGCCAGCGCGGCCTGGATGTCGGCGACGGAGCCGCAGCGCACGACGGCAGCGGGCTTGATGCCGTCGTAGAGCGTGTTGGCGAGGAGGCGCACGCTGTCGTAGGCGGCATTGGAGGGCAGCACCAGCGAGCCTTGCAGGCGCGAGGCGAGCGGCCCGAAGTCGATGCCGCCGCTCACCAGTCCGCCGGGCGGGCTCGGCGGGGATGCGGTCGACGATCCCCCGCCGCAGCCCGCCAGCAACGCGGCGAGGCCGCCGCCACCTGCCCGAAGGAAGTGCCTGCGATCCACTCGTGTTCTCCCGCGCGCCTGCCGCGCCGCCGGATTCTAGGAGTCGATGCAGGCCTGCAGGGCCGACGCGCGCCAGCGGAACTCGCCCTTCTGCGGAGTCACGCCGCGGTCACCAACGATTCACGGCGGCGTCATCCCCGATCGCGACCATCGCCTGCATATAGTTCGGGAGAAACCCATGAGCGAATCGATCGATGCGAGGGTCGCGGCCACGTCGAGGTCGCTGGAAGGCCTGCGTCGCCCCGATCGGCCGGCGGGCCGCACGCAGCGCTCGCACGTCGCGCCGACCCTGCAGGTGGTCTGGGCCCGGCACCTGGACGACGTGCGTGCCGCCCAGCGCCTGCGCCACCAGGTGTTCGTCGACGAGATGGGAGCCCAGGCGACGCCCGCGCCCGGCGCGCCTGCCGGGCATGACGTGGACCTGTTCGACGAGTTCTGCGAACACCTGCTCGTGCGCACCGTGCCGGGCAACGACGAGCCGGGCGAGGTCGTGGGCACCTACCGCGTGCTCACGCCCAGCGCCGCGCGCCGCGCCGGCAGCTTCTACAGCGACACCGAGTTCGATCTCACGCGCCTGCGTCCGCTGCGCGACCGGATGGTGGAGCTCGGCCGCAGCTGCGTGCACCCCGACCATCGCTCGGGCGTCGTGATCCTGGCGCTGTGGGGCGCACTGGCCCAGTTCATGGAGCACAACGCCATGGAGACGGTGATCGGCTGCGCCAGCATCTCGATGCGCGACGGCGGCCATTGCGCCGCGAGCCTGTGGGCGCGCCTGCGCGAGACCCACCTGGCCTCGGTGGACCTGCAGGTGCGACCGCGCGTGGCGTTGCCGGTGGATGACCTCGACCAGTCGCTGGACGTGGAGCCGCCCGCGCTCATCAAGGGCTACCTGCGCATGGGCGCGAAGGTGCTCGGCGCGCCGGCCTGGGATCCGGAATTCAACACGGCCGACCTGCCGATGCTCACGCGCGTGGCCGACGTCCCCGCGCGCTACCAGCGCCACTTCCTGGCCTGAGCCAGGCGGGGCCTTACTGGCCTTCGCCGAACTTGTCGTTGACCAGCGCCGTGATGGCGTCGGTGGCCTGCTGCTCGTCCGCGCCCTCGGTCTCGAGCTCGACCTCGGACCCGAGCCCGGCGGCCAGCATCATGATGCCCATGATGCTCTTGGCGTTGACGCGGCGGCTGTTGCGGGTCATGAACACCTCGCACTTGAAGCTGCTGGCCAGCTTCGTGAGCTTGGCGGAGGCGCGGGCGTGAAGGCCCAGCTTATTGCTGATGACGAGCGTGGTTCGGATCATTCGAGAGCGGGGATTGGACCTGGTTCTGCGGACGCGTCTGCGCCACCTGCATGACGCCTTGCGAGGCGCCGGAGACCGCGCGGGCGACCAGCGCGTCGAGCGGCTCGCCGAGATAGCACAGCGAACGCCACAGCATCGGCACGTTCACCCCGGCGACCACGCGCACGTTGACGCCGTCGGACAGCCGCTGCGCGACGTTGCACGGCGTGGCGCCGAAGACGTCGGTGAGCACCAGCACCTCCGGGGCGTTGAGCCGGACGAGCGCCTCGCGCGCGAGGGCTTCAACGGCTTCGGCCGACATCGTCGGCTCGACGTCGATGGCCTCGAACAGATGGCCCTTTTCGCCATAGCAGTGTCCCGCGACGGACAACAGCGCCGAGGCGAGGGGGGCATGAGCGATCAGCAGTACAGCGGCCACGTGAGGGGAATCCGAGCGTCTCGGGACGACGCAAACGCACGATTATCGGCTGGGAAGTTCGGCAAACCTAATACGCACTGTCCGCATGCAGGGGCACTCGCCGCTTTTCGCGGTTGTTTTGCACGCTTGCCGGAGCTCGGCGCATCGCCATGAAGCTCAATTGGGGCCGGCCACCGGCTTTTCCAGGTCGAATCGGAGACCCTCCTCGAACGGCTTGAGGGCCGCCTCGGGCAACGACTGTCCCACGGCGCTGGCCTGGAACACTCGCGTGCCGCGCGCGAACACGCGGATCGCTTCGTCGACCCTTGCGCCGTCGGGACGCTGGCCATGCAGATGGACACTGGAGTTTCCTGAAAACGGGGTGATCCCGCCCAGGTTCAACGCGCCAGCGCGCACATCGGACGACCGGATCGCGGCGACGGCACTGTCGCGCAGGGCGAACAGCACGGCGTCCACCCGTGCCGGGTCGCCCACGTCGGCGGTCGCCACGCCGTAGGTGACGCCGCCGGCCTCGCAGGACAGCATGAACAGCTTCAGCGGCACGCCCGCCACGGTCACGTCGCGCTGGAAGCGCCCCGGCCGGCAGGGGAGCTCCGTCACGAGCTGGGTGTCCGGCAGCGCAACGCTGCGCCAGTCCCAGGTCGGCGTGCACGCGCAGGCCCCGGCCAGCGCGATCGCGCCGAGGAAGGTGCGGAAAAGCGTCATCGAGCGCCCATCAACGGGTGTATCCGAATGTTTTCCAGCAAGCATCTGGTCATGATGGCTCAACAGGCGCGAGGGACGTCGCGATTCACCCTCCTGGGGGATGGAATGTCCGCCCAACGCTGGGCAACATGACAAGCATTCACAATCGATACCGTTTGTAACCTGTGCAACCGCGGGCGCACAATGCGGGTCGACCTCTGGCGTGACTCGCGCTGTGCGAAGGAGGGTTCCCATGACAATCACACTGGCCTCGAGCCGAGGCACCATGACCGACCAGGCGTCCGACAAGCCTCGCCCGGAACCCGACGAAGGCCACTGGCGCGAGATCATCGGCCAGATCGGCACCGAGGTGGGCCTTCCGCTGTCGGCCGCGCTCGAGCGCGTCACCGTGCTCGCCACCACCGGCAAGATCGACCGCGCCGGCCTGCGCATGCTGCGCGACGAGATCGAACGCGCCCGCCGCGCCGGAATGATCGGCCAGCAACTGGCCCGCTTCGCTTCCGGCCGCATCCGCCAGTCGCCCGAGCAGATCAGCGTCACGCAGATGCTTCGCGAAGTGCTGCTGCAACGCAACCGGGAGGCCTCCGCGCGCCAGATCGAGATCAGCCAGGCGCTGAAGCCGGCCGAGGTGGTGGTCGACGCCACGTTGCTCTACGCCCTGATGCAGGCCGTGGTGGACTGGAGCCTCGACCTCGCGCAGAAGAAGCTCGAATTCAAGCTCGACATCAAGGCCTGGCCGCCGTATGCCCGCCTCACGGTGCGATTCGCGCATGCCAGTTCCGACGCCACCGATCGCCTCACGCCGCTGGGCACGCCGCTGCCGTCGCTCGACTCGATGTCGTGGCGCCTGGTGCAGCAGATCTCGTGGACGCTGGGCCTGGCGATGGAGCGCAGCGTGTCGGAAGACGAGACGACGCTGACGATCGAGTTCCCGCGCACCATCCATGACGAGATCGAGGGCGTCAGCGTGGTCGAGATCGACCAGGGCTTCGGCGTGTCCGACAACTCCAAGCCGCTGGCAGGCAGCCACGTGCTGGTGGTGGCCGGCGGGCGCGAGATGCGCTCGCTGATCAAGGAATCGATCCGCCACATGGGCCTGCTGGTGGACTTCGTCAACGGCGTCGAGGAAGCCGAAGAGTTCTGCCGCGACGCGCTGCCGCACGCGATCGTCTACGAATCGGTGCTGGCCGGCGATCGCTTCCAGAAGCTGCGCAACGGCATCTCGGCCGAGATGCCGTCGTTCGTGTTCATCGAAGTGGCGCCCGAAGGCGGCGCGCTGCAGCTGTCCACCAACAGCCCCGACAACGGCGCGCGCATCGGCCGCGACGCGGTGATGCAGTCGCTGCCGTCGGCGCTGATCTTCGAGCTGTCTCGAACGATCTGAGCCCCCGGGCACTGGACCGCGGTTCAGTGCCCGCCGAACACGGCCTTCAGGATCGCGCTGCCGGTGCCCACCGGATCGGCGCGGATCTTCTTCTCTTCCTGGCCGATCATGAAGAACAGGCCGTCGAGCGCCTTGCGCGTGACGTACTGCTCCACGTTGGCGTCCTCCGGCTTGACCAGGCCCAGCGACGAGCCCTTGCTCGCCACAGCGTTGTACTTGGCCGCCAGCGACACCTTCTCGGTCTGCGCCGTCACGATGGGCAGGAATTTCTCGCCCAGCGGCGCGCGCGTCTTCGTGGCGAAGAAATCGGTGACCGAGGTGTCGCTGCCGCGCACGATCTTCACGGCATCCTCCACCGACATCGAGTGCACGGCGTTCAGCAGCAGCGGCTTGGCCTCGGGCACCGCCGACTCGGCCGCGCGGTTCATGGAGTTGACGAGGTCGTCCACCTTCTGCTGCTGGCCGAGCATCTTCAGCATCGACTCCGCGCTCTTGAGTGCGCCCGGCAGCGGGATGCGCACCTGCGGGTTGTCGAGGAAGCCACCCGGCTTGCCGAGCAGCGACACGGCGCTGTCGGCACCGCGTACGAGCGCCGCGCGCACGCCGGAGGCGGCCTCCGTCTCGCCGAGAGCGAAGGCGTTGGCCGCCTCGCCCAGCAGCGCGAGGCAGGCCGAACGGGCCAGGAAGAGCGTGGCAAGGGCGGGCGTAAACTGACGTCGTTGCATGTGGAACCCCATGAAGTTCGTTTGCGCGTTCGCCCCGCCCGCCATCGTCGCTCTGGCGTCCGCCGTCGGGCTCGCGTCGCCCATGCTAACGGCTTGCAGCCGCGTCGAACAAGCGCCGGCGCTGTCGTACACGCTGCTCGACGGCCGCAGGAGCGACCTCTCCGCCCTGCGGGGCCACGTGGTGCTGGTGAATTTCTGGGCCACCGACTGCGCCCCCTGCGTGGAGGAGATGCCCGCGCTGGTGGCCAACTGGCGCCGCTATTCGCCGCAGGGTTTCGAGACACTGGCCGTGTCCATGCGCCACGACGCGCCCGCGCTGGTGGCCAACTTCGCCGAGGCCCGGGCGCTGCCGTTCGGCGTGGTCATCGACAACACCGGCGAGATCGCGCAACGGCTGGGCAACGTGCAGTTCACGCCGACGTCGCTGCTCATCAACAAGCGCGGCGAGATCGTGCGGCGCTGGCTCGGCAAGACCGACTTCACGACGATCGGGCCGCTGATCGCCGAGCTCCAGGACGAGTCCTAGTTCGCGGGGCCCATGTCCAGGCCGGCATGCTCGGCCTGCTTGTCGGCGTGGTAGCTGGAACGCACCATCGCGCCGACCGCCGCGTGGCTGAAGCCCATCTCGATGGCCTTCTGCTCGAACATGCGGAAGGTGTCGGGGTGCACGTAGCGCGCCACCGGCAGGTGGTGGCCGGACGGAGCGAGATACTGGCCGATGGTGATCATGTCGATGTCATGCGCGCGCATGTCGGCCATCACCTGCAGGATCTCCTCGTCGGTCTCGCCCAGGCCCACCATGATGCCGCTCTTGGTGGGCACGTCGGGGTGCGCCGCCTTGAACTTCTTGAGCAGGTTCAGGCTGAACTGGTAGTCGCTGCCGGGACGGGCCTGCTTGTACAGGCGCGGCGCCGTCTCGAGGTTGTGGTTCATCACGTCGGGCGGAGCGGCCTTGAGGATCTCCAGCGCGCGCTCGTCGCGGCCGCGGAAGTCGGGCACCAGCACCTCGATGCGCGTCTCGGGCGAGAGCTCGCGGATCTGGCGGATGCATTCCACGAAGTGGCCGGCGCCGCCGTCGCGCAGGTCGTCGCGGTCGACGCTGGTGATGACCACGTACTTGAGCTTCAGCGCGGCGATGGTGCGCGCGAGGTTCTTCGGCTCGTCGACGTCGAGCGGATCGGGGCGGCCGTGGCCGACGTCGCAGAACGGGCAGCGCCGCGTGCACTTGTCGCCCATGATCATGAACGTGGCCGTGCCCTTGCCGAAGCACTCGCCGATGTTGGGGCAGGACGCCTCCTCGCACACCGTGTGCAGGTTGTGCTCGCGCAGGATCTGCTTGATCTCGTAGAAGCGGCTGCTGGGCAGCGCCGCGCGCACGCGGATCCAGTCGGGCTTCTTCAGCTGCTCCGCCGGCACGATCTTGATCGGGATGCGCGACGTCTTGGCCTGCGCCTTCTGCTTGGCGCTGGCATCGTAGGCGGGCGTGGCGACGTCGGGGGAGTTGGCTTCGGTGGACATTCGGTGCGAGCGTGCGGCTCGAAAATCGGCTGGTGAGAGGTCAGCGCGCGAACTGCGCGCGGAGGCGGCGGCCCAGCGCGTCGGCCACCGTTGCCCGGTCGGCAACGACGCCCAGTGTAGCGAGATCGATTGTTTTCAGCCCGGCATAACCGCAGGGGTTGATCCGATCGAAGGGTTGCAGATCCATGGCGACATTCAGTGCGACGCCGTGATACGTGCAGTGGTTGCTCACTTTCACACCCAGCGCGGCGATCTTTCCCAGCCCCCGGAACGGGTCGTGCGCCGGCCGGTCGCCGCCCAGCGCGGCATGTCCGAACGGGTCGGCCAGCTTCACGTAGATGCCCGGCGCGCCCGGGACGCGATGCCCCGTGACGTCGAAGTCAGCCAAGGTGCGAAGCACGGCCTCCTCGAGCCGGAACACGTATTCCTTGACGTAGATGCCCAGGCGCCGCAGGTCGACCAGCGGGTAGGCCACCACCTGGCCGGGCCCGTGGTACGTGACCTGGCCGCCGCGGTTGGTCTGGACGATGGGCACCTCGCCGGCGTCGAGCACGTGCTCTGCCTTGCCGGCCAGGCCTTGCGTGAAGACGGGCGCGTGTTCGACGAGCCAGATCTCGTCGGGCGTGTCGGCAGTGCGTCCGGCCGTGAACGCCTTCATCGCGTCCACGCTCGGTTCGTAGGGCGCGCGGCCGAGGTCACGCAGCACGGGCAGGACGGGCGAGCCGTCCGGGGCCGTCGAGGTCATCGGGATCGGATCCAGGCTGGCGCGGAAATGCGCCGGATGCCTGATTTTAAGGCACCGACCCCGCCGCCGTTCAGGACGGGGTGATCTGCTTGAGCTTGAGCAGTCGCTTGAAGTCGCGTGTCGCCTTGAAGGCCTCGAACTCGGCATCGATGGCGTCGCGGTCGACCGTCTCGAGCTTGCGCGCAAGGCAGGCCAGCACGAACGCGTGCTCGTCGCCGTACTTGTTCACCGACCAGCCGATGCCCCCCGAGTTCGGGCACCCGGGCCAGAAGGCGATCCAGCGCCAGTCCGGATATTCCTTCTCCTCGCGGCGCCGCACGGCGTGCACGAGCCGCACGCCCACCACGCCCGAGGTGTTGCGAGTGGTCATCCGGTTCTTCATGCCGATGGGCGGCGGTAGCTCGGCCAGGGTCACCTTGACCCATTTCCGGGCCGCGGTCTCGGCCTTGGTCCAGGTGCCGAACTGTTTCAGCGTGAAGTTCTTCTGGTGCAGCTTTTTCTGCCGAACGATGCGCGCCATCACGCACTTTTCGGTCTCGTTTCTGGTGAGATGCATGAAGCCTCTGAGAGTCGCTTCTCCACCTGGCCATCACAGAACGATCTTGACCATCGGATGCGCGGTCAATGTCCGGTACAACTCATCCAGCTGCGGACGGCTGGTGGCTGTGACCGTGATCGTGATGCCCAGGTAATTACCCCCCTTGCTGGGTCTGGTCTCCACCGTCGTGTGATCGAAATCCGGATCGAACTGCCTGGCTACCTGCACGATCGCGTCGACGAACCCCTCCGCGTGCGGGCCCATCACCTTGATGGGGAATGCGCTGGGATACGTGATCAGCGATTGTTCGGGAGGAATCTCGTGCATGGCGGACCAATGGGTTCAAATGGATTGCGATTGGATCGCACGTTGGTATGCCTGGTGCAGACGGGCATAAACCGGACCCGGCCGCCCGCGCAACGCGCCATGGCCAACGTGCTCGCCGTCGAGACGCGTGACGGCGACGATTTCCTTCGAGGCGGAGCTCAGGAGCACCTCGTCGGCCGACCGGACGTCGGCCTCGCTCACCGGGCGCAGGTTGAACGCCGTCCCGGTCTCTTCGCACAGTTCGCGCAGCAGTTCGATGCGCACGCCGGCCAGCACCCGGCCGTCCGGCGCCGGCCCGAGCAGCGCGCCCTCGTGCACCACCCATACGTTGCTGGACGCGCCTTCCGTCAGCCAGGGGCCGCCGGCCTCGTCGTCGCGCAGCAGGATGGTTTCGTCGGCGGCCTGGTCGGCCGAGATCTTGCGCGCCAGCACGTTGCCGAGCAGCGAAGTGCTCTTGATGTCGCCGCGCTGCCAGCGGAAATCGCGCGCCGTGACGCAGGCCAACCCCTGCAAGCGCTGCGCCGGCGTGGGAAGCGACCGCTCACTCGTGGTGACAAACACCGTGGGCGTGAGGCCGACCGGCGCGATGTGGGAACGGAGCGCGACGCCGCGCGTGACCTGCAGGTAGACCAGCTGGTCGCCCGCGGGGAACGCGGCGATCACCTTGCGCAGGCGTGCCAGCCAAGTCTCGCGATCCAGGTCGACCTCGATCTCCAGCTTGGCCAGGCTGCGCTCGAAGCGCGCCAGGTGGTCGTCGAACCTGAACAGCCGGCCCTGGTAGACCGGGATGGACTCGTAGGCGCCATCGCCGAACAGGAAGCCACGATCCATCACCGAGACCTTGGCCTGGTTCAACGGGAGGAACTCACCGTCGAGGTAGCACAGCGTGTCGGGCAAGTGGTTCATGGTCGGAAGCTCCTGGGCGAGCCGCGGCGCGCATGGCGCCGGGGCACTGGAAACCCAAGCGGGGGACGGAATCGATGCGGGCTGTCCATCGCTCAGGTCACAAGACTACTTGATCCAGAGGCGGATGGCATCCCATGCGCGCCCGAACAGGCCCGCCTGGGGCACATCTTCGAGGACCGTGAGCGGAATCGTGGCAATTGCGGCCCCTGCGGCGGTAGTCACCCTGAGCGAGCCGACGCGCTGGCCCTTGGCGAGCGGCGCCACCAGCGGGTCGGTGCGCTCCACCACGGTCTTCAGGCGATCGCCCTCGCCCTTGGGCACGGCCACGAAGATGGCCTCGGCGCTGCCGAGCACCACCTGCGCCTGCGTGCCCTTCCACACCGGCACGGGCGCGCCCACCGGCTTGCCGGCCTCCACAAGGCGCACGTCGTCGAAGGCCGTGTAGCCCCAGTTCAGCAGCTTCTGGGCCTCGTCGGCGCGCGCCTCCTTGGCCGCGGTGCCCATCACGATGGCGATGAGGCGGCGCTTGCCGTTCGGGAAGTCGCGCTGCGCGCTGGCGAGCAGGCAGTAGCCGGCGGCTTCGGTGAAGCCGGTCTTCATGCCGTCCACGCTTGGATCGCGCCGCAGCAGGATGTTGCGGTTGTCCTGGCGGATGTTGTTGAACTTGAAGTCGCGCTGCGAGTAGTAGTGGTAGTACTCGGGGAAGTCGCGAATGATGTGCTGCGCGATCGCCGTGAGGTCGCGCGGCGTGCTGCGCTGGCCGGCCTCGGTGAGGCCCGCCGCGTTCTTGAACGTGGTGTTCTTCAGGCCCCAGGCCTGGGCCTGGCGGTTCATCATCGCCACGAAGGCGTCGACGCTGCCGCCCACGCCTTCGGCCAGCGCCACGGCCGCATCGTTGCCCGAGTCGACGATCAGGCCCTGCAGCAGTTCGTCGACCGTGGGCGTCATCGTGGTGTCGATGAACATCAGCGAGCCGCCGCCCTTGCGCTCGGCCCAGGCACGCGCCGACACGGGCATCTTCTGGTCCAGCGCGAGCTTGTGCTCCCTGAGCGCCACGAAGACCAGGTAGGCCGTCATCAGCTTGGTGAGCGAGGCCGGGTCGGCTGCGGCGTCGGCGGCGCGCTCGGCGAGCACCTGGCCGGCGTTCATGTCGATCAGCAGGTACTCACGCGCGGCGATCTCGGGGGGCGGCAACGCCTGGGCGAACGCGGCGACGCCGGCGGTGGCCAGGCTCAGGAGGGCGAGGAGTCTTTTCACGGCGGTGCCGACGTCACTCGGCGAAATTGCGGAGAACCAGCGCCTTCAGGAGCATCAGCTGGCCATGGAAGAAATGCCCCGCGCCGGGCACGACGACCACCGGAAGCGCCTGCGGGCGGGCCCAGTCCATCGAGGCGGACAGCGGGACGACGTCGTCGGCCTCGCCGTGGATCAGCAAGGTGTCCTCGATCACGGGCGGGACATGATGCTTGACGGTGGACGGGGCGATTAGCACCATCCTCCGAGCCTTCTCGGCCTCGGAAAGTTTCGCGGCAGCGCTCGCGGCCACGTAGCCGCCGAACGAGAAGCCGCCCAGCACCAGCGGCTCGCCGGCCACGCGGTGCGCGGCGATCACCGCCAGCGCGTCGTCGACCTCGCCGCGGCCCTCGTCCCAGGCGCCGGCCGACTGGCGCACGCCGCGGTAGTCGAAGCGCACCACGCGCCAGCCGCGCTGCACCAGCGCGCGCGCGACCGTCGTGACGACCTTGTTGTCCATCGTGCCGCCCTGCAGCGGATGCGGATGGCAGATCACCGCGAGGCCGCGCTGCGGCAGGTCGGTGGTGGTGTCGACCGCGATGCTCAATGCGCCCGCGGGCCCGGCAATCTCGCCGCGCTTGGTGAAGGTGTTCATGGCTCAGCGGCCGACGTCAGGGGGCAGGAGCAGACGTTCGACCGGCTTGCCGTTGACGAGGTGCGAGTCGACGATCTCGTCGATGTCGGCCTTGTCGACGTACGTGTACCAGGTCTCGTCGGGGTAGACGACGGCCACCGGGCCGCCGGCGCAGCGGTCGAGGCAGCCGGCCTTGTTCACGCGGATGCCGCCCGGGCCCGCGAGTCCCGCCTGCTTGACGCGCGACTTGCAATGGTCGAAGCCGGCCTGTGCACCGACCAGCGCGCAGCTGTCCTCGCCGGGCTTGCGCTCGTTGAGGCAAAAGAAGATGTGGTGCTTGTAGTACATCCGCGCATTGTAGGAAGCCCCGGCCGCCGGGCTGCCTGACGTGGCTTCAGGCCGGGCGGTCGGTGCGTGCCAGCCGCCTGAACAGCGCGGCACCGGCGGCGAACGGCCACAGCCAGCCCACCCAGTGCGCGAGGCCGTGGAAGTGGATGAACCGGCCCTGCTCCCATTGCTGCAGGCTCTCGGCGTAGTACGGGTCGGCAGATGCCTGGGCAACCAGCGCCACGCTCACCGACAGCGCCACCAGGCCCAGCGCCGCCGCCGGCCGCTGCCCGATGAACACGAGCGCCAGCGCCACCACGCTGCCCAGAGCGAGGCCCGCGGGCACGGTGGAGGTGACCCAGCCCAGCGCATGCACCGGGCCGAAGTTCAGCGCCGCCGACAGGGTGTTGGACGCCAGGCCCACGATCACGGCCACCGGCACCAGCACGGCGCGCCGCCAGCCGGGCCGCATGATCGCGAACGCCACCATGCACGGGCCAAGCAGTCCCAGCGCGACGGCGAAGCCTTCCGCCGCCTTGGACATCGGCCCGGAGTTCTCGCCCAGGCTGGCCCACAGCCAGTCGAACCACGAGGCCAGCGGATGGTCGTTGAGCAGGTCGTACGCGGCCTCCTGCAATCGCTCCCACGAAACGCCCTGTCCGAACGGCACCGTGCTGGGATACAGGAAACCCACCGGCCACAGCACCAGCAGCGCGATCGTGGCGCCGCTGTGCGGCAGGAACCAGCGTTCGCGCAGCGTCGACCAGCGCACCCCGGCGCCGGCCGAATGCACCGCGATCGCCAGGCTCAGTCCCGCGGCGGCGCCGAGCGAGTTCAGCGTCCAGTCCATCAGCGACGGGTAGCGTGTGGGCAGGAAGTGCTGGGTGAACTCCATCACCCACGACAGCGCCGACGAAAAGACGCAGGCGATCAGGCCCGCGGCGAACGCGCTGCGCCCAAGCCGCAGCGCGCTGGCGTAGACCAGGGCGCCGAGCGGCATGTAGCCCACGAAGTTGGACCAGTCGTCGAAGCCGATGTGGTACCGCGGCCAGGGCGGCACCAGCAGCGCCGACAGCGGCTGGCCGGCCGGCCAGAACCAGCCGCTGAACGGATACAGGCTCGCGTAGACCACGAGCCCGGTGAAGACGATGGTGAGCGTGAGCGCCGAGCTCTCGCGCGGATGCGCCGACGCGCCCGCGGGCAGGCGCGGAATGCGCGCGGGGGCGCGGGCGGGCGGGGCCATGCGCCGTCGCTCAGAACGGCTTGACGACCACGAGGACGACGATGGCGGCGAACAGCAGCACGGCCATCTCGTTGAACACGCGGAACCAGCGCTCGCGGCGGCGGTTCTCCAGCTTCTCGAAGCTGCGCAGCATGCCGCGGCACATGTGGTGGTAGCCGATGGCCACGACCACCAGCAGCAGCTTGGCGTGCAGCCAGCCCATGTGCAGCCACGCCGGCTGCATGGCGACGAGGATCACGCCCAGCGCGATCGCGCCCACCATCAGGAAGCTGGCGAAACGGTACAGCTTGCGCGCCATCAGCAGCAGGCGCTCACGCTCGGCGTGGCTGTCGCTGGGTACCTGCGTCAGGTTGACGAACAGGCGCGGGAGGTAGAACAGCCCCGCGAACCAGCTGGACACGAAGACGATGTGCAGGGCCTTGACCCAGAGATATCCGCTCATGGGAGCCCATTATGAGTGGGCCCGGCGCGGTCATCCCGCGCGAAGCCGCGGGATCCATGCCGGGACGGCGGCGTCTCCTGGCGGAAAAGAAAGAGCCCCGGTATCCACGAGTGGACGACCGAGGCTGCAAAGCCTTGACGCTGTCATCACGCAAGGCACCTGCTCAGGGAGGAAAAGCAGGGGACAATGTCCTCACGGACACCATCCACTCTGGAATGTATCAGATGATGCGGCTTGCGCGACAGCAAAACTGCGCATCCGCAGCGGCGAAATACCCGCTTTTTCCTGTCAGAAGGCTATCTCCCGTGTCTCTCCTGCCCCCGTTTCCCGCCAGCCGTCCGCGCCGCATGCGGCGCGACGCCTTCAGCCGCGAGCTGATGCGCGAGCACCGCCTGAGCGCCGGCAATTTCATCCTGCCGGTGTTCGTCATCGACGGCGAGAATCTTGTCCAGGACATTCCCAGCATGCCCGGCGTGCAGCGCATGACCATAGCCCGCCTGCTGCGTGTCGCCGAGGAATGCGTGGCGCTTGGCGTGCCGGCGCTGGCCCTGTTCCCGGCCATCGAGCCCTCGCTCAAGACGCCCGACGGCGCAGAGGCGCTGAATCCCGACGGCCTGATCCCACGCACCGTGCGGGCGCTGAAGAAGCGGTTCCCCGAACTGGGCGTGATGACCGACGTGGCGCTGGATCCGTTCACGTCGCACGGCCAGGACGGCCTGCTCGACGAGACCGGCTACATCGTCAACGACTCCACCGTGGCCCAGCTCACCCGCCAGGCCCGCGTGCAGGCCGAGGCCGGCGTGGACATCGTCGCCCCCAGCGACATGATGGACGGCCGCATCGGCGCGATCCGCACGATGCTGGAGGCCGACGGCTACCTGCACGCCCGCATCATGGCCTACAGCGCCAAGTACGCCAGCGCCTTCTACGGCCCGTTCCGTGACGCGGTCGGCTCCGCCGCCAGCCTCGGCAAGAGCAACAAGAAGGTCTACCAGATGGACCCGGCCAACTCCGACGAGGCCCTGCGCGAGGTGGCGCTGGACATCGCCGAGGGCGCCGACATGGTGATGGTCAAGCCCGGCATGCCGTACCTCGACATCGTGCGGCGCGTGAAGGACGAGTTCCGCATGCCCACCTACGTCTACCAGGTGAGTGGCGAGTATTCGATGCTCAAGGGCGCCGCCATCAACGGCTGGATGGACGGCGAGGCCGTGATGATGGAATCGCTGCTGGCGTTCAGGCGCGCCGGCGCCGACGGCGTGCTCACCTATTTCGCGCTGGAGGCGGCGCGGGTGCTCAGGCGCGGCTAGGCATACGGATCCGCGAAGCCCAGCCCGCCCAGCACCTCCGTCTCGCGCGCCTCCATGCACGCGGCCTCGGGGCCGTCGTCCTCGTGGTCGTAGCCCTGCGCGTGCAGCGTGCCGTGCACCAGCAGGTGCGCGTAGTGGGCGGCGATCTCGATGCCTTGCGCCTTCGCCTCGCGCTCGACCACCGGCGCGCATAGCACCAGGTCGGCCTCGATCTCGGGCTCCTGCACGTAGTCGAACGTGAGCACGTTGGTGGCGTAGTCCTTGCGGCGGTATTCGCGGTTGAGCGCGCGGCCTTCGTCCTCGCCGACGATGCGCACCGTGATCGCGGCGGGCAACTCCAGCCCTGCGCGGATCCAGCGGGCGACCTTGTGGCGCGGCAGCAGCGCGCGGTGCGTGGCGTCGGCGAACTGCAGGCTCAGCTGCAGGCCGGGGAGCGGTGCGCGGGCCATCAGGAACGTCCTCCGCGACTGCTGCGCCTGCCTTCCTGGAACGTGGCCGTGGCGGCCGGCGCGGCCGCCGCGCGTTCGACCGGGGCGTCCGGCTCGCCGCGCGACGAGGCGGCCTCGTAGGCCTCGACGATGCGCGCGACCAGCGGATGGCGTACCACGTCGGCGGCGCCGAACCGCGTCATGGCGATGCCCTTGACGTCGCGCAGGATCTCCGACGCGTCGGCCAGGCCGCTGCGCGCGCCGCGCGGCAGGTCCACCTGCGTCAGGTCGCCGGTGACCACGGCCTTGGTGCCGAAGCCGATACGGGTGAGGAACATCTTCATCTGCTCGGGGGTGGCGTTCTGCGCTTCGTCCAGGATCACGAACGCGTGGTTCAAGGTGCGCCCGCGCATGAACGCGAGCGGGGCGATCTCGATGGCGCCGCGCTCGAAGGCCTTGGTGACGCGCTCGTAGCCCATCAGATCGTGCAGCGCGTCGTACAGCGGGCGCAGGTACGGATCGACCTTCTGCGACAGGTCGCCGGGCAGGAAGCCCAGGCGCTCGCCGGCCTCCACCGCGGGACGTGTCAGCACGATGCGCTGCACGCCGGCGCGCTCCAGGGCGTCGACGGCGCAGGCGACCGCGAGAAAGGTCTTGCCGGTGCCGGCCGGCCCCAGGCCGACGGTGATGTCGTGCGACAGGATCTGGCGCAGGTACTGCACCTGGTTGGGCGTGCGGCCGATGAGATTCGCGCGCCGCGTGTGCAGCACGATCTCGCCGCCGGCCGCGGCCTCGACGGGCGCCACCGGCCTGGCATGGCCCTGGATCACGTCGCGCTGGGCCTCGTAGAGCAGCAGTTGCAGCTGTTCCTCGTCGATCGGGCGGCCGCTGCGCTCGTACAGCGCCTCGATCAGCGCCAGCGCGCGCGGCGCCTGCAGCTTGCCGCCCTCGACGCGGAAGTGCTCCTGGCGACGGCCGATGACGACGTTCAGGCCCTGCTCGATCGCGCGCAGGTTCTCGTCGAGCACGCCGCAAACATGGGCAATGCGTTCGTTGTCAGGTGGGGAGAAGGCGCGGCGGACGATCACGGAATTGGCGGGCGTTTGCTTCGTTGAATGTCAGTGATTGTCGGCGGAACAGATAATCGCCGCATGATCGGACGTCTCACGGGCATCGTCGCGGAAAAAGCGCCCCCGCAAATCCTGGTGGACGTGCAGGGCGTCGGCTACGAGGTGGACGTGCCCATGAGCACGTTCTGCAACCTGCCCGGCCTGGGCGAGCGCGTCACGCTGCTCACGCATTTCGTGGTGCGCGAGGACGCGCAGCAGCTGTTCGCCTTCCTCACCGGCGAGGAACGCGCCACCTTCCGGCTGCTGATCAAGATCTCGGGCGTCGGGCCGCGCACCGCGCTGGGCGTGCTCTCGGGCCTGTCGGTGGGCGACCTGGCCGGCGCCGTGGCGCGCCAGGAAGGCGGCCGGCTGCAGAAGGTGCCGGGCATCGGCAAGAAGACGGCCGAGCGGCTGCTGCTGGAGCTCAAGGGCAAGCTGGGGCCGGAACTGGCCGGCGGCGGCGCGACCATCGCCAACGACGCGCAGGGCGACATCGTGCAGGCGCTGATCGCGCTCGGCTACAACGAGAAGGAAGCGGCGATGGCGATCAAGGGGCTGCCCAAGGACGTCGGAGTGTCCGACGGGATCAAGCTGGCCATGAAGGCGCTGTCGTAGGCCTCAGTTCTGGCGCGCAGTGGCCTTCACGTCCACCGTCTGGCGCTTGCCCTTCGCGTCCTCGACGACGAGCTTGATCGGCACCACGTCGCCGGCCTTCAGCGGCGCCTTCAGGCCCGTCAGCATGATGTGCAGGCCGTTCGGCTTGAACTCCACCGGCTTGCCGGCGGGCAGCGGCAGCGCGTCGACGCCGCGCATCTTCATCATCTCGCCCTCCATCTTCATCTCGTGCACCTCCACCGAGGCGGCCACGGGCGAGCTGGCGTCCACCAGCTTGCCGCCCTGGACGGACGTGATCGTGAGGTAGGCGGCGCTGGTGGTCTGCTGCGGCACGGTGGCGCGCACCCAGGGCTTGTCGACGGTGACCTGGGCGTGGGCGGCGCCGGCCAGCAGGGCGGCGGCGAGGAAAAGGACGGATTTGTTCATGGCGGGAATCGTACGCGAGCCAAGTTGGAGCGCCTGTCGCCCCGAACGTTCCGGCCGGCGTCATAATCACTGCATGTCCATACAGACCGACGATTTCGGGCCCGCCAATGCTGGCGATCCGCGACCTGCGCGGGTCGTCGGCGCCAATCCGGCATCGCCCAACGAAGAGGCGATGGAGCGCGCCCTGCGGCCCAAGCGCCTGGACGACTACGTTGGCCAGGTCAAGGCGCGCGAGCAGCTCGACATCTTCATCGGCGCCGCCCGCAAGCGTGCCGAGTCGCTCGACCACGTGCTGCTGTTCGGCCCGCCCGGCCTCGGCAAGACCACGCTGTCCCACATCATCGCGGCCGAACTGGGCGTGAACCTGCGCCAGACGTCCGGCCCGGTGCTGGAGAAGCCCAAGGATCTCGCCGCCATCCTCACCGGCCTCGAGCGCAACGACGTGCTGTTCATCGACGAGATCCACCGCCTGTCGCCGGTCGTCGAGGAAATCCTGTATCCGGCGCTGGAAGACTTCCAGATCGACATCATGATCGGCGACGGCCCCGCCGCGCGCTCGATCAAGCTCGACCTGCAGCCGTTCACGCTGGTGGGTGCCACCACGCGCGCCGGCATGCTCACCAACCCGCTGCGCGACCGCTTCGGCATCGTCGCGCGGCTGGAGTTCTACACGGCCGAGGAGCTGGCGCGCATCGTCACGCGCTCGGCCGGCCTGCTGGGCGTGCCCATCGACCCCGACGGCGCCCACGAGCTCGCCCGCCGCTCGCGCGGCACGCCGCGCATCGCCAACCGCCTGCTGCGCCGCGTGCGCGACTACGCCGACGTGAAGGCCCAGGGCCGCATCACCGTGCCGGTGGCCAACCTGGCGCTGGCGATGCTCGACGTCGACCCGCAGGGCTTCGACGTGATGGACCGCAAGCTGCTCGAGGCCATCGTGCACCGCTTCGACGGTGGCCCGGTGGGCCTTGACAACGTCGCCGCGGCCATCGGCGAGGAGTCGGGCACGATCGAGGACGTCATCGAGCCCTACCTGATCCAGCAGGGCTACCTGCAACGCACGCCGCGCGGCCGCATCGCCACCGTCGCCGCCTACCGCCACCTGGGCCTGGCGCCGCCCGCCCGCGCGGGCGTCGACCTGTTCGGGCAGCCGCCCGAGCTCTAGTCGGTGCGCGCCGCCAAGGCCGCGGCCACCGGCATCCGGTCGGCCGATTCGTCGAGCGTCGGCGCGCCCACGTCCAGGTGGCTGGTGTCGTTCCAGCCCACCAGCGTCAGGCCCGAGCTGGTGTGCAGCAGGCGATTGATGGCGGCGTTGTCCAGCGACCAGATGCGCGGCGCGTCCAGCGGCACGCGGGCGGCGGCGCGATAGAGGCAGTCGAGCACGCCGCCGTGGGCCACCAGCACCACGGTCTTGCCGGCGTGGCGCTCGGCGATGCGCAGCGTGGCCTCCACGCAGCGCGGGTAGAACACCGTGAGCGACTCGCCGTTGCCCGGAGCGAACTCCGGGTCGCGGCTCTTCCAGCGCGCCGACTGCCCGGGCCAGCGCTCGGCCACCTCGGTGTGCGTCATGCCCTGGAAGCTGCCGAAGCTGCGCTCGCGCAGGCCGGGGTCGAGCTCCAGCGGGACGCGGTTGAAGCCCGCGATGGCCTCCGCGGTCGCCTTCGCGCGCGCGAGGTCGCTGCTGACGACCACGTCGGGATGGTCTTCCGCGAGCCAGTGCGCCGTGCGGCGGGCCTGTTCGCGGCCGCGCTCGTTGAGCGGGATGTCCAGCTGCCCCTGCAGGCGGGCCTCGACGTTCCAGGCGGTCTCGCCGTGCCGTACCGCGATCAGTCGCGTCGCTTCCCCATGGCTCATGCAATCGGTCTTTCGTCAGAAGCTGTGAAAGGTTGCTCAGGCGCCCCAGACGATGGGCTGCTTCTCGGCCAGGGCGCGCCTCATCATCTCCACCATCGGCCAGACGCGCTGGCGCAGGCTGACCGCGTCGGCCTTGGGTGAGGCGTCATCGCCGTCGTCGGCGGGCCTGGGACTCTCGGCCGCGACCGCCGCCTCCAGCGCGCTCATGGCGGCCGCCAGCTGGTCGACGTCGATGATGCCTTGCGGCGCCGCAGGCTTTCCGATGAGCGACAGCACGCGGTCGCCCACCGGCTGCGTCATGATCAGGTCGCCGGTGGCCTTGCTCTTGAACTTGTACATCATGGTGTGTTGCCCAAATGAAAGCGGCCAAGGAATGCCTTGGCCGCGATTGTCCGCGATGTGCCCGACGGTTCGCGCGGAACCCGGGGGGTACTTCAGCGATTGCGGCGGACGCGCACCACTTCCACCAGCGCGATGACGGCCGCGCCGACGGCGGCGGCGATCAGCAGCGACTTGATCGGCTCGTCCTTCACGTAGCCGCGCGCGGACTCGACGGCCTGCTGGCTGCGGTCGCGCAGGGCGGCGGCGCGCTCGCGGGCGGCGTCGTAGCCGTCGCTCGCGCGGTCGCGAGTACGCTGGCCCACGCGGGCCAGCAGCGGCCTGGCGTCGCCGTACACGCTGGCCAGGCCGTCGACGGCGCTGTCGATGGCGGCGTGGGCGTCGCGTTCCGCGGCCTTCAGGGCGGCGGCGGCGCGATTGAAGTGCTCGGAGGTGGTGGCGGAGGTGTTGGACAGCGAGGTTTCGGACATGGGAACTCCTGGAGGGTTGGATTTCTTCGCCACGACCGTGGTTCGGCCTGGGCGCTGACAAGGCCGTTTCAAGTCTGCGCGGCACGCCGGCGCTTCGCGGTAGGGCCGGGACGTGCCTGCATGTCGGGCAGCCACGGGCCACGGCGTAGGACGGCGACTACAGGGCAATCAGCATGCGCGCTCAAAGGTCGCGGTGGCGCCAAGACCGCATCGCCGACGCATGTTTGGACCTCGGTTCCCGCTCGTCAGTGCGAGCGCTCCCCGGGTTCGCGCGACGACAGCGCGATGCAGAACGCCACGAGCTGGTCGATGTCGCGCGACTTGTCGAACACGCGATCGGCGCCGCTGGCCTGGCAGCGCGCGTGCATCTCGTCGGTGGCGTAGTTGCTGAGCACCACCAGCGCGGCGCCCGGACGTTCGCGGCGGGCCGCCGCGATCACGCCCAGGCCGGAGCCGGTGCGCAGGAAGATGTCGATGATCACCAGGTCGCAGCGCTCGCCGCCAGCCCGCAGCCACTGGACGGCGACGCTCTCGTCGGCCGCCGTGCCCACCACGTGCACCGGAGCGAGTTCTTCCAGAGCAGCGACGAGGCTCTCGAGGACGATGACGTTGTCCTCCACCACGTAGACGTCCAGCGCGCGCGGGGGCGTCTCGCGATCGCCCGGGCGCGCGCGCGGGGCCGTGCCGGCGGCCTGCGCGGAGATGCTCCGGGCGTCCATCACCGGCTGGCCGGGCCAGGGGCGCGGACGAGAAGCAGGCTGCGAGGACGGGAGACGGACATGGGGCGCGGCTTTCGCGGGGAACATTGACGACACCCCGAGGATGCGCCGATTGTTCGGCGTTGGCTGCCGGCCGGCTTCCCGACCGGCTGTAGTGCCTGTCCTACGTGTGCCGCAACGTGGCGGCGGGAAGATCAGAATCTCCACTGGCAGCTTCCTGCCGCACCGAGGAACCCCATGAGCCCATCCGCCACCCCTCCGTCGCCGTCCACGCCCGCGGCGCCCGCGCCCGCGCCCGCGCCCGCGCCCACGCCCACGCCCACGCCCACGCCCACGAGCGAGGGGCATGGCGAGGATCTCGATCTCGAAGAGGACGTCGCGCCCAACCTGGGCGGCGAGGATCAGATGCAGGACGCGTAGGCGTCGCGCTCAGAGGCTGCGCTGCGAGGCCGGCCTGCCCAGCCAGGATTCGAGCGCGGGGTCTTCCATCCACTGCCCCAGGCGGCGCCCCTGGACGCCGTCGCAGCCGGCCGCCATCAGCGCGGCGCACTGCGGCTCGGTGTCGGCGCCGACGGCGTGCACCTCCAGCCGCATCGCGTGGACCAGCTCCACGAGCGCCGGTACCCAGCGCGACTCGGCGCCCGCGCCGGCGCAGGCCTGTGCCAGCGCCGGGTCGAGCTTGACGCCGGCGAACGGCAGCTTCTGCAGCGCCGCCAGCGAGCTGGTGCCCGCGCCGAAGCCGTCGAGCAGCACGCGGATGCCCTGGCGCGCCAGCGAGCGCACCGCCGCCAGCGCGGCGTCGGGATCGGCCTGCAGCGCGGATTCGCCCACGTCGATCTCCAGGTCCTGCGGCGCACAGCCGGCGGCCTCCAGCGCGGCAGCCACGCGGCGCGCGTAGCCGGGCTGCGTCAGCTGCCAGTCGGACACGTTCACGTTCAGGCGCAGCGCGTGGCCCGCCGCGCGCCAGCGGCGCTGCTGCAGCAGGCCGTGCTCCAGCACCCAGTCGTCGAGCGCGCCGACCAGGCCGCGCTCCTCGGCCACGCCCATGAACTGGCTGGCGGCCACCTCGCCCAGCTCGCGGTCGCGCCAACGCAGTTGCACCTTCAGCGCCACGGCCAGGCCGGTGCGGGTGTCGAAGCGCGGCTGCGCGGCCAGGCGGAAGCGCCCTTCCTCGCCGGCCCGCAGCAGGCCCGCCTCGACGCGGTCGCGCTTGCGCTGCCAGCCCTCGAAGCCGAACTTGTGCAGCGCGAACGTCGAGCGGCTGGCCTGCTGCGCGCGATGCATCGCGATCTCGACGTGGCGCAGGATCTCGTCGCCCGACAAGCCGGCGCCCGGATAGGTGCCGATGCCGATGGCCACGGGCACGCCGGCCACGCTTTCCTGGGCCTCGATCAGGCGACGCGCGGCGGCCTCGGCGGCGGCCTCGCTGGCGTAGTCGATCAGCACGCCGAAGCGGCTGCCGCCAAGGCGGGCGCAGTAGTGCGGCAGGCGCATGGCGCCGCGCACCTGGGCCGCCAGCTCCGACAGGCGGCGGGCGCCCGCGGCGCTGTCGCCGCCCTCGCCGAACAAGGCGTCGCGGTTGAACTCGATGCACAGCACGGCAAAGCCCGCGCCCTGGCGCCCCGAGCGCAGCGCGTCTTCCAGCGTCAGCAGGAAACCGGTGCGATTGGGCAGGTGGGTGAGCTGGTCGATGCCGCGGTGGCCGGGCTCGCGCGGCGCGCCGGCACGGTGCGGGTTCGTCTCGCGGAACGAGAACACGCGGCCGATGGGCCGGCCCTGGCTCCACTGCGGCTGCGCGTGGCGCTCGATGACGGCGCCGTTGACCTGCGCGACCTCGTCGTGCGCCTCGGCCAGCGTGTGGGCGTAGACGTCCTCCAGGCGGCGGTCGTACGCGTCGACGTCCATCACGTTCATGCGCATCCACTCCTGCACCGCGCGGTCGTCGCCCGCATGCAGCACGCCGTCGGGCAGCGCCCACATGCGCGCGAAGCGGCGGTTGAAGGCGCGGATGCGGCCGTTCAGGTCGGTGACGAGGATGGCGTCGGCGGTGGCCTCCAGCGTGGCGCGCAGCTCGGACAACGCGGTCTCGCGCTCCAGCTCGATGCGGTGCTCGCGGCTGCGATCGCGCACCTGCACGAGGAACAGCGGGCAGCCGCCGTCCAACCACAGCGGCGCGATGCGGCGCGAGACCGCGCAGATGCGCCCGCTGGGCAGGTTCAGCTCGGCGTCGCTGTCGAGCACCGCGACGACGCCGCAGCGCACGCCGTCCCAGTAGGCCATGTCCTCGAGGTCGGCGACGGCGTCGTCGGCGTCCAGGCCCTCGAGGTCGGTGCGCTCCAGCAGCTCCTCGGCCTCGACGTTGGCGGCCAGGATCCGGCCGTGCGCCGCGTCGACGATCCATGCGGCATGGCCCATCGCGGCGAGCGCCGCGAACATGCCCGACAGGGGCTCCCTGGCCGGGACCTGCGCCAGCAGCGGCGGGTTGGAGGTCATGCCTCCGCCTCTTCCCGCACGTCCTCCTTCGGCGTGCTTTCCACGTCGAAGAAGTACGAGATGCGCTGGCGCGGCTTCAGGTAGTCGACGGCGCGCGTGGGAAGCTGCACCGGCTTCAGGCTGCGGCGGATGCCGACCTGCGGGGTCTTCTCGAGGTCGAGATGGACGGCCTCCTCGAGCGCCACGGCCGGGTCGTAGACCAGCACGCGCGGCTTGAGCGGGTGCGCCGCGTTGACGGCCATCACCATCGCGAAGCGGTCGTCGCTCAGCTGCACCACCGAGCCGGGCGGGTAGATGCCCATCATCTTGATGAAGCCGGACAGCAGCGTCTCGTCGAACTTCGAGCGGCACTGCGCGAACAGGCGCGACAAGGCCTCGTGCGGCGTGACGGACTGCGCCGGCGACGCGGGGTTGCACAGGTTGTCGTAGCGATTGACGAGCGCCACGATGCGCGCCGGCAGCGACATGCGCGGCAGCATCAACGCGCTGGGAAAGCCGCTGCCGTCGGCCAGCTCGTGATGCTGCGCGATGACCAGCTGCGCATCGGCCGACAGGCCCATGCGGCGGCCGAGGATCAGGCCCTGGGCCACGTGGTCGCGATACAGCGCGGCCTCGCCGGCATTGAAGTCGTCGCGCGCCAGGCGCACGCGATCGGGCAGCGCGATCTTGCCCACGTCGTGCATCAGCGCGCCGACGCCCAGTTCCATCAAGACGTTGGCGGGCACCGCCAGCTGGCGGCCCAGCATCAGGGAGACCACGGCCACGTTCAGCGAATGGGCGGCGTGGCGGTCGCTGGCCATCTCGCCCAGCACGCGCAGGCAGGGCTCGCCCTCCACCAGCATCTTGTCCAGCAGCGCCCTGGCGAGCTGCTGCGCGTCGGCATTGGCCTGCACGGGGTCGGTGAGCACCTTGTCGTTGGTGCGGCGCAGGTCGCGGCAGGCCTCGGTGAACTGGCGCTCGCAACGCGCGGCGATCTCCATCTGCGCGCTCAGCGCCAGCCTGGCCAGCTGGCGGGCGTCCAGCGCCTTGGGCGCCTCTTCCTCGACGTGCGACGGGGCGACGGGGGCTTCGCCGGCGGCGGCCGCGGGTTCCTCGATGTCGCTGCGCTCGGGACTCCACGTCAGGCCGGACAGGCCCAGCGCGCGGATCGTCTCGATCTGCTCGCTGGTGGTCAGCTTGAAGCTCGACAGCGGGAACGGATGCGACATCCAGCCGACGTTCAGGTGAACGAACATGCCGATACGCAACGCACTCGCTTGGATGGGGGTCGTCATTCGAATCTTCCTTGCCGGCCGCCGCCTGCGGCCGGTTCTAGTCTCTCGGTTGAATCGGCCAGTTCCCTGCCCGACTTGAGCGGACAGATCTCCCCATATGACGTTGGCGCACCGAAAACGCGCAAAATCCGGCTCGCAGGTGCCCATTCACGAATAAATGTTCTGCCTGCGAACAAATTCGACACTTCGAGAGACGCCCTTCATGACCGACGCCTTCATCTGCGACGCGCTGCGCACTCCTTTCGGCCGCTACGGCGGCGCCCTGTCGGCGGTGCGCGCCGACGACCTGGGGGCCATTCCAATCCGCGCGTTGCTGGCGCGCCATCCCGAACTCGATCCCGCGGCGATCGACGACGTCCTGTACGGCTGCGCGAACCAGGCCGGCGAGGACAACCGCAACGTCGCCCGCATGAGCGCGCTGCTGGCAGGTATACCCGTAGATGTACCCGGCGTCACGCTGAATCGCCTGTGCGGCTCGGGCCTGAACGCGGTGGGCAGCGCGGCCCAGGCGATCCGTGCCGGCGAGGCCGGCCTGCTGCTGGCCGGCGGCGTGGAGAGCATGAGCCGCGCGCCCTTCGTGATGCCCAAGGCCACGTCGGCGTTCGCGCGCGAGAACGCGCTCTACGACACCACCATCGGCTGGCGCTTCGTCAATCCGCGGATGAAGGCGCAGTACGGCGTCGACTCGATGCCCGAGACGGCCGAGAACGTGGCCGACGACTTCGGCATCGCCCGCGCCGACCAGGACGCGATGGCGCTGCGCTCGCAACTGCGTGCCGTCGAGGCCCAGAAGCGCGGCTTCTTCGACGCCGAGATCACGCCCGTGACGGTGCCGCAGAAGAAAGGCGACGCCCTCGTCGTGGCCAGGGACGAACATCCGCGCGAGACCTCGCTGGAAGCGCTGGGCAAGCTGAAGCCCATCGTGCGCCCGAACGGCACCATCACCGCCGGCAACGCCTCGGGCGTCAACGACGGCGCCTGCGCCCTGCTGCTGGCCAGCGCCGGCGCGGCGAAGACGCACGGCCTGACGCCGCGCGCCCGCGTGCTGGGCATGGCCGTGGCGGGCGTCGCGCCGCGCATCATGGGCATCGGGCCGGCACCGGCATCGAAGAAGCTGCTGGCCCGCCTGGGCCTGACCATCTCGCAGATGGACGTCATCGAGCTGAACGAGGCCTTCGCCGCGCAAGGCCTGGCCGTGCTGCGCCAGTTGGGCGTGGGCGACGACGATCCGCGCGTGAACCCGAACGGCGGCGCGATCGCGCTGGGGCATCCGCTCGGCGCCAGCGGCGCGCGCCTGGTGACGACCGCCGTCAACCAGCTGCACGCCACGGGCGGCCGCTACGCGCTGTGCACGATGTGCATCGGCGTGGGCCAGGGGATCGCGCTGGTCGTGGAACGGGTCTGACCCGCTGCCGGCTCAGGCCGGCGGCTGCCAGAGCTCGACCCGGTTGCCTTCCGGGTCGGTCACCCAGCCGAACTTGCCGTATTCGGACACCTCGGTCTTGTCGTCGACGGCGCAGCCCTCGCGCTTCAGCACCGCGAGCAGCGCGTCGAGGTCGGCCACCCGGTAATTGACCATGAACGGCGCGCCGCGCGTGCCGCCGAAGTAGTCGCTGTCGGCCGGGAAGATGCACCAGGTGGTATGCGAGGCCAGCGGGGATCTGCCGCCGGCGGGCTGCGTGGGCGCCGGCGGGAACGCGAGCCCGCCCCAGTCCTGCACGTCCAGCCCGAGGTGGCGCTTGTACCAGGCCCGCAGGCCCTCGGCGTCGCGCGCCTTGAAGAAGACGCCGCCGATTCCGGTCACTCGCTGCATCGCTTCGCTCCCGTCGGGTTGACTAGCGCGGCCGGTAGATCACCACCGTGCGCGCCATCTTGTCATGCCAGCCCTGCTTGCGCGCGTCGAAGGCCACCCAGGCCAGGCCGGCGAACAGCGGGATCGTCGAGATGAAATAGCCGACATAGCGCGCCAGCGCCTGCCAGAAGTCCACCGGCGCGAAGGTCTGGGCATCGACCACGGTCGCGGAGATCGCCAGCTTGCCCGGCGTCGCGCCCTTCATCACCCAGAACGCGATGATCGCGCCGCCCAGCGGCACCCAGTTCACGACGAAGCCGAGCACGCCGCGGCCGTCCGTCCAGCCGTCGCCGAACACATAGACCGCCACCGGCGTCACGACGAACATCACCAGGATCAGGTCGAGCAACCCGGCGGCCACGCGGGCCCAGAAGCCGACGTAGCGCACGCCGTCGACGGCGCGATCGGTGCCGGCCGAGATCGCGGTCGCGCTCACGACGCCGTGCCGGCGCGGCGTTCGCGCACCGCCTTCGCGAGGCTCGCCAGCAGCGGCTCGGTGTCGGCCCAGCCGATGCAGGCGTCGGTGATGGACACGCCCCAGGCCGGCGCCACGCCCGGCTTGAGATCCTGACGGCCGTCGGCCAGGTGGCTCTCGATCATCACGCCGGTGATGCGCGGGTCGCCGCCGGCGATCTGCGCGGCCACGTCGGCGCCCACGTCGATCTGGCGCTGGTGCTTCTTCTCGGAATTGGCGTGCGAGAAATCGATCATCACCTGTTCGCGCAGGCCACGTTCGGCGAGCGCGACGCAGGCGGCGGCCACGTCGGGCGCCTTGTAGTTGGGTGCCTTGCCGCCGCGCAGGATCACGTGGCAGTCGGCGTTGCCGCGCGTCTCGAAGATGGCGGCCTGGCCCATCTTGGTCATGCCCATGAACGCGTGCGACGCGTTGGCCGCGAGGATGGCGTCGGCCGCCACCTTGATGCCGCCGTCGGTGCCGTTCTTGAAGCCCACCGGGCACGACAGGCCCGAGGCGAGCTGGCGGTGGCTCTGGCTCTCGGTGGTGCGGGCGCCGATCGCGCCCCAGGACACCAGGTCGGCGATGTACTGCGGGCTCAGCAGGTCGAGGAACTCGGTGCCGGCGGGCAGGCCGATCTCGGCCACGTCCAGCAGCAGCTGGCGAGCCTTGCGCAGTCCTTCGTTGATGCGGAAGCTGCCGTCCAGGCGCGGATCGTTGATGTAGCCCTTCCAGCCGACCGTGGTGCGCGGCTTCTCGAAGTACACGCGCATCACGACGAGCAGGTCGTCGGCGAGCGCGTCGGCCACCACCTTCAAGTGGCGCGCGTACTCCAGCGCCTGGTCGTGGTCGTGGATCGAGCACGGGCCCACCACCACGATCAGGCGGTCGTCGGCGCCGGACAGCACCTTGGCCAGTTCGGCGCGCGCGCCCTCCACCAGCGACACGGCGCTGTCGGGCGCTGGCATGTCATCCAGCAGCAGGGCCGGGGAAATGAGCGGGCGCACGGCGCCGATGCGCACGTCGTCGACGCGGGTGGTGTCCAGCGTCGTGCCGAGTTGCACGCCGACCTCGCGGTCGTGCCGCCAATCGTCTGGGAGAGTCATCGCCAAAGCTTTCGGGTTCCTGCCGGCATTGCGGCAAACGCTCGATTATCGGGCACCCGCGGCTTCCGGGGCGATGGCTTCCACCTGGACCACCAGATGCACGTCGTCGCTGACGAAAGGCTCGCCGAAGGTCGCTCCGAAGTCGTGGCGCTTCAGGTCGCCCGTGAAATCGCCGCCGCAGACCTCGCGCTTCAGGCGCTCGTCGCGCCGGCAGCCGAACGACTTCGCGTAGAGGGACAGCGGCTGGCCGACGCCGCGCAGCGTGAACTCGCCGCGCACTTCCTTGACGCCGCCCGCGGCATCGAACTGGAACCGCGTGGCGACGAAATACGCCTCCGGGTACTCCGCGGCGGCCAGCAGGTCGGGCTCGCGCAGGCGCGCGTCGAGCACGCGCATGCCGGTGTCCAGCGTGGCCACGGGAATGCGCAACCGCAGGTCGCCTGTCTTCGCGCCGCGATCCACCGTCACCTCGCCCGTGACCGGGCCGATGCGCCCGCGCAGGGTGGAGGTGCCGAAGTGCAGCACCTCGAACGTGACGAAGGTGTGGTCGGGATCCAGCTGGTAGGTGACCGGGCCCGCAATGGACTGCGCCAGCGCGGGCGCGAGGCCCGGGCTGGCGCAGGAAAGCACGAACGCCGCCTTGAGGGCGGCGCTGCCGAGCTTATTGCTTGACGGCTTCAACCTGGATGACCAGATGCACGTTGTCGGGGAAGCCGTAGTTCAGGCCGTAGTTGACGCCGTACTGGCTGCGCACGATGGTCGTGTCGAAGTCGCCGCCGCAGACTTCGCGCTTGATCATCGGGCTGTTGTAGCAGTTGTAGTTCTGCGCCTTCAGCACGACCGGGTTGGTCTTGCCGTTGAGGGTCAGGTTGCCGTCGATCTCGCTGACCTTGTCGCCGTTGAAGGTGAACTTGGTGGCCACCAGGTGGGCCGTCGGGTTGACGGCGACGTTGAGGATCTCCTCGCTGGAGATGTGCTTGGTGAACGCGGCGGTGCCGGTGTCCAGCGACGAGGTGTCGACGGTGACGTCCAGCGAGCCGGTCTTGGCGGCCTTGTCCAGCGTCACGGTGCCGCTGGTCTTGTTGAAGCGGCCGCGGTTGGTGGACGTGTTGAAGTGGCCGATCTCGAACGTGGCGAACGTGTGGCTCGGCTCGATGGCGTAGGTGGCCGATTCGGCGTGGGCGGCAGCGGCGAAGCCGAGGGCGGCCAGGGCCGCGATCAGGGAAATCTTCTTCATGGGGAACTCCAGCGGGTCAGGAAATGAGAGATGGAAGCGTCCCGGCGCTGACCCGCACCACCGGCTGCCGCCCCGCGAGGGGCAAGGGGGATTTCTTCAGGCTGTCAGAGCGGCGCCACGCCGGTCAGGGCGATCTTGAACTTGACCGCGACCTCGTCGGCCAGCTGCGACGTGTCCGTCCACTCGCCTTCGCCGATCTTGAAGTCGTTGCGCTTGATGGTGAACGTGCCGGTGGCGGTGGTGGCCGCGCCGGCCTGGGTCAGGGCGATGGGCACCACGATGTCCCTGGTGGTGCCCTTGACGCTCAGCTTGCCGGTGACGTCGTACTTGCCGCCGCCCTTGGCCTTGATCGCGGTGGACGCGAAGGTGGCGTTGGGGAACTTGGCGACGTTGAACCAGGTGGCCTTGGGCACCTCGGCGTCGGTCTCGGGCGAGCCGAACGACGCGCTGCCGGTGGCGATGGTGAAGGCCACCTTGCCGGCCTCGGGCTTCTTCGGGTCGAAGGCGATGTCGGCCGTCCACTTGGCGAACTTGCCCTCGACGGGAACGCCCATCTCCTTGATGGCGAACGTGATCTGGCTCTGGGCCGGAACCACCGTGGCCTGCGCGAAGGCGACGCCGGTGAAGGCCAGCGAGGTGGCCAGGACGAGGGCGATGCGAATCTTGTTCATGGTCGTTCTCTGTTGCGGGTAAGGGTCAGTCGCGGCCGGGCATCATGCGGCGGACGAGGCCGTCGCGGTCGATGACCATGTGCTTGAAGACGGCGGCCACGTGCAGCGCGACCAGCGCGAACAGCACCCAGGCCAGGTCGCCGTGCCAGGGCTTGATCGCCTCTGCCAGGTCGTGGTCCTTCGGCACGAAGTCGGGCAGCGGCAGCACGCCGAACAGCACGATGGGGAAGCCCGCGGCCGAGCTGTACGCCCAGCCCACCAGCGGCACGGCGAAGAACAGCGCGTACAGGCCCCAGTGCGTGGCGGTGGCCGCCGTGTGCTGCCACTTCGGCGCCGGCAGGTCGGCCGGCGGCCGGTGCGTCAGGCGCCACAGCAGGCGCAGCGCGGCCAGCAGCAGGATCGTGGCGCCGGCCCACTTGTGATAGTTGTAGAGCTTCAGCCGCATCATCGACATCGGCAGGTCGGCCATGTACAGCCCGACGCAGAAGTTGCCGGCGATCGCCAGCCCCATCAGCCAGTGAAGGAGGATCGCGGTGCCGGTATAGCGGGTGGCGGGCTTGGTGAGTGTGGTCATGTTCTCGGCTCGGATGCGGCGTGGCGGAGGAAGGAGCGGCGTTGCATCTTGAAGGGCAGTGTCCCGGGCCTGGCGGGGCGGCGGGTTGAGCGTGATTGATGCCGCACTTCAGTTGGTTTGAATGGTAGATCAGGCCCTCAAGCCCCTACAACCACCCGAGATCCCCGGGGCGGAGCGCCTCGAAGGCCGCCGCCTGGACGGCCGTCCAGCCCGCCCCGGTTGATTCCTGTCCGGCATCGATCGGTTCGATCAATCCGCGGCGAACCGCGAAATCCAGCGTTGCGAGCGCCGCGTCGGTGGTGAGCTCGCCCGCGGCCGCGCGCGCCAGGGCCTCGGCGACGGGCATCAGGCGATGCTCGGCGACCTCGCCGTCCACGTTGCGCGGCACCCGCCCCGCGGGAAACGCCAGGTCGAACACGTGCAGCCGTTCGTGCTGGCGCCC
>Ga0210384_10000904_pt1 | contig 42451 bp, 35 predicted proteins | sample IncBWH2MmetaG_FD_160574 | JGI IMG/M metagenome (GOLD analysis project Ga0210384, IMG submission 160574) | Forest soil microbial communities from Barre Woods Harvard Forest LTER site, Petersham, Massachusetts, United States - Inc-BW-H-2-M | ecosystem: Environmental > Terrestrial > Soil >... | reverse complement strand
GCTCGTGGAAGGCGGGGCCGGCGAGGAGCTGGCGCGGGCGGGCACGGTCATGCGCACCCGTCCGCCGTGGCACTTTGAACTCGCCAGCGCCTCGCGCCTGCTGACCGATCAGCTCGGAACCCTGGATCTGAAGGGCTTCGGTGCGGACGACCTGCCGCTCGCCATCCGTGCCGCCGGCGCGCTGCTGCAGTACGTGCGCGACACCCAGAAATCCGCGCTGCCGCACATTCGCGCATTGCAGGTGGAGGAGCGCACCGACGCCTTGATGCTCGATGCGGCCAGCCGGCGCAATCTGGAGCTCGACGCGAGCCTCAGCGGTAACGATGACGCGACACTGCTCGCCGTCCTCGACACCTGTGTTACCGGCATGGGCTCGCGCCAGCTGCGTCGCTGGCTCAACCGCCCGCTGACGAACCAGCCGTTGCTGCGCGGCCGCTACCACGCGCTCGGCACGCTGCTCGAGGGGCGCCGTTTTGGTGCGCTGCGCGAACACCTGAAGGGGGTGGGAGACGTCGAGCGCATCCTGGCACGCGTCGCGCTGCGCTCGGCCCGCCCCCGCGATCTTGCGCAGCTGCGCACTTCCCTGCAGGTGCTGCCCGCACTGCGTGCCGCGCTCGCGGCGCTCGACTCACCGCTGCTGCGGGAGCTGCGCGCACGCTCAAGCGAGCACGCCGCCGTGGTGGCCCTGCTGGCCGCGGCCATCGCCGCGGAGCCCGCCGCCCTGGTGCGCGACGGCGATGTGATCGCCCCGCGGTACGACGCCGGGCTTGATGAACTTCGGCGCATCGCCACGCATACCGATGAGTTTCTGCTTGAACTTGAACAGCGCGAGCGCGAGCGCACAGGCCTGGCGGGACTCAAGCTCGGTTACAACCGCGTGCAGGGATTTTTCATCGAGATCGCGCGGCGCGACGCCGAGCGCGTGCCCAAGGACTACGTGCGGCGCCAGACGGTAAAATCGGCCGAACGCTTCATAACCGAGGAGCTCAAGCGCTTCGAGGACCAGGTGCTCGGCGCGCGCGACAAGGCGCTGGCACGCGAAAAGGAGCTGTATGAGGCAGTCCTCAGCCGGCTCATCGAGACCCTGGGTCCACTGCAAGCGACCGCCGGTGCGCTGGCAGAGCTGGACGCGCTCGCGGCCCTCAGTGAGCGCGCCGCTGCGCTCGAATGGGTGCGGCCGGAACTCACCACTGAGGCGTGCCTGGAAATCCACGGCGGACGCCACCCGGTAGTCGAGCGCTTCGTGGATGCGCCCTTCGTACCGAACGATCTGCGCCTGGACGGCGGGCGGCGCATGCTCATCATCACCGGCCCGAACATGGGCGGGAAGTCGACCTTCATGCGCCAGGCGGCGCTCATCGCGCTGCTCGCCCACGTGGGCAGCTACGTGCCCGCCGAGCGCGCCCTCTTAGGTCCCCTGGATCGCATTTTCACGCGCATCGGGGCTGCGGATGATCTGGCCGGCGGGCGCTCGACCTTCATGGTCGAAATGACCGAGGCGGCCAACATCCTGCACAACGCCACGCACCGCAGCCTCATCCTGCTCGATGAGATCGGCCGCGGCACCAGTACTTTTGACGGCTTGTCGCTCGCCTGGGCCATGGCGCGCGACATCGCCACGCGCGTGCGCGCATTTACCCTCTTCGCTACCCACTACTTTGAGCTCACGACGCTCGCCACCGAGGTCGAGGGCTGTGCCAACGTGCACCTGGACGCCACCGAGCACGGCGATGGCATCGTGTTCCTGCACGCGGTGAAGGATGGACCCGCCAACCGCAGCTATGGCCTGCAGGTGGCCCAGCTCGCGGGCGTGCCGGTGGGCGTGATCGGCGAGGCGCGCCGCTACCTTGAGCATCTGGAGTCGCAGCGCGAACGAGAGCGGGCAGCGGCGGCCAACGGGGAGGCTGCCATGGCGCAAACGGAGCTGCCATTGTTTACCGCGCCGCGCCCGGATGTGCTGCGCAAGGCGCTGCAGGCCATCGACCCGGATGAACTGTCACCAAAAGACGCGCTTGCAGCGCTGTATTCCCTGCGCCGTTTGCTCGATGAGAGCCGGTAAGACTGCTCCACGGGGCTATGGATGCGTATGGGTACAGCGGCGGCATGCATATGGTTATGTCAACTCCATGCATATGGTTGTCGACCGACATTGCACACGGACGCCCCAAAGCCGGCGCACCTGAGTTAGCGCAGCGAAAAGCGCCCCTCCGTCAGGAACAGCCCCGTCTCGTGCGCCACGCGTGCCGACAGCAGCATGCCTAAGTGACTCACCGGCAACGCGACGTGATCACTCAGCCCGGGCATGCGCGTCTCGCTCACGGCGATGGTGCCATCGTTGTCCTCGTCGAAGTTCGCGAGCAGCTGCCCCACCCCGAACGGTTGAGTGCCGGCAACAATTCCCAGCGCCCGCGCATGTGTCCAGCGTCGCTCGCGCGCCTGCAGCAGCTCCTCCGCGACCGACTGTCCCATGAGGTGCGCCACCGGGGCGAGGCGGCTTGCCTTCTCGGCCGCGCGGCTCGCGACGCACGGCGTACCGAGAAACACCACCCGGCCGGGCGGCTGATCCGGATAGCGCTCGAGGAAGCGATGGATCACGAGCCCGCCCAGACTGTGACCGACGAAATGCGCCTCGGGCGCGCCCAGCTCGCGCACGAAATTGTCGAGGCGTGCCGTGATGGCGCTCATGGTGGAATACGCCGCCGAATAGCGGAACGGGCGCAGCGTCAGGCCGAACTCCTGCCCCAGCCGGTGGCGCAGGAGCAGCGATTCATCCCCGGGCATCCACAGGCCGTGCACGTAAACGACGTGCGCCATGACCGTTCAGGCTTGCGTGGCCGCGCGCGGCAAGGGCGCGCGGCTCAAGCGGGCGGCGGGACGCGCACCCGCACGTGCAGTTCGCGCAGCTGCGCCTCGCTCACCTCGGTCGGCGCATCCGTGAGCAGGTCGGCCGCGGTCTGCGTCTTGGGAAACGCGATCACTTCGCGGATGCTGTCGGCGCCGGTCATGAGCATGGCCAGGCGGTCGAGTCCGAAGGCGATGCCGCCGTGAGGCGGCGCGCCGAACTTCAGGGCATCCAGGAGGAAGCCGAATTTCTTCTGCGCCTCCTCGGCGCCGATCCCCAGGAGCTCAAACACCGTCGACTGCATGTCCTGGCGATGTATGCGCACCGATCCGCCGCCGATCTCCGCGCCGTTCAGCACCATGTCATAGGCCTTGGCGAGCGCCTCGCCGGGTGCGGTGCGTAAGGCCGCCGGATCGTCGCTCTTGGGCGCCGTGAAGGGGTGATGCATGGCGACCCAGCGCTTCGCGTCCGCATCCCATGCGAACATCGGGAAATCAATCACCCACAGCGGGCGCCAGCCGCCTTGTGACAGCTTCAGTTCCTGCCCCGTCTTCAGGCGCAGCGCACCGAGTGCGTCGCTGACTACCTTGGCGCTGTCGGCGCCAAAGAATATGAGGTCGCCATCCGCCGCCCGGGTGCGCTCGAGAATCCCGCTGAGCGCCGCATCGCTCAGGAACTTGATGACCGGCGACTGCAGGCCGTCGCGCCCACGGGCAGCGTCATTCACCTTGATGTACGCGAGCCCCCGGGCGCCATAGCGGGCGACAAACGCGGTGCATTCGTCGATCTGCGAACGCGGCATCGCGCCACCGCCGGGCACGCGCAGCGCCGCGACCCGCCCCTGGCTGTCCTTCGCCGGGCCGGCAAACACCTTGAAATCGCAGTCCTTGACCAGGTCGGCAACGTCGACCAGTTCCAGCGGATTGCGCAGGTCGGGCTTGTCGGAGCCGTAGCGGCGCATGGCCTCGGCGTAGGTCATGCGCGGAAAGGGGTCGGGCAGCTTCGTATCCAGCACTTCCTGGAAGAAGTGCCGTACCAGGCCCTCCATGAGCTGCATGATGTCGTCCTGCGAGAGGAAGGACGTCTCGATGTCGAGCTGCGTGAATTCCGGCTGCCGGTCGGCGCGCAGATCCTCGTCGCGGAAACAGCGCACGATCTGGTAGTAGCGGTCGAAGCCGGCAATCATCAGCAGCTGTTTGAAGATCTGCGGCGACTGCGGCAGGGCGAAGAACTTGCCCGGATGCGTGCGGCTCGGCACCAGATAATCGCGCGCGCCCTCCGGGGTCGCCTTGGTCAGCATCGGGGTTTCCAGATCGATGAAGCCGTTGGCGTCCAGATAGCCGCGCATGGCGCGCGTGAGGCGATGACGCAGCCGCAGGCGCTGGCTCATGACGTCGCGGCGCAGGTCCAGATACCGGTACCGCAGGCGCACTTCCTCGCCGACCTGTTCATCGAGCTGGAATGGCAGCGGCTCGCAGCGATTCAGGACCTCGATCTGTCCCGCCAGCACCTCGATGCGGCCGGAGGCGAGGTTGGCATTCACCGTGCCGGTGGGACGCGCGCGCACCTTGCCCGTCACCCGCACCACAAACTCGTTGCGCAGCCGTTCGGCTTCCCTGAAGACCTCGCGGGCGTCGGGGTCGAACACGATCTGCACCAGCCCCTCCCGATCGCGCAGATCGACGAATATCACCCCGCCGTGGTCACGACGGCGATGCACCCAGCCGGCGACCGTGACCTCCTGGCCGAGCAGCTGCTCGTTAACCTGTCCGCAGTAATGTGAGCGCATGAGGCGCGCGATGTTACGTAGGCGCCCGCCCCCCCGCAACCGGCGGAAAATCCGCCGGCAAGCTTTCAGGCGGCGGGTACTTCGAGCTGCGCCTTGGTGGGTGCGACGCCCGGCACGACCACACCACAGGTGATAATCATTTTCATGGCCGCATCGACCGACATGTCGAGCTCGATGACCTGCCGCCGCGGCACCATGACCAGGTATCCCGCCGTGGCGTTGAGCGCCGCGGAAACATACACCGCCGCATACGTCTCACCTAGCTTGTCGCTCACCTCCGGGACGTCCTCCGCGGTCATGAAACCGATGCTCCACGCTCCGGGGCGCGGGTATTCGATCATGACGACCTTGCGGAAGGAGTTGGACTGGGAAAAGACGCTTTCGGTGAAGCTCTTGACGCCACCGTACACGGTGCGCACGACCGGGATACGGTTGAGAAAATCCTCCCCCCAGACAACCAGGCGCCGTCCGATGAGATTGGTCACGAGCAGGCCCGTGAGCAGCAGCACGATGAGCGCAAACACCGCGCCGATTCCCGGCAGCGCGAATCCCACCAGCGCCTCGGGACGGTAGGAGGGCGGCAGCAACAGCAACGTGCGGTCCATGATGTGCAGCATGAAACTCACCACCCAGATGGTGGCGAGAATCGGCAGCCACACGAGCACGCCCGCGACCAGGTAGCGCCGCAGGCCCCACTTGCGCGTGCTGCTGTTTACCATCGCACTTTCAGCGTCGCCCTTTGCGGGCCGCCTTGCGAGCGGCAGCCTTCGGTTTCCTGCGCGGCAGCCTGCGTTGCGGCGCCCTGGAGTCCTTGGTTTCCTTGGTTCCCCTGGAGTCCTTGGGTTCTTTTGACTCCTTGGGCTCTTTGGATTCCTTGGCCTCTTTGACTTCAGGCTTGCCCTCTTTCGCCTCGGGCGCCTTGGTGTCGCTCTTCGCCTCCTCCTTATCCGCGCCGACCAGGTTGCGCTTGTTTTCCTTGTCGCCCTTGAAGTCCGTTTCGTACCAGCCCGCGCCTTTCAGCCGGAACACCGGTGCTGACAGCAGCTTCTTGAGCCTGCGTTTGCCGCACGACGGACACTCGGTGAGGGGCGCATCGGTGATTTTCTGCATTACCTCGGTGTAAAACTTGCAGGCCTGGCATTCGTATTCGTAGAACGGCATGGGTTACTTATCGTATCAGCGGTGCGTGTTGGCGGGACCGTGAGTATAACGAACCGGCGCCCTCACGCCCGGGCGCTCTTGCGTTCGTCCACTTTCGTGAAGCTCAGCGCACCGTCGTGGGCGGCGATGCGGATACGGTCCCCGGGTGCGAACTCGCCCTGCAGGATGCGCTGCGCCAGCGGATTTTCGATCTGCTGCTGGATCGCCCGTTTCAGCGGCCGGGCGCCGTAGACCGGATCAAAGCCCGCCTCGCCGAGCAGGTCGCGCGCGCCGTCCTCGAGCACCACGTCCATGTTGCGCTCGGCCAGGCGCTTGCGCAGGTAGAGCAGCTGGATGTCGACGATGGTGCGGATCTGCTTCGTGCCGAGCGGATGAAACACCACGATGTCGTCGATGCGGTTGATGAACTCCGGACGGAAGTTGGCTTGCACGACTTCCATCACCGCGCTCTTCATGCGCGCGTAGTTCTTCTCGCCGGCGTATTCCTGGATGACCTGCGAGCCTAAGTTCGACGTCATGATGATGACGGTGTTGCGGAAGTCGACCGTGCGTCCCTGCCCGTCGGTGAGCCTTCCATCGTCGAGCACCTGCAGCAGTACGTTGAACACGTCCGGGTGCGCCTTCTCCACCTCATCGAGCAGGATCACGGCGTACGGCCGGCGGCGCACCGCTTCGGTGAGATAGCCGCCCTCCTCATAGCCGACGTAACCCGGCGGCGCGCCGATCAGGCGCGCCACGGAGTGCTTCTCCATGAACTCCGACATGTCGATGCGGATGAGCGCCTCTTCCGTATCAAAGAGAAATTCTGCGAGCGCCTTGCACAGCTCGGTCTTGCCGACTCCGGTGGGCCCCAGGAACAGGAACGAGCCGTTGGGCCGGCGCGGATCGGCGAGCCCCGCGCGCGAGCGGCGCACGGCGTCGGACACGATGCGCAGCGCTTCGTCCTGGCCCACCACGCGTTTCGCGAGCGCGCTCTCCATCTGCAGGAGCTTGTCTTTTTCAGCCTGCAGCATCTTCGACACCGGAATCCCGGTCCACTTGGAGACCACCTCGGCGATCTCCTCCTCGGTCACCTTGTTGCGCACCAGGGTCGGCGCCTTGTCTTCGGCGGCGGCCGCGGCGGCCAGGCGCTTCTCGGCGTCCGGGATCTTGCCGTACTGCAGTTCCGCCATGCGCGTCAGGTTGCCGGCGCGGCGCGCGGCCTCGAGCTCCAGGCGCGCGCGGTCGAGTTCCTCGCGGATCTGCGCGGTACCCTGCAGGGACGCTTTTTCCGCCTTCCAGACCTCCTCGAGGTCGGCATACTCCCGCTCCAGGGTCGCAAGCGTGCTCTCGAGCGTGGCGAGGCGTTTGCGCGAGGCCTCGTCCTTCTCCTTCTTCAGTGCCTCCTGCTCTATTTTCAGCTGGATGACGCGCCGTTCGAGCTTGTCGAGCGCCTCGGGCTTGGAGTCGATCTCCATGCGGATCCGCGCCGCGGCCTCATCGATGAGATCGATGGCCTTGTCGGGCAGTTGCCGGTCGGCGATGTAGCGGTGTGAGAGCGTCGCGGCGGCCACGATTGCGGGGTCAGTGATTTCAACCTTGTGGTGCACCTCGTAGCGCTCCGCGAGTCCGCGCAGGATCGCGATCGTGTCTTCCACCGAGGGCTCCTCCACCAGCACCTTCTGGAAGCGCCGCTCGAGAGCTGCGTCCTTTTCCAGGTACCTGCGGTACTCATCGAGCGTCGTCGCGCCCACGCAGTGCAGCTCGCCGCGCGCCAGCGCGGGCTTGAGCATGTTGCCGGCATCCATGGCCCCTTCGGCCTTGCCGGCGCCCACCATGGTGTGCAGCTCGTCGATGAAAAGAATGACCTGGCCTTCCTGCTTGGCAAGATCGCTCAGCACCCCCTTCAGGCGCTCCTCGAACTCGCCGCGAAATTTCGCGCCGGCGATCAAGGCACCCATGTCGAGCGCCAGGATACGCTTGTTCTTCAGGCCTTCCGGAACCTCGCCGTTGACGATGCGCTGCGCGAGCCCCTCGACGATCGCGGTCTTGCCGACGCCCGGCTCGCCAATCAGCACCGGGTTATTCTTGGTGCGGCGCTGCAATACCTGGATGGTGCGGCGGATCTCATCGTCGCGGCCGATGACCGGGTCGAGCTTGCCGGCGGCGGCGCGCGCGGTGAGATCGATGGTGTACTTCTCCAGCGCCTGGCGGCCTTCCTCGGCGCCGGCGTCGGCGACTTTCTCCCCGCCGCGCACCTGCTCTATGGCCTTGTCGAGCGCGCCGCGCACCAGGTTCGCTTCCTTGAAGAGGCGCGCGAGCGCACGGTCCTCGAATGCCGCCAGCACGAACAGCTCGCTGGCAATGAACTGGTCGCCGCGCTGCTGGGCGAGCTTGTCGGTGACGTTGAGAATGCGGTTGAGGTCGTTGGAGATGTGCACCTCACCGGGCGCGCCCTCCACCTTCGGCAGACCGTCGAGCAGCGCCAAGAGTCCCGCGCGCAGCTTGTTGGCGTCGGCACCAGCCTTCAGGAGCAGCGGCCGTACCGAGCCGCCGGAAGCATCGAGCAGCGCCAGCATGACGTGCGCCGGTTCGATGACCTGGTGATCGCGCCCGAGCGCCAGTGACTGGGCATCGGCCAGCGCCTGCTGAAACCGGCTGGTGAGCTTGTCCATGCGCATGGGAACCTGGCCTGAAACGTGGATGGTCGGTTTGTGGGGACCCGGCGCGGTGCGTTCAAGGGGCTGCGACGCTAAGGCTAGCCTCGCGCGGGCGCTATTGGTGAGTCAACCGTTCGGCCGCCGCGATCACCGCGACACCTAAGCTCATGAGAATAACCTGCACGGCGCTGGTGCGCGGGTCGGCGCGCCGATGCAGCCCCGGAATCAGTCCCGCCACGGCAATGTAGAGGAAGCCGGCGGCGGCGAAGGCGAGCGCGTAGGGCAGCGCACCCATCGCTCCGCGCAGGCCGTAGTACGCCGCTACGGCGCCGAGCGGGGCGGCGAATCCGGTCGCGAGATTCAAAAGCAGCGCCCGGGGGCGCGACAGTCCCGCGTGCACCAGGATGGCGAAGTCCCCGACGCGATGCGGAATCTCGTGGGCCGCCACCGCGAAGGTCGTGACGAGTCCCAGTGATACATCGGTGAGAAAGGCGGACGCGATGAGCACGCCGTCCAGGGCGTTATGGATGCTGTCACCGACCAGTACCAGCACGCCCGAGGCGCGCTCGCGGTGGTCGTGATGGTGTGAGTCGCCGTCTTCGTCATGGGCATGCGCGTGCCACCACAGCACGAGCTTCTCGATGATGAAGAACACGCCCAGCCCCACCACCAGCGCCAGCCCGAGCGCATGCGCGCCGGCGGGTCCCGCGCCCTCGATCGCTTCCGGCAGCAAGGCGAGCAGGGCCGCGCCCAGGAGCGCCCCGGTGGCGAAGCTGATGAAGTGCGGCAGGATGCGCGCGCTGCGCGCCGGCGGAACCCACAGGAACACCACGGCGAACGCGGCGCTCGCGATGCCGCCGAACGCGGCGCAGACGATGATCCACAGGAGCAGCGGCACTGAAACTATCCTAACACGCGCACTTACTCCAGCCAGATCAGCGCCGCCATGCGTCCGCACTGCCCGTCGCGGCGGTAGGAAAAAAAGCGTGCCGGATCCGCGTACGTGCACCATCCGCCGCCGCACACGCTGGTGATGCCCGCGGCGCCAAGCCGCCGCCGCGCCAGCGCCGGCAGATCACATTGCCAGCGGCCGCGCGGGTTGGCCGTAAATGCGCCCTCCGCGCCCGGGTCGCCGCTGACGAACGCCTCGCGCACCTCCCGCCCCACTTCGAAGTGCCGAGGACCGATCGCAGGCCCGAGCCACGCCATGAGTTGCGCCGGTCGCGCCGCGAGCCGGCCCAGCGTCGCTTCGAGCACCCCCGCGGCCAGCCCCCGCCAGCCGGCGTGCACCGCGGCCACGCACGAGCCATCGCGCGCGGCCAGCAATACCGGCAGGCAGTCCGCCACCTGCACCACGCACACCCGCCGGGGGTGCCGCGTGAAAACGGCGTCGGCCGCGGCGCTTGCCGCCGCTGCGCGCCCTGGCGCATCGAGATCCGCCACCTCCGTGCCGTGTACCTGTTCCACCCACGCAGGGTCCGCCGGCAAGCGCAGCTGCGCGCGCAGACGACGGCGATTCTCGCTGACCGCATCGGGCGCATCGCCCACGTGGAGGCCGACATTCAGCGAGTCAAAGGGCGCCAGGCTCACCCCGCCTGAGCGCAGGGTGAAGGCGGCGTGCACGCTGGGCGGCGCCGGCCAGTCGGGCACCAGGGTCTCAAGGGTGGTGCCTGCGGAGGCAATACTCACGGCCGATCGCGCTCCAGCGCACTGAGCAGGCGCTGCATATCCTCAGGCGGCGGCGCCTCCCAGGTGAACTCGCGCCCCGTCGCGGGATGCTGCAGCGTTAGACGCGCGGCGTGCAGCGCCTGGCGCGTAAACCCCGCGAGCGCGGCTGCCAGCTGCGCCGTGCAGCCCGCGGGAATGCGGCGACGCCCGCCGTATACCGGGTCGCCGACGAGAGGAAATCCGGCGTGCGCGAGGTGCACCCGGATCTGGTGCGTGCGGCCGGTTTCAAGCTCGACGCGCACGAGGGTGTGCCCCCGGAAGCGCCTGACGACGCGGTAGTGCGTCACGGACTCGCGCCCGTCGGCTCGCACCGCCATGCGGGTGCGCTGGGTGCGGTGGCGGGCGATGGGCTGATCGATGGTGCCGCCCCCGGTCATGACACCCGTGCACACCGCCAGGTACTCGCGGCCAATCTCGCGGGCCGCCATCGCGGCGCTGAGCGCGGTGTGTGCCTCGGGCGTACGCGCCACGACCAGAAGCCCGCTCGTGTCCTTGTCGAGTCGGTGCACGATTCCGGCGCGCGGCACCAGCAGGAGGGGCGGATCAAACGCGAGCAGTGCATTTTGCAGGGTGTGGCGCGGGTTGCCCGCGCCCGGATGTACGACCAGGCCCGCGGGCTTGTTGATGACCAGCAAGGAGCGGTCCTTGTACAGCACCTCCAGCGGCAGATCCTCGGCGTGGGCTGCCGTTTGCGCCGGCAGCCGCGCCTCGATCCGCACCTGCTCCCCACCCAGGACCTTGTCCTTGGGGCGCAGGGTTCGCCCCTCCACCTGCACGGCGCCCGACTCGATCCACTGCCTGACGCGCGCACGGGAGTACTGGGGCAAAGCGCCCGCCAGCGCCTGGTCGAAACGCTGGCCGAGCGCCTCGGGCGGCAGGATGAGCGCATGGGTGCGGAACTCGGCGGGCAGTTCCGCGGTCGGAACGGGCGACGGATTCGCTATACTCGGCGGATTCAGACGGCGCGAAGCCAAAGAAAGGTCCCTTCCAGATGTTCCTGACCGGTCCGATGCGCGGCGCTGTGCTCGCGTTGTGTGGCGTTCTGCTCGCCGCGTCCGTATCCGGGTGCCGCACGCACCAGGAAAAGCTGGCCAAGAAAGCGACCCCCGAGTCGCTCTACAAGAAGGCGCACCACGAGCTTGAAACCTACAGCTTCGCCGCCTCCATCAAGACCTACGAGTCGCTCACCGCGCGCTTCCCGTTCTCCGATGAGGCGCGGCAGGCCCGGCTCGATATCATCTATGCATACTACCGCGCCGGTGAAGGGGAGTCCGCGACCGATGCCGCCGAGACCTTCATCCGCGAGAATCCAACTCACCCACGCGTGGACTACGCCTGGTATCTGAAGGGCCTGGTGGACGTCGAGCGCCAGCCCAATGCCCTGGAACGTTTGTTCCGCGCCGACCTGAGCAAGCGGCCACCCAGCAACGCCCGCAAGGCCTTCGCCGCCTTCAAGACGGTCGTGGAGCAGTACCCGAAGAGCGAGTACGCGCACGATTCCCTGCAGCGCATGGTGTACCTGCGCAACCGCCTGGCCGGCTACGAGGTGCACGTCGCGCGCTACTACTTCAAGCGCGGCGCCTATGTTGCCGCGGCCCAGCGCGCCCGGGGCGCGATCGAGCAATACGACGGCGCGCCGCAGATCCGCGAGGCGCTGGGGATCCTCATCGGCTGCTACGAGCGGCTGAACCTTCCGGCCCTCGCCGCGCAGGCTCGCCAGGTGTACGACGCCAACTACGCAGGCGACACGCGCACCTCGCAGGCCGACACCGGTAAGTCGTGGTGGAAGTGGTAGCGGTGAGGTCGCCTCAGCGCCGGTAGCCGCTCGTGATCGGATAGCGCCAGTCGCGCCCGAAGGCGCGGCGGCTGACGCGTACTCCGGGGGGCGCCTGGCGGCGCTTGTATTCGTTGCGCTTCACCAGATCCAGCACCCGTCCGATGGTGGCGCGATCGAAGCCACGCGCCTCGATCTCGTCCACCGACAGATCCTCCTCGATGAACGCCTCCAGAATCGCATCGAGCACCTCGTAAGGCGGCAGCGAGTCGGAATCCTTCTGTTCGTGGCGCAGCTCCGCGGACGGCGCGCGCTCGATGACGCGCTCAGGAATCGCGCGCCCGAGCGAATTGCGATAGCGCGCCAGGCGGTACACCAGCATCTTGCTGCAATCCTTGATCGGCGCAAAGCCGCCCGCCATGTCCCCGTAGAGCGTCGCGTAACCGACCGCCATCTCGCTCTTGTTACCCGTCGTCAGCAGCATGCGTCCGGTCTTGTTGGATAGCCCCATGAGCAGCAGCATGCGGCAGCGCGACTGGATGTTCTCTTCCGTGGCGTCGGGCGGCCGGCCGGCGAATTCGCCCTTGAGCGTCGCGAGCGTCGTCTCGAACATGCTTTCGATCGACAGCACGCTGTATTGCACCCCCAGCATCTGAGCCTGGCCGCGCGCATCCTCGAGGCTCATGCCCGAGGTGTAGCGCGAGGGCATCATGACCGCCTGGACGCGCTCCTTGCCGAGCGCATCGACGGCGATCGCGAGGGTCAGGGCGGAGTCAACGCCGCCCGAAAGACCCATCACCACGCCCGGAAAGCCATGTTTGTGCACGTAGTCGCGCACGCCCAGGACCAAGGCTGAGTAGACGCTCGCTTCGTCGGCGAGTTCGGCAGCCACGACACCGGCGCGCGGCACGACCTTGCCACGCTCGTCGCGCACGAATTCGCAGGCGTAGGTGCCCTCCTCGAAGGGCGGCGCGCGCATGACGACCTCACCCTGGGCGTCCGTGACGAAGGAATTGCCATCGAACACCAGCTCGTCCTGCCCGCCGAGGAGATTCACGTAGGCGAGCGGCAGCCCGACATCGAGAGCGCGGGCGCGCGCTTTGTCCTCGCGTTCACGCTGCTTGTGGATTTCGTAAGGCGAGGCGTTGATGACGAGCAGCAGCTGCGCACCAGCGGCGCGCGCCAGTTGCGCGGGCTGCGGCTCCCAGATGTCCTCGCACACCAGCAGTCCGAGCTTGAATCCCCTCCAGCTCGCCACCGTCGGCTGGGCGCCGGCATGAAAATAGCGCTTCTCGTCGAATACCTTGTAGTTGGGGAGCTCGGCCTTGCGGTGGACGGCGGCAATTTCCCCGCCGGCGATGAGCGCCGCCGAATTGTAAATGCCGGTGTGTGTATATTCGGGGAATCCGACCATCACGGCCGGATCCGCGAGGCTCGCGCGCACGCGCGCCAGGCCCGCCTCGATCTGGCGGCGAAACCCGCGGTGAAACAACAGGTCCTCGGGCGGATAACCGCACAGCGTAAGCTCGGGGTACAGCACCAGATCCGCGCCGCGCTCGGCGCGCGCCCGCCGCGCGCTGTCGATGACGCGCGCGGCGTTGCCCTGCACGTCGCCGACCAGCAGGTTCAGCTGCGCGAGCGCGATCGTCAGCGACTCACTCATATGGCGCGCCGGCGGCCCCGTCAGCGTGTGGGGCCGTTGAGGTTCACGAGTCTAACGCCGCCGGCCGCGCACCGGACGCTTCGCGGCCCGGCGCGGCTTGCGGCCGCGCGACGACGCCGCCACCGCCCGGATCTTGGGCGCGGCAACCCGGCGCTTCGCAGCCTTAGGTTTGTGGCGCGCCTTGGGGCGCGTCGCGAGATGTCGGGCGGGCGCCGCGAGCGGCCGGGACGCGCGCACCGCCGCGGTGTGCGCGCGGTGGCGCCGCTGGCGCAGCAGCTCATCCATCGCCGTGCCAAGTTCGGCCGGAGATTTCACGGCGCGCACGCCCGCGGCTTCGAAGGCGGCGTACTTGTCCGCGGCAGTGCCCTTGCCGCCGGCGACGATCGCGCCGGCGTGTCCCATGCGCTTGCCGGCTGGTGCGGTGACCCCCGCGATGTACGCCACCACGGGCTTGCGGACGAACTTGTGGATGTAGCGCGCGGCGGCTTCCTCGTCGCTGCCGCCGATCTCCCCGACCAGAATGATGCCCTCGGTGCGCGGATCGCGCTCGAACAGTTCCAGCACGTCGATGAAATTCATGCCGCGCACCGGATCCCCACCGATGCCGACGCAGGTACTCTGGCCCAGCCCGATGCGGGTGGTCTGGAACACCGCCTCGTAGGTGAGCGTGCCCGAGCGCGACACGATGCCGACCGTACCCGGCTTGTGAATGAAGCCGGGCATGATGCCGATCTTGCATTCCCCGGGAGTGATGACGCCGGGGCAGTTCGGGCCGACGAGGCGCGTCGCGGAACCTGCCAGCACGGCCTTGACGCGCACCATGTCGTTCACCGGCACGCCTTCGGTGATGCACACCGCGAGCTCGATGCCGGCATCGATCGCCTCGAGGATCGAATCGGCCGCCGCCGCCGCCGGCACGTAGATCATGCTGGCGGTGGCACCGGTCTCGCGCACCGCATCTTTCACGGTGTCGAACACCGGCAATCCCAGGTGCTGCTGTCCGCCGCGCCCGGGCGTCACGCCGCCGACGAGCTTCGTGCCGTAAGCGAGCGCGGCTTCGGAGTGGAAGCTACCCTGCTTGCCGGTCAATCCCTGGCAGATGACCCGCGTTTTCGCGTTGATGAGAATGCTCATGCCTTGCCCTTCGCCGCAAGCTGCACGACCTTGCGGGCGGCGTCCGTCAGATCTGTCGCCGGCGTTATCGCCAGTCCGCTCCTGGCAAGCGTCGCGCGCGCCGCTTCCGCGTTCGTGCCCTCGAGCCGCACGACCACCGGTACCTTCACTCCGACCTTGTGCACCGCGGTGATGATCCCGTCCGCGATGAGATCACAGCGCACGATGCCGCCGAAGATGTTGACCAGCACCGCACGCACTTTCGGGTTGGAGAGAATGAGCTCAAACGCCGCGGTGACGCGCGCCGCGGTCGCGCCGCCGCCGACGTCGAGGAAGTTCGCCGGTTGCCCGCCGTGCAGTTTGATCAGGTCCATGGTCGCCATCGCCAGTCCCGCGCCGTTCACCATGCAGGCGATGTTGCCGTCGAGGGACACGTAGTTCAGGTCGTGCTCGGCGGCACGCCGCTCCATCGGGTCCTCCTGGCTCGCATCGCGCAGCTGTGCCAGGTCCGGGTGCCGGAACAGCGCGTTGGGATCCAGGTTGATCTTGGCATCCAGCGCCACGAGCTTGCCCGCCTTGGTGACGATCAGCGGGTTCACTTCCACCAGTCCCAGGTCCTTTTCGACGTACAGCCGGTAGAGCGCCGCGGTGAGGGCGACGAACTCCCCGACCTGCGCACCACTGAGCTTAAGGCCGAACGCCAGTTCGCGTGCCTGGTAGGGCTGCAGTCCGGCGGCAGGATGAATGCTCACGCTGAGGATCTTTTCGGGCGTCCGCTGCGCCACCGCTTCGATATCCATGCCGCCGGCCGCGGAGGCGATGAGCGCGATGCGGCCGCGTTCGCGGTTGAGGGTGAGAGAAAGATAGATCTCACGGGCGATGTCGGATCCGGATTCGACGTACACGCGCCCTACGGGCAGGCCCTGGGCGTCCGTCTGTTGGGTGACGAGCCGCTTGCCGAGCATGTCGGCGGCCGCGGCGCGCACGCCATTCATGTCGCGCGCGAGCTTCACACCGCCCGCCTTGCCGCGCCCACCGGCGTGCACCTGTGCCTTCACAACCCACACGGAACCGCCGAGTTCCTGGGCGGCCGCCACGGCTTCCTCGGCGCTGGCCGCCACCTTGCCCGCGGGCACCGGAATCCCGTAGCTGCGGAATACTTCCTTCGCCTGATACTCGTGCAGATTCATCGTTAAGCCTGTGGCGCGTAAAGAGCGCGCATTCTGCTCGAAAACCACCGCTCCTGACCAGCCGATGACCTTGGGCTCGCCTTAAGATGCTACAGTCGCGACTCAAGGTTCCAACGGCCCGCCAACACGCTTGTCCCAGACGTCGGCCAGCCCCTCCGTTTCCTCCCTGACTCCAAGCGATCTCGCCTGGCGCGTGATCGGGCTCCTCAACCTGTATCGGCTGCTGGTGCCGATGGTCCTGCTCGCGATGCTCATCGTGGGCGGCACCGTCCGGGCGCTGGTCGTGACGCGCCCGCAGCTGTTCGTGGGCGCCTGCATCGCGTACTTCACCGCCGCGCTGCTGCTCATCATCGCCCGCAGACTCGAGTGGTCGAGCTTGCGCATCGTCGCGCTCGTCAACGCCTGCGTCGACGCCCTGGCCATCGGCCTGATTCTGTATGCCGCGGGCGGAGTCGCGAGCGGACTGGGGAGCCTCTTGTTTCTGCCGGTGCTCGCGCTCACCGTGCTGGCCGACCGTCGCGATGCGCTGCTGATCGCCGCGGTCGCAGCTCTTGCGGTGCTGGTGAGCCAGGCGTTCGCCGGGTTTACCGAGGGCGTGCCCGCGAGCGATTACGTCACGGCGGGTCTTTTCGGCACGCTGCTGTTCATCGTGGCGCTCGCGACCTGGCCGGTGGCCAATCGCCTGCGGGAGAGCGAGGCCCTGGTGCGCCGCCAGGAAGTGGATCTCGCCAACATGGCCCAGCTCTCGCAGTACATCGTGCAGCACCTGCGCGAGAGCATCCTGGTGATTGATCCCTACGATCGCATCCGGCTGATCAACGAATCTGCCGCCCAGATGCTCGGCGACAAGAGCGCCTATCCGGATGCCCTGATCGGCGAGGCCTCGCCGCGGCTGCTGTACCTTCTGGAGACCTGGCGCAAGGGCGGCGCCGGGAATGCGACCCCGGCGGCGGAGCAGACCTTCGTCGCCGCCGACGGCGCCCGCCTGATCCGGCCACACTTCGCGCCCCTGGCGCCGGAGGCGCCGGCACCGCTGCTGATATTCCTCGAAGACACCAGCGTCATCGAGGAAAAGGTGCAGCAATCCAAGCTCGCGGCCCTCGGGCGCCTGAGTGCCAGCATCGCCCACGAGATCAGAAACCCGATCGGCGCCATGAGCCACGCAGGCCAGCTGCTGGCCGAGTCGCCGAACCTCGGGGCCGATGACCGCCGGCTGACGCAGATCATCCGCACCAATGCCGAGCGGGTAAGCGGCATTGTCGAAAATGTTCAGCGCCTGTCGCGGCGGCAAGCGGCGCACCTCGAACGCCTGCCGTTGCCGGCGTGGACCGAAGAGTTCCACGAGGAGTTCGCCGCCACCATGCAATGGCCGCGCGCGCGCCTCACGGTGAGCGGTGCGGCGCCGGACGTCGAAGTGCGCGCGGACCCCGACCAGTTGCGACAGATCCTGTGGAATTTGTGTGAGAACGCGCTCAAACACGCGGTGCGGGACGACCCGGTGCAGAGCGTCGAGATACGATACGGACGCATGAGCGGCAGCGCGCGCCCGTTCCTGGAAGTCGCCGATCGCGGCCCCGGGGTTGCGCCCGAGCACGTCGAGCGGATTTTTGAGCCCTTCTACAGCGGCGGTCAGGGCACGGGCCTGGGGCTGTTTCTCGCCCGCGAGCTGGCGCAAAGCAATGGCGCCACGCTGCTTTACGTGCCGCGCGCGGGCGGCGGCAGCCTGTTCAGACTGGTGTTCGCAGATCCGCGCCGGTGGGAGGTGTGATGAATCAGGGACCCGCGGGCAGTCGCGGCGCGGCGGATCAGCCGGTGGTGCTCGTCGTCGATGATGAGCCGGACCTGCTCGAGCTCGTCAGCCTCACCTTGAGTCGCATGAACCTCAAGACCCGCACGGCGGCGGATCTGGCCGGCGCGCGCCAGCTCCTCAAAGCCGAGCGCTTCGACCTGTGTCTCACCGACATGCGGCTGCCCGACGGCGATGGGCTCGATCTGGTGGCCTGGATCCAGGAGAATCGCGCCGCATTGCCGGTAGCGGTAATCACCGCGCACGGCAACGTCGAGGCGGCCGTGCGCGCCCTGAAGCTCGGCGCCTTCGACTTCGTTTCCAAACCCCTGGACCTCGGCGTGTTGCGCAAACTCGTGGGCAGCGCCATCAGGCTCGGCGCGACCCTCGAGGCGAGCGCCACCACCCTGCGCGGTCCGCGCCTGCTCGGCGGCTCCGCCGAGATGGAGCAGCTGCGCGAGATGATCGCGCGCGTGGCGCGCAGCCAGGCGCCGGTGCATATCTGCGGCGAGTCGGGCACCGGCAAGGAACTCGTCGCGCGCATGATCCATGAAAGCGGCGCGCGGCGCGAAGCGCCGTTTGTCGCCGTCAACTGCGGTGCCATTCCCACCGAGCTCATGGAGAGCGAGCTCTTCGGGCACCGACGCGGCAGCTTCACCGGCGCGATAGCCGATAAGAAAGGTCTCATCCAGAGCGCGGAAGGCGGCACGCTGTTTCTCGACGAAGTGGCGGATCTGCCGCTGCACATGCAGGTGAAACTGCTGCGCGTGGTGCAGGAAAAAACCGTGCGCCCGGTGGGCGAAGCGCGCGAGGAGACGGTCGACGTCCGCATCCTCTCCGCCACCCACAAGATCCTCGCGGATCTGGTGGCGCAGGGCCTGTTCCGCGAGGATCTTTTCTATCGCATCAATGTGATCGAGCTGCGGGTGCCGGCACTACGCGAGCGCAGCGGTGACATCGGCGAGATCGCCGCGGCGATCCTTGAGCGCCTGGCGCGGCGCACCGGCACGACCGCGCCGCAGCTCTCCGCGGAGGCGCTCGCGACCCTGGAGGCCTATCCTTTCCCTGGCAACGTGCGCGAGCTGGAGAATGCGCTGGAGCGCGCCTTGACCTTGAGCACCGGTGGGGTGATCGCCCCGGAGCACGTGCGCCTGCGGGCGAGCCCGCGTACTGCCACCGGGCAGGTGCCCGGACCGGGAGCCGGGACGGCAATCCCCGCCCACAGCGGCACCGCATTGGGAAGTCAGCTTGAAGCGATCGAGCGCGACGCCATCATCAAGGCGCTCGAGAGCACGCGCTACAACAAGACCGCGGCCGCCAGGCTCCTCGGTATGAGCTTTCGTGCTCTGCGCTATCGCATCAAGAAGCTCGGGATTGAATAGCCGCCCCCGCTGGGTGACAGGTTAGGTCACTTTCTGACGCAGCAGCCGGCAGATGGCGTCAGTCTGCGACAGAACTAAGTCAACTGCCGGAATGATCCGCAACACTGTTATTTCTTCAATATCAGGCTCTTAGGGGTTCTCCTGACCGCTGGCACGCAGCTTGCTTCCCTTCTCACCAGGGCGCCTTTGCGCCGCTTGAGTATGTATCCCAAAAATTTTCAGGAGTTCCTACAAATGAAGTCTCTTCAAAAGGGTTTTACCCTCATCGAACTGATGATCGTGGTTGCGATCATCGGCATCCTGGCGGCCATCGCCATTCCGGCTTACCAGGACTACACGGTCCGCGCGAAGGTCACGGAAGGTCTGGGACTGGCGTCGTCTGCGAAGGTCGCCATCTCGGAAGGCTTCCAGTCGAATGACATGGCAGGCGTCAGCGCTGCGGCGAACGCGTGGAACTTGGCTCCCCCTGCCGTATTGACCAAGTACGTCACGAGCATTGTCCCGAGCGCCGCCAACGGCACGATCGTCGTCCTCTACAACGCTGCCAACGTCCCCCAGCTTCCCGCCGCCAACGGCACGGTGACGCTGAGCCCGTTCATCAACAAGGTGGCTCTGGCCGCCGGCCAGACCGGTCCGATCGACTGGGCGTGCACCTCGGCTACCAACACCACCGCGGCGGCCCGCGGCCTGGGCGCCGCCGTCTCTGCCAATGGCATTCTCGCCAAGTACGCTCCGACGGAATGCAAGTAATCGACTGTCAGTAGATTCCGTAGACGGAGTCTTTTAAGCCCCGGCCCTGTGCCGGGGCTTTTCTTTTAGGGACCCCCTTGATCCAATTGTGACGCGCACCCCGCCCCGCGGGCGGCCTGGTCATTCAGAATCGGCGGGGATTTGACAATTGCGTCCGGCTTCTCGGGTAAACTCACTATCCGGCTTATTTCGCTTGCCCTAAGCCCATGAATGACAACGCTTCTTCAGCGCTCGGCGCCAGCACTCGCTCCGGCTTTGGCGGGCTGCCGCAGCGCCTGGTGCAGGATGGCGTGGTTGAGCACGCCGCGATGCTCGATGCCGTGAACGCGGCGCGCGAGCGCCGCACGAGCGTCGTCACGCAGCTGGTGGCGAGCGGCGCGGCGAACGCGCGCGACATTTCCGTGGCGGCGTCCAATGAGTTCGGCGCGCCGCTGTTTGACCTCGACGCCATGACCCTCGACCTCGAGTGCGTGCGTCTGGTGAGCGATAAGTTGCTCGCCAAGCATCGGGTGCTGCCGCTGTTCCGGCGCGGCAAGCGGCTGTTCCTCGCCGCGGCCGATCCCACCAACCTCCCCGCCTTCGATGAGATCAAGTTCCACACCAGCCTTAACATTGAAGCGGTAGTCGTAGAAGACGACAAGCTGCAGAAGGCCCTCGACAAGGCCATCGAGCAGGTCGACACCCAGATGACTGACCTGGGCGGCGACGATGTCGATCTCGAAGCGCTCGATATCAGCGGCGGCGAGGATGAGCTCGACGACAAGATCAGCCGCGACGACGTCGAAGACGCGCCGATCGTGCGCTTCGTCAACAAGGTGATGCTCGATGCCATTCGCAAGGGCGCTTCCGACATTCACTTCGAGCCGTTCGAAAAGATCTACCGCGTCCGCCTGCGCATGGACGGCGTGCTGAAAGAGATTGCGCAGCCGCCGGTGCAGCTGGCGCCAAAACTGTCCGCGCGCCTGAAGGTGATGTCGCGCCTGGATATCGCCGAGCGGCGTGTTCCCCAGGACGGCCGCATCAAGATGAAGCTGTCCAAGACGCGCGCCATCGATTTTCGCGTCAGCACCTGCCCGACGCTGTTCGGTGAGAAGATCGTGCTGCGTATTCTGGATCCCGCGCAGGCCGCGCTCGGCATCGACTCCCTCGGCTACGAGCCCTTCCAGAAGGATTTGTACAACAAGTACCTCGCCAAGCCGCAGGGCATGATCCTGGTCACCGGGCCTACCGGCAGCGGCAAGACCGTATCGCTGTACACCGGCCTGCACATCCTCAATCGCGAGGACACGAACATCTCCACCGCCGAGGATCCGGCGGAAATCAATCTGCCGGGCGTCAATCAGGTCAACGTCAATAACAAGGTCGGACTGACCTTCGCCGCCGCCATGCGCGCGTTCCTCCGTCAGGACCCGGACGTCATCATGGTGGGCGAGATCCGTGACCTCGAGACCGCGGAAATCGCCATCAAGGCGGCCCAGACGGGTCACCTGGTCCTCTCAACCCTGCACACCAACGATGCGCCCTCGACGCTGACCCGCATGATCGACATGGGCGTAAAGCCCTACGCCATTGCAACCTCGGTGAGCCTGATCATCGCGCAACGCCTCGCGCGGCGACTGTGCGCCAGCTGCAAGCAGCCGATGGACATACCGAAGGAGGCCCTGCTCAAGGAAGGCTTCACGGAAATGGACGTCGCCGCCGGCTTCAAGATCTTCGCGCCCAAGGGTTGCGCGAACTGCACCGATGGCTACAAAGGCCGCGTGGGCATCTACCAGGTGCTGCCCGTGACGGAAGCAATCGCGCGCATCATTCTCGGCCTGGGCAGTGCCGTGGAAATCGCCGCCCAGGCGGCCAAGGAAGGCGTCTGGGACCTGCGGCGCTCGGGACTCGAGAAAGTGAAAAACGGACTGACCAGTCTCCAGGAAGTCAACAGCATCACGGTTGAGTGAAGCGACGGAAGTAACCATGGCTCAAGCAGCAATCACCGCCGGCCGGGCGATCAAACGCGACACGGCGTTCGCCTGGGAGGGCCGCGACAAGCGCGGCACCCGCATCAAGGGCAAGAGTCTCGCGCCCGATGAACAGACGCTGCGCGCGGAATTGCGTCGCCAGGGCGTGGCCCCGTCGAGAGTTCGCAAGCAGCGCCAGGGCCGCAAAGGCGGCAAGGTCAATGCCGGCGACGTCGCGGTTTTCGCCCGGCAGCTCTCGACCATGCTGGCCGCGGGCATTCCGCTGGTGCAGGCGTTCGAGATCGTCGCCAATGGTAATGACAAGCCGGCAATGCAAAAGCTGGTCCTCGACGTCAAAGCCGACGTCGAAGGGGGCACCTCGTTGCACGAGGCGCTCGGCAAGCATCCGCTGTATTTCGACGACCTGTTCGTGAACCTTGTCCAGGCCGGTGAGCAGGCTGGCGCTCTGGAATCACTGCTCGACAAGGTCGCCACCTACAAGGAAAAGACCGAGGCGCTGAAGAAGAAGGTGAAGAAGGCCCTGTTTTACCCGGCCGCCGTGCTGGCGGTCGCCGTTATCGTCACCGTGGTGCTGCTGATCTTCGTGATCCCGGAGTTTGAGAGCCTCTACAAGGGCTTCGGTGCCGACCTGCCGGCCTTCACCCAGTTCGTGATCGGTATTTCCCGATTCGTGCAGCACAACGGGGTATACCTCCTGGTGGTAGTGGCTGCCATATTCTTTGCCTTCTTTTATTTCAAGAAGCGCTCCAAGGCCATGCGCGAGTTCCTGGACCGGGTGACTCTCAGAGTTCCGGTCATCGGTCCCATCATGAGGAAGGCGGCGATCGCACGTTACGCGCGCACGCTGTCCACCATGTTCTCGGCGGGCGTGCCGCTCGTGGAAGCGCTCGATTCGGTCGCCGGCGCCTGCGGCAACATCGTCTACGAGAAAGCGGTGCTCACCATGCGCGATGAAGTCGCCACCGGGCAACGCCTGCAGCGTTCGATGGAGAACACCGGTCTGTTCCCCAACATGGTCAACCAGATGATCGCGGTCGGCGAGGAATCCGGCTCGCTGGACGAGATGTCTGCCAAGGTGGCGACGTTTTACGAGGCGGAGGTCGACAACGCGGTCGATGCGATGTCGAGCCTGCTCGAGCCGCTGATCATGGTGATCCTGGGCGTGCTGGTGGGCGGACTCGTGATCGCCATGTACCTGCCGATCTTCAAGCTGGGTTCGGTGGTCTGACGGGCCGACTCAAGATCCGCTCGATGGAAGCGCCGCGCCTCGCGCGGCGTTTTCTTTAGCGGGGGAAGGTATCCATGTCGTCGGTGATCGACCTGCTCGCAACCTCCCCGGCACTGTTTGTCGGGATCGCGGGGCTGCTGGGTCTCATCGTCGGCAGCTTTCTGAACGTGGTGATCTACCGGCTGCCGATCATACTCGAGCGCCAATGGCGCGAGCAGTGTGCCGATCCGCCGGCAGCGGGCGCGGCGGCCATGACCGTGCCGGCGCTGAGCGCCGCACGCTTCAATCTCATCGTGCCGCGATCGGCATGTCCGGCGTGCAGGGCGCCGATCCGCGCCAGGCAGAACGTGCCGCTCTTGTCGTACCTGCTGCTGCAGGGCCGCTGCGCAAATTGCGGCGCAGCGATCAGCGCGCGCTACCCGCTGGTGGAAGCACTCACCGGAATACTTACCGCCGCCGTGGCCTGGAAGTTCGGCTTTGGCTGCAGCGCGCTCGCCGCAGCTGTCCTCACGTGGTTTCTCATCGCCCTCACCTTCATCGACCTGGACCATCAGCTGCTCCCCGACAACCTCACACTGCCGCTGTTGTGGCTCGGGCTGTGCGCGAGCCTGTGGCTGCCGCTGTCGGCGGCAGCTCCGGTGCCGGTGGACGTGCGTTCGAGTCTCATCGGTGCGGTAGCCGGTTACGTGAGCCTGTGGAGCGTCTATCATCTGTTCCGGCTCTTCACCGGAAAGGACGGCATGGGCTACGGTGACTTCAAGCTTTTCGCAGCGCTCGGCGCGTGGTTTGGCTGGCAGATGCTGCTGCCGATCATTCTCTTCGCCTCCGCCGCCGGCGCGGTCATCGGCATCGCGATGCTCGCGATGAGGAAACGGCAGCGCGCGACCCCGATCGCTTTCGGTCCGTTCCTCGCCGCGGCAGGCTGGCTGATGCTGCTGTTCGGTCAGCAGCTCGTCGCGGATTACCTCCCGCCGTGAGCGCGCGCGTATTTCGGGTTGGTCTCACCGGCGGTATCGCCAGCGGCAAGTCAACCGCGGCGAAGTTCTTCGGCGCCCTCGGGGTGCCGATCCTCGACAGCGACCAGGTTGCCCGCGAGGTCGTCGAGCCCGGACAGCCGCCGCTCGAGCGCCTGGTCGAGCGGTTCGGCACTTCGATTCTCACCCCCGACGGGCACCTGGATCGCCCGGCGTTGCGCGACATCGTGTTCTCCGACCCCAAGGCCCGGGCGGACCTGGAAGCACTCACGCACCCGGCCATTGGCGCGGCACTGGAAGCGCGCTCGGCGACCGCCGGGGGTCCGTATCAGGTCCTGGTGATTCCGCTGCTGGTGGAAAAGCACCTCGGCTCGCAGGTGGACCGCGTACTGGTGGTGGACTGCGATGAAGCGCTGCAGATCCGCCGGCTGCGCGCGCGCGACGGCTCGACACCCGCGCAGGCACAGGCGATTCTCGACGCGCAGGTCTCGCGCAGCACGCGCCTCAAGGCCGCCGACGATGTCATCACCAACGAGGCCGATATGAGCGCGGTGAATCAGCAGGTGGCGGTGTTGCACGCCCGGTATCTTGAACTCGCCGGCCGCGACCGGGCCTAGTGCGCCGTTTACGGGCGGCGCGTGCCTCAAGCACAATACGCTCATGATGGAACCGCTCGCCGAATCCGGGGCTGCCGCGGCGCCCGCGGCCGATCCGCAGGTGCTGATCTTCGAGCAGCCGCTGAACGAGCGGATGCGCACGTTCCTGCGCCTGGATTTTCTCTACAACCAGGCGCTTTACCACAACGAGATGGCCAGCCCCTGGGGCAGCCGCGCGGCCATGTCGAGCCTGATCGACATTCTCGCCCTCGGCACCCGCGGGGACGTGCGCTCGGATGTGCTGAAGGAGCTCGAGGGGCAGCTGGCGACCCTCAATGAGTTCCAGACGAATCCGGGCGTCGACACGCAGCGCCTCAAGACGCTCATGACGAACCTGCTGCGCCTGCGCACCGATCTGATGAGCGCGGGCTCGGCATTCCTGCAGCCGCTGCGTGATTCAGAGTTCGTCAGCGCCATCAAACACCGCAGCGCGATCCCGGGGGGTACCTGCGAGTTCGACCTGCCGGACTACTACTTCTGGCTCACGCAGCCGGATGAGGCGCGCATGCGCACCTTCAATCAGTGGCTGGGACTCTTGCGTCCCCTGTGCGATGCGATTGCGGAACTCCTGTGGCTGACACGCGAGAATGGCCGCAGCCGGCAGGAGGTCGCCAGGGGCGGGGCCTTCGCCATCACTTTCGAACGCGACAATCCGCTGCAATTGCTGCGCATCGCGCTGCCGACGTCCGCCGGACTGTATCCGGAGATCAGCGGCAGCCATCATCGCTGCAGCGTGCGCTTCCTCACCTGGAACGGGCTCGCGACCCGGCCGACCCAAACAGCGGCCGACGTCCCGTTCACCTTGAGCTGCTGCGCTTAGAATTGCGGCCCGTTGCGACCCGATGAGCCCCGCTCGCGTTAAGTGTCCGACGTGCCGGCGTGAACTGGACTGGCAGACCGCGCCGTTTCGCCCGTTCTGCAGCGAGCGCTGCCGCCTGGTCGACCTGGGCGCGTGGCTGACGGAGCAGCGCGCCATTGCCGATGACTCGGCGGCGGCGCCGGAGCACGACGCGGCCGAGGAACAAGCTCCGAAAGGCTCCGCGTAACAGATGCGATTCCGGCTCAAGGCATCCGGTCTTCACCTGTTAGCCAGTACCACCCTGCTGACGCTGGTGCTGGGCGGGTTGTATGCGGGCTGGTATCGCTATCCGGGCTGGTATCTCACCGGCGCGGCGCACATCGTGGTGCTGGTGGCTGCCGTGGATCTGGCGCTGGGGCCGACACTCACTCTGATTGTCGCCCACCCGCACAAGCCCCGGAGGGTGCTGGCGCGCGACATTGCGGTAATCGCCACGGTGCAGGCTATCGCGCTGGTGTATGGCGCGTTCACCCTGTGGTACGCGCGCCCGCTCTACTACGCCTTCTCCGTGGACCGGCTCGAGTTGGTACAGGCGTCTGACCTGCACACGGACAAGAGCGGCGGGGCGAGGGAAGGGCACGGTGAGTTCGCGCCGCACTGGTACAGCCGGCCGCGGTGGATCTGGGCACCTCTGCCGGAGGACCCGGACGAGGCCAGAAAGATCGTCGAATCTGCGGTTTTCGGCCAAGAGGACGTCGTGCAGATGCCGCGATATTTCAGAGCGTGGGACCGCGGGCTTCCGGAGCTTCGCAAGCAGTTGCGCGCCCTTGATGAGTGGCAATACTTCTCGCGGACTGAGAAGCAAACCCTGCGCACGCGCCTGACAAAGTTAGGAATAGCCGTCGATCGACGCAACACCCTGATCCTGTGGGGCGGAACCCGGCGCGTGCTGGTAGCCTTTGATTCCGCCACGCTGCACATGCGCGCCGTGCTGCGGCCCGACTAGCCGCCCGACTGACTCATGCCGCCAGCCGCCCGCTACCGCCTGTACGCCCTCGGCACGCTCTACTGTGCACCCTATGTGGCGATGCTGGTGTGGGGCTGGCAGGCGTATAAGGCGCGCAGCCTGTTGACGCTGCTGCTGACGGTTGCGCTGGGTTTGCTGCTGCTCGGGATGTTGACGCGTACCTGGCGCCGGTTCTTCCTCGTCTATGCCCCTTTCCTGCTGGTGAGCGTGGCTTACGTTGCGTACAGCCTGAGTTTCGGCATCGTCCCCGGACACACGCTGGCGATCGTGATGGTGAGCGCCTCGTGGGAAGAAATACTGGGGCTGTGGACGGTATGGCAGGGGAAGTGGTTGCTGCTGCCGTGCCTCGCGTTCCTCGGCGTGTACCTGTGGCTGGCGTGGGGCCTGGCTGACTGGCCTATTTTTTCCGGCAAGGCGCGCATCGTAACCCGGGTGCTGCTGGGGCTGGCGCTGCCGGTCACGGCGTTTGCGGCACAGAACGCCCGCCAGCTGGTCGACGGACTTGCGCTGAATCCCGTCGCCGGCACGGTGATGTTCTGCGCAGGTGAGATACCGCGCGCACGCGCCGAGATCCACGGGGCCGGCATCGTCAAGGTTGCTTACCACGCGCAGCGCCCAGAAGGCGGCGAGGAGGTGCACGTCCTCGTGATCGGCGAATCGGCGCGCCGCGGCTCATGGTCCGCCTACGGCTACCAACGCGTGACGACACCGTATCTGGATCACCTGCGCGGGGCGGTCTTTCTGCAGCGGGCAATGGCGGATGCGAACCTCACGAGTTTTGCGGTCCCGACTATCCTCACCGGCATGACACCCGAGCAGGTCACGTCCGAGAGGCCACACGGGACCTTGCTCGACCTGGCCAAGGAAGCCGGCTACTCGACCGCGTGGCTCGTCAATCAGGACCTCGATGTCTCCACCTGGCTGGGCATCACCGCGGACCGCTTCGAGTACCCGCCAGACCCGGAAGCGAGCTTCTTTGGCCGCCACGCTCCTGATGAAGTCCTGCTACCAGCGTACCGGCGCGAACTCGCGCGCGCGGGCGTCCCGCGCTTCATCGGCATGCACATCATGGAGTCGCATTGGGAGTACTACCGGCGTTACCCGCCGAGCTTCCAGCGCTTCGGCACCGCCAACAGGCTCAATACCATGTCGATCCTGCGCAAAGGCGGCACCACCGCGCCCGACCTGACCGACGCTTACGACAACAGTGTCCTGTACACCGACTGGTTCCTGGAGCAGGTGATCGAGCAGGCCCGCCGGCTGCAGGTTCCGGCGACCGTCACTTTCGTTCCGGATCATGGGGAATCCCTGCCGGCACTCGATGGCGGAGCGGCGGGGCATGGTCAGGGGTTCTACAACGCGGCGCAGTTCGAGATCCCGGCCTTCGTCTGGACAAGTGATGCCTACCGCGCCGCCCATCCGCAGCAGGTCGCGGCTCTGGAGGCGAACGCTGCCAGGGAGATCCGCAGCCACGATTTCTTTTATACCGTGGCGGATCTGATGGGAATCACCTGGCCGGGAGCGCGGCCGGAGCGCTCCTTCGCGTCCCAGCAGTTCATCCCTGACACGACTGGCAAGCACCTGGTCGGGGGCGTTCTGATGGCGCGCCCGTAGCGCGCCGCGGCAGGGTGCGGCTAGGACGCCGGTGCCGGCGCGCTCACCTTAAGCCACGTCGCCAGAAACGCCCACTGGTCGGCGTAGTCATCCACCTGCATCCACACGGGCTTGCCGGCACCGTGGCCGGCACGGGTCTCGACGCGGATGAGGATGGGATTCGCACAGACCTGTGCGGCCTGCAGCGCCGCGGCGAATTTGTAGCTGTGCCAGGGTACGACGCGATCGTCGTGATCCGCCGTGGTCACGAGCGTCGGCGGATAGCACACCCCCTTCCTGACGTTCTGCACCGGCGAGTAAGCGTACAGCGCCTTGAACTGCTCCGGGTCTTCCGACAGCCCGTAGTCGGATGACCACTGCCGCGCGTTGGCGTTGGCGGTCTGGTAGCGCAGCATGTCGAGTACGCCCACCGCGGGCAGCGCCGCGCCGAAAAGCTCCGGGCGCTGCGTGAGCACCGCGCCGACCAGCAGCCCGCCGTTGCTGCGGCCGTGAATACCGAGCTTCGCGGGCCGCGTGTAGTGCTCCCTGATCAGATACTCCGCCGCGGCGATGAAGTCATCGAACACGTGTTGCTTTTGCGTGAGCGTCCCGGCCTTGTGCCAGGCTTCGCCGTATTCACCCCCGCCGCGCAGGTTGGCCTCCGCGTACGCACCACCCATCTCGAGCCATGCCTGCACCGCCGGCCGATATCCGGGCGTGAGCGAGATGTCGAAGCCGCCGTAGCCGTAGAGCAGCAAGGGCTGGTTGCCGTCCTTTGGCGCGCCGCGCCGCTGCGTGATGTACATCGGCACGCGCGTACCGTCCTTGCTGGTGAAAAACACCTGCTCGGTGATGAATTGCGGGCTCAGGGCGGGCATGCGTGGTTCACGCCACAGGGTCGGCTGGTTGGCGGCCACATCGAAGCGGTAGATCTTGCGCGGCGTGAGGAAGTCGGTGTAGGAGAAGAAGGTCTCGGCCTGGGTTCCCGTGCCGTAGAAACCCTCGATCCCGCCTAAGGCCGGCAGCGCCACCCTGCCCACGGTACGCCCGTCGCGCTCGTACACGCGTGCCACGGCATGCGCGTCTTCGACGTACCTGGCGATGACCCGCCCGCCGACGTAGGTGGCCTCCTGGAGTGCCGTGCTGCCTTGCGGCACCACGGTGCGCGACGGCAGGCCCGGCTCGCGCACATCCACGGCGATTACCTGGCCGAGCGGCGCGTCCCGCGTGGTCTGAAAGAAAAGCTCATCGCCGTGCGCACCGATGAAGCTGTAGAGCGCATCCCAGGCTGAAAACAGCGGCCGCGCTTTCGCGTCCGGGCGTCGCAGGTCCAGGAGCTCGACGCCGTTGTGCTCGTAACCTTCGACCTGGGTGATGACGAGGTAGTGTCCGTCGTCAGTCACGCGGCCGGTCGGGATGCGCGTCGTGCGGTCGTGCATCGCGTAGACCAGCACATCCTGGTCCTGCGCGCTGCCCAGGCGGTGAAAATAAATCGCCGGCCGCGCCGCGTCGTCGCCCTTGCCATTGGGCAGCGCCGGGTAGCGGCTGTAATAGACCCCCGATCCGTCACGCGCCCAGGACACACCCCAGAACTTGGTGAAGCCCAGCACGTCGGGCAGATCCGTGGCATCGTCGACGCGCCGGAACCGCCACACCTGCCAGTCGCTGCCGCCGTCCGACAGCGCGTAGGCGACCACCTTGCCCTGCTCGTCGGGGGTAAACTCCGACAGCGACACCGTCGCATCCCCGCGTACTGCGTTCGGGTCAAAGAGCACGCGGCCGGCGGAATCGAGGTGCTCCGCGACCTGCAGTACACCCTGGTTCTGCTGGCCATCGTTGTGCAGATAGAAGTAGCGGCCGCCGCGGGTCACCGGCAGGTCGTAGCGTTCGTAGTTCCACAGCTGCGTGAGGCGCGCCTTCAGCCACGCACGCTGCGGCAGCGCCGCGAGTCGCGGCTGCGCCAGCGCGTTCTGCGCCGTCACCCAGCCGTGTACCGCGGGGGAGTCCAGATCCTCTAACCACCGGTAAGGATCCTCAACGCGGGTGCCGAAATAGTTATCCGAAACGCCGACACGCGCCGTCAGCGGATAAACGGGAGCCGTTGCCACCGCCGGCATCCCGACCGCAGATTCGGTGACCGTGCGCATGGGCTTGCCGCCCGGGCCGCTGCCGGTCGCGGGCGTACGGTTACCCAGCACCGCGCCCGCGCACGCCGCGAGCAGCGCCGCGCACGCCGCGAGCGCGAGCTGCCCCGGGAACCCGGCGCGCGGGGCTTTCTTCACGGAAACTTGATCTTACCGCCGCCGCCCGCGCTGCCAGGACCCGGACCCACGCCGGCGCCGACATCAGGAACGACGATGCGGGAGGCGGCCTCGCGGCGCATCTCGCGCGCTTCATCAATGGCCTGGGCGAGCGCCACCCGCACGCCGTCGGGGAATTTCTGCACCGCCTCGGCGAGTGTCTGTGCCTCGATCTCGAACCCGAGCGGCAACACCCCCGCGGGTGTCAGGAGCTGCGTCTGCCCGGAATACAGCACCGCGCGGCTCAGGTCCGGTGAGCCGTCGGCCGTGACCGGCGTCAGGCGGCGGATGCTGCCGGCGCGCCGGTCGGTGAACACGTCCTCGCGATACAGACTATTCGGGTCGAGCTCGACTTCCGGGAGATCGTTCTGCGCTGCCATGAGAGAAACTACCTCGTCTTGATCGATCAGGATTGTACACGCGGGCCGCGCCCGCGCCGTTCTAGAGCGGCGCCGGCAGATCCTCGAGCTCCGCGACAAAGGGCCGGTCAGCTTCGAGAATGTCTTCGGCGGCAAGCTGCGCCGGCACCACCCACTTCAACTGCTGCGCCTCCAGCGATGCGGGCGTGCCGGTGAATTGCTCGACGATCCACAGCGACAGTTCCACGTCGTGATCATCATAAGCATGCGTCAGGCGCATGAAGGGTCTGGCGGCCGTGACGTCGACACCGAGTTCCTCGCGCAGCTCACGCGCGAGCGCCGCGGATTCGGTTTCGTTCCGTCCCACCTTGCCGCCCGGGAACTCCCAGCGGCCGGCCATGTGCCTGCCAGCCGGACGCTGCGCGATGAGCACGCGCCCCGCTTGGTCGTAGAGCGCGGCGGCCACCACCAGTTCGAAGGGCCGGTTACCCAGGTTATTCCACGCTGCTGAGCGTGCCGTGGCAGTGTTTGTATTTCTTGCCCGAGCCGCAGGGGCACGGCTCGTTGCGTCCGACCTTGCGTTCGGCGCGCACGAAGGTGCCGATGGCATCCGGCGCCGGTGGCAGCGGTGCCGCGCGGGCGGCAGGTGCGCCCGGGGCGCCGGCCTCTTCCGCCCCGGCAGCCGTGAGCAACGAGCCGGCCTCGGCGTGCTGTGCCTGCAGCGCGCGCATCAGGCGTGCGCGTCGCTCCTCCTCTTCGCGATCGATCTCCTCCTGGGTGCGCACCTGCACGTGCGCCATGATCGAGGAGGTTTCAAACTTGATGCGCTCGAGCATGGCGGCGAAGAGTTCAAACGCCTCGCGCTTGAACTCGAAGCGGTAGTCCTTCTGCGCGTAGCCGCGCAGGTGGATGCCCTGGCGCAGGTAGTCCATCCCGGCCAGATGCTCACGCCAGTGCTGGTCGAGCTTCTGCAACATCGCCTGCTTTTCGATGTGGCGCATGACGGGCGCGCCGAAGCGGGCCTCTTTCGCCGCGTAGGCTTCATCCACGGCGCGCACCACGCGCTCGCGCAGCGCCTGCTCCTCGAGCTCCGGTTCCCGGGCAATCCAGGCCTTGGGATCGATGCGCGTGTCGAAATCCCGCTGCACGGCCTGCGCGAGTCCCTCGAGGTCCCAATCAGCCGCCACCGCCTGCTTCGGCAGGAACTGATCGAGGAGCGTGCCGACCGAGTCTTCGGTGATGCCGCGGATAGCGCTGGAGAGATCCGCGGTCCCCATGATCTCGGTGCGCTGACTGTAGACAACCTTGCGCTGATCGTTCTGCACGTCATCGAACATCAGGAGGTTCTTGCGGATATCGAAGTTGTGTGACTCAACCTTGCGTTGCGCTTTCTCGATCTGGCGCGTGAGCATGCCGCTCTCGATCACCTCGCCTTCGCGCATGCCGGCCATCTTCAGCAGCCGCTGGGTGCGCACCGGATCGCCGAAGATGCGCATCAGGTTGTCTTCCATCGACAGATAAAAGCGGCTCGAGCCCGGGTCGCCCTGGCGGCCGGAGCGGCCGCGCAGCTGATTGTCGATGCGCCGCGATTCGTGGCGCTCGGTGCCGATGATGTGCAGGCCGCCCGCCTCGAGCACCTTGTTGTGGCGCGCCTGCCAGGCGCTGCGCAGCCCCTCGGCAGTGGCGGCGTCGATCTCGCCGGCGCCGGCAAGTTCAACCTCGAGGTTGCCGCCGAGCACAATGTCGGTACCGCGGCCGGCCATGTTGGTGGCAATGGTGACCGCCGCCGGCCGGCCGGCCTGCGCGACGATATGCGCCTCGCGCTCGTGCTGCTTGGCGTTGAGCACCTCGTGCACCACGGCCTGCTTTTGCAGCAGGCCCGAGAGGTATTCGGAGGTTTCGATCGAAGTTGTGCCCACCAGCACCGGCTGCTCGCGCGTCACGCAATCGCGAATGTCCTCGATGATCGCCTTGAACTTGTCGCTCTGGGTCAGGTACACGAAGTCGGCGTTGTCCTTGCGGATCATGGGGCGGTGGGTGGGAATCACCACCACCTCGAGCCCGTAGATCTGCATGAATTCCGGCGCCTCGGTGTCCGCCGTGCCGGTCATGCCGGAGAGCTTCTTGTAGAGGCGGAAGTAATTCTGGAAGGTGATCGAGGCGACCGTCTGGTTCTCCTCGCGCACCCGCACACCCTCCTTCGCCTCCACCGCCTGGTGCAGGCCGTCGGACCAGCGCCGTCCCTGCATGGTGCGGCCGGTGAATTCATCGACAATGATGACCTCGCCGCCGCGCACGATGTATTCCACGTCGCGCTTGTAGAGCGCGTGGGCACGCAGCGCCGCGTTGAGATGGTGCATCAGGCGGATATTCGCCGGATCGTAGAGGCTCTCGCCTTCCTTGAGCGCGCCCGCCTGCAGCATGAGCTGCTCGACGTGCTCGTGGCCGGCCTCCGTGATGTGCACCTGCTTGGTCTTCTCCTCGACGGAGAAATCCCCGGGCCCGTCTTCCTGCAGCTGGCGCTGCAGGCGCGGCACGAGTTCGTTGATGCGCAGGTACAGCTCGGTACTCTCTTCGGCGGGGCCGGAAATGATGAGTGGCGTGCGTGCCTCATCGATGAGGATCGAATCCACCTCGTCGACGATTGCGAAGCTCAAGGTGCGCTGCACCCGGTCATCGAGGTGGAAGGCGAGATTGTCGCGCAGGTAATCGAAGCCGAATTCGTTGTTGGTGCCGTAGGTGATGTCGCAGGCGTAGGCGGCACGCTTTTCCGGCTGGCTCTGCGCGTTCTTGATGACCCCTACCGTCAGGCCGAGGAAGCGATGGATCGGCCCCATCCAGTCCGCGTCGCGCTGCGCCAAGTACTCGTTCACCGTGACGATGTGCACGCCCTCGCCGGAGAGGGCGTTCAGGTACGCCGGCAGCGTCGACACCAGCGTCTTGCCCTCGCCGGTGCGCATTTCCGCGATCATGCCCTGGTGCAGGGTTATGCCGCCGATGAGCTGCACGTCGAAGTGGCGCATCTTCAGCGTGCGCCGCGCGGCCTCGCGCACCACCGCGAACGCCTCCGGCAACAGCTCATCCAGGGTCGCACCGTCTTTCAGGCGCTGCCGGAACTCATCCGTCTTGGCGCGCAGGGCCTCGTCGGTGAGTTCCTTGAGCTGTGGTTCGAGGCGGTTGGCCTCCCGCACGGAGCGGCCGTAGCCGCGCACGATGCGTTCGTTGCGGCTGCCAAAAACGCGGGTGAGGAGTTGGCGCAAGCGGTACTCTACGGGTAAAAAAGTCAGTCCTGACAAGCACTTAGGTTGCCCCTCGGGTCAGGAAGCGGCGTATTGTACGCAATAGACGCCGGCTACGCCCAATTGGTTCTGGGCGGTGCGATTTCAAGGCGGAAGGGTCTTAAAGAATCAGCGTCCGATGTAGGACAGCGGATTGACCTGGCGGCCGTTGTGCAGGACTTCGAAATGAACGTGCGGACCGGTCGAGCGCCCGGTGGAGCCCATGAGCGCGACCGGCTCGCCGCGCTGCACGGTCGCGCCGACGCTCACCAGCGTCCTTTCGTTATGGGCGTAACGGGTCACGTAGCCGTCGCCGTGATTGATCTCGATGAGCTTGCCAAAACCGGAGCGCTCGCCCGCCCAGGTGACTACGCCTGCCGCCACGGCGACGATCCTGGAGCCGGCGGCGCCCGCGAAATCCACGCCCTTGTGGAACGCCTCGCGGCCATCGAACGGATCCGAGCGCTCACCGAAGTAGGAGGAGATAAAGCCGCTCGTAACCGGGCGCCCTTCAGGATGAATCTGCTCTTTGAGCTCGCGCGCGAGAATCACGTTTTCGAGCGCCGAGAGCTGCGACTCGCGCAAGTCCACGCGCTGCTCGAGCTGCCTGAGCATGACGGTGAGGTCCGGAATCTGCGCGCTGACGCCTTCGCCGTCGCCCTCCGGCCCGCCGCTCGGCGGATCACGGTCGAAATTGAACTCGCGGCTGTCGATGTCCGCCATTTCAGTGAGGCGCTTGCCGAGCGCATCGAGCCGGATGACGTGCGCGTTGACCTCCCCTAGGCGCATGGCCATGGCGTCGACGCGCAGCTGCAACTGCTGCTTCAGGTCCGCGATCTGCACCTTCTGATCGGCCAGCAGAGTGCCGAAGCGCGCCGTGTCACCCAGGGCGACCCGCGCGTGGCTGCCCAGGCCCCACTGCATCCCGAGCGCAAAGGCCGCACCCAGTACGCTGAGCGTGAAACCCGCGATGATACTTAACGTAAGCGGGCGCCCCAGATTCAGCTGGCGCGCCTTACCCTCACGTCTGGACAGGAAAATGACGTTCATGCCGTGCGGTCTGACTCTCTTAAACCCGAAGCGGGCACGAGACGCTTAGCGTCTGGCCCCGAGTGTGGAACACCCTGTTTTGCTTGAATAAACCTGTACCATGCTGGCGACCCCGCTGTCATAGCTCCTCGCTTTAGACCGGTGGCTTTGCGTCCCCGCCTTTCAGCGGGTTTGCCCGAAAATGCAGCCAGGTCAATATGCACAAGAAAATGTCGCGAAACAAGCGAGGGAAACCCCTAATGAGGAGCGGGGCACGTCGTGAGGCGCCCGCGACTCATTCTGTAAAAGAGCTGCTGGCGCGCGTGGTGCCTGGTTTGACGCGCGTCACAGAAGCTGTGAGCCGCGAGAACTACTGGAGCAGCTGGCTGTCGCAGCAGCTGCCGGCCGAAATCCACGCGCGAATCTCGGGGTTGAGCGAACAGCGCGGCACACTCGTGGTTTTCGCGGAAAGCTCCGCCTGGTGCGCACGGCTGCGCTACGCGCTCCTGGAGCTGGAACCGGACATCCGCGCCGCGGCACCTGCCGTCAAGAACATCCAGGTGCGGGTGCTGCCCCGCGGCTGATCAGCCCCCCGGGGGGTGCAGCGCCGGTGCCTCGGTGTAGGAAATCGGCGCATCCGCGTGCCGCTCGAATACGACTTCCTCCCAGGCGGACTTGTCGCTCAGGAGCGTGCGCAGCAGCTTGTTGTTCAGGGCGTGGCCGGACTTGTGGCCGCTGAACTCGCCGATCAGGCTGTGGCCGAGCAGGTACAGATCGCCGATGGCGTCGAGGATCTTGTGCTTGACGAACTCGTCCTCGTAACGCAGTCCGTCCTCGTTGAGGACGCGAAACTCATCCAGCACGATGGCGTTGTCGAGACTGCCGCCGAGGGCGAGGTTGCGGGCGCGCAGCGTTTCAAGATCGCGCATGAAGCCGAAGGTGCGCGCGCGGCTCACCTCCTTGAGGAAGGAGGTGGTGGAAAAATCCATCGAGGCGCGCTGCGAACGGCGCTTGAAGATCGGGTGGTTGAACTCGATCTCGAAGTTGACCTTGAAGCCGTCGAAGGGATCAAACTGCGCCCACTTGTCCCCGTCCTCGACGCGCAGCCGCTTCTTCACGCGAATGAAGCGCTTCGGTGCCGCCTGTTCCTCGATGCCCGCCGACTGCAGCAGGAACACGAACGGACCCGCGCTGCCGTCCATGATCGGCACCTCGGCCGCCGACAACTCGACGATGGCGTTGTCGATGCCGAGACCCGCGAACGCCGACAACAGATGCTCGACGGTCGAGACGCGCGACTCGCCCTTGCCCAAGGTGGTTCCGAGCATGGTGTCGCCGACGTTCTCGGCGTGCGCCCGGATGTCCACCGGATTCGCCATGTCAGTACGGCGGAACACAATGCCCTCATCGGGACCCGCAGGCCGCAGCGTCATGAGTACTTTCTTGCCGGTATGCAGGCCGACGCCGGTGGCGCGAATCGAGTTCTTGAGGGTGCGTTGGCCGACCATAGTGCTTGATTCTTGACCCAGTGCGGAAGGCGACGCGTTGCGCGGATGACAGCGCGCCTTGTCCGCAAACCAAGGCGCGCTACCGTATCACATCAATCAGCCTGACGCCGCAGGAACGCCGGGATATCCAGCACATCCTCGACATCCGCGTCCGGCCGCAGACCATCGCCAACCGCGCGGTGACGCTGCACCGTGGGCTTGTCGAGGGCGGCATAGTCGCTGCTCGACAGCGGCGCACCGCGGCGCACCACGCGCATCGGCGGCTCGCGCAGGTCGCGGGATTCACGCGCCGGCAGGCTGTGCGTACGAGTCGCCGCCGCGGCCGGCCGTCCGAGCCCGGTCGCCACCACGGTCACGCGCACCTGGTTCGTGAGCTCCGGATCGATCACCGTGCCGACCACGACGGTGGCGTCCTCGGAGGCGAACTGCTTGACGATCTGCCCGACCTCCTGGAATTCCCCGATCGACAGATCCATGCCTGCGGTGACGTTGACGAGGATGCCGTGGGCGCCGGCCAGGTTGATGTCTTCGAGCAGCGGGGATGAAACCGCGGCTTCCGCCGCCGCGCGTGCCCGGCCTTCGCCGCTGGCCGCGCCCGATCCCATCATCGCCATGCCGGTCTCCGCCATCACCGTGCGTACGTCCGCGAAATCTACATTGATGAGGCCCGGGCGGGTGATGAGCTCGGCGATGCCCTGCACCGCGCCCTGCAGCACCTGGTTGGCCGCCTTGAACGCATCGAGGAGCGTGGTCTGCGGCCCCAACACCGTCAACAGCTTCTGGTTAGGAATTGTAATGAGCGAGTCGCAGTACTTGGTCAGCTCCGCCAGTCCGTGGTCGGCCACGTAGCAGCGCTTGTTGCCCTCCATTTCAAAGGGGCGGGTCACGACGGCGACGGTGAGGATGCCGAGCTCCTTCGCCACCTGCGCAACCACCGGAGCGGCTCCAGTGCCGGTGCCGCCACCCATGCCCGCCGTGATGAACAACATGTCGCAACCCTCGACGAGTTCGACGATGCGGTCACGGTCTTCCATCGCCGCCTGCCGGCCGACTTCCGGATCAGCTCCGGCGCCCAGGCCCTTGGTGATATTGCAGCCGATCTGCAGCGCCGTCTTCACCTTGGCGTGCTTCAGCGCCTGCGAGTCGGTGTTGACACACATGAACTCCACGCCGTCGATGCCGGCCAGCACCATGTGCGCCACGGCGTTGCCGCCGCCGCCGCCGACTCCGATCACCTTGATGACAGCGCTTTGGCTGTATGCGTCCATCAGTTCAAACATGGCTCTCGCTCCTTACACAAAAAAACAAGTGGTTGGTTGAATCGGTTCTCATCGCACTGTCAGCTTCAAAAGTTGCCCTGGAACCAGGAACGCATACGGTCGAGCGCCGATTTTGCGTTCCCTCCCAGCAAGCGCCCGCGACGCGCGGGCAAGGCGTTGTCACGCGCGTAGAGCAACAGGCCCACGCCGGTGGAATAAATCGGATTGCGCACCACGTCGGAGAGGCCCTGCACGGCCTGCGGCACCCCTAAGCGCACCGGCACGTGGAAGACCTCCTCGGCCAGCTCGATCGCGCCTTCCATCTTGGCGCTGCCGCCGGTGAGCACGATGCCGGCGGCGATGACTTCCTCGAAGCCGCTGCGCCGCAACTCCTCGCGCACCAGTCCGAACAGCTCCTCGTAGCGCGGCTCGACGATCTCGGCGAGCGTCTGGCGCGCCAGGCGCCGCGCCGGCCGCTCGCCCACGCTCGGCACCTCGATGCTCTCGTCGGGGTTGGCGAGCTGCGACAGCGCGCAGGCGTAGCGGATCTTGATGTCCTCGGCGTACTGGGTAGGCGTGCGCATGGACACGGCGATGTCGTTGGTGACCTGGTCGCCGGCGATGGGGATGACGGCGGTGTGGCGGATGGCGCCGTTGGCAAACACCGCCAGATCCGTGGTGCCGCCGCCGATGTCCACCAGGCACACGCCCAGCTCCTTCTCATCTTCGGTGAGCACCGCGAAGCTGGAGGCGAGCTGCTCGAGCACCACGTCGTCGACTTCCAGTCCGCAGCGCTGGATGCACTTCTCGATGTTCTGCGCGGCGCTGTCGGCGCCGGTGACGATGTGTACCTTGGCCTCGAGGCGCACGCCGGACATGCCGATCGGGTCGCGGATGCCCTCCTGGCCGTCGACGATGAATTCCTGCGGCAGCACGTGGAGTATTTTCTGGTCGGCGGGAATCGCCACCGCCTTGGCGGCGTCGATCACGTGATCGACGTCCCCCTGGGAGACCTCCTTGTCGCGCACTCCCACCACGCCGTGCGAGTTGAGGCTGCGCACGTGGCTGCCGGCGATGCCGGCGAACACCGAGTGGATCTCGCAGCCCGCCATGAGCTCCGCTTCCTCCACCGCGCGCTGGATGGACTGCACCGTGGACTCGATGTTGACCACGACGCCCTTCTTCAGTCCCCGCGAGGGCTGCGAGCCCAGACCCAGGAGCTCGATCGAGCCGTCGGCGCCGACTTCGCCGACCAGCGCCACCACCTTGGAGGTGCCGATATCGAGGCCGACGATGAGGTTTCGCTCCGCGCGCTTAAGCATTGTGTGTCCCACTCGCGGACGGGTGGCCGGCGTTGCCGCGCCAGCCGATGGCAAAACCGTTGGTGTAACGCATGTCCACGTAGGCGATGTCCTCGCCGCGCTGCGTGACGAGCTTCAGCGCGGCCGTCATGAATTTCTCGAAGCGCTCGTCGACCTGGCGCCTGCCCAAGCGCACGGTGACGCCGTTGGCGAGATCGAATTCCCAGGCGCCGCGCGCATCCAGGCGCAGCGCGGTGCAGCGCAGCCCCGCCTGCAGCAGCCGGCCCTGGGCGCTGAGGTAGCGCTGCGCCACCTGCGACTCCTTGCCATTGGGTCCGGAGAGCTGCGCCAGTTCGGGCGGCATGTGGCGCTCGTCGGTGTCGAAGAGTTCCCCGCGGGTGTTGAGCAGCCCGCGCTCGCCCCAGCGCGCCGCGGCACTCTGCTCGATCACGAGCACGTCGAGTCCCCGCGGCCAGGCGCGCTGCACGCTGACCGCATCCACCCACGGCAGGGTGTGGATCGCGCGTCGCACGGCCGCGAGGTCCACCGACAAGAGGCCCGCGCCGTGCACCTGGCTGCGCACCACGCGCTCGACGTCCACCGGCGTCACGCGCTGGAAGCGCCCCTCCACGGCGACGGTTTCGATGGGCTGATTGAATGCCCACATGACGAGCAGCCCGGCGATGCCCGCCACCGCGAGCGCGCCGGCGCCGACGCCGAGGGCGCGCCAGTTGATGGCCGGCAGCCGCAACCTGCGCTCGGACTGCTTGCGGCGATTCTTTCTGGTACGGGCAAACATCGTTGGCTTCAGCCCTTCACTGTCGAGCCCGGCGCGAGCCGCCGGACAAAGCTGGTCTCAAGTACCCGCCACACGAGTTCGTCGAAATCGACGCCGATGGCGCGGGCGGCCATCGGCACGAGGCTGTGGCTCGTCATGCCGGGAATGGTGTTGATTTCCAAAAGCTGCGGCCGGCCGGCGCCATCCATCATGAAGTCCGCGCGTCCCCAGCCGGATGCGCCGCATGCCTCGAAGGCGGCGAGCGCGAGCTGTGCGAGATGCTCCTCGACGCTGGCCACGAGACCCGAGGGACAGAAGTAGCGCGTGTCGTCGCGGAAGTACTTCGCCTCGTAGTCGTAGAAAGTCTTGGGCGTCTCGATGCGGATCGAGGGCAGGGCGCGATCGTTCAGGATCGCCACCGTGTATTCCTTGCCGGTAACCCAGGGCTCCGCAAACACCAGCGTCTCGAACTGCGCCGCCGCCGCGTAGGCGGCGGGCAGGTCCGCCGCGCGCTCGACTTTGGTCATGCCGACGCTCGATCCCTGGCTCGCGGGCTTCACGATCAGCGGCAACTTCAGCCGCTGCATCGCCGGCTCGAAATCCGCCGCGTCGCGCAGCACCACGAAGTCCGGGGTCGGGACGCCCACCGCCAGCGCCAGGCGCTTGGTGCGCAACTTGTCCATGGCGATTGCCGAGCCCATCACGCCGCTGCCGGTGTAGGGAACGCCCAGGTATTCGAGGGCGCCCTGCAGCGTGCCGTCCTCACCGCCCGGGCCGTGCAGCGCGATCCACACGCGCTCGAAGCCCTCGCTGACGAGCGTCGCGAGCGCCGCAGCGCGCGGATCAAAGGCGTGCGCGTCCACGCCGCGGCGCTTGAGCCCCTCGAGCACCGCGTTGCCCGACAGCAGCGAAATCTCCCGCTCGCTCGAGTCCCCGCCGAAGAGCACGGCGACGCGACCGAACTCGCGGGCATCCGTCACGCGGCGCGCCCGTGCCGGTTCGTAGGTCAGGCGCACTTAAGGCTCTCCCACGATGCGTACTTCCGGGTGCAGCGCCACGCCATGCACGCGCTCGACGGTGTCGCGCACGTGTCCGATCAGGCTCTCCAGGTCATGCGCGCTCGCCTGGCCGTGGTTGATGATGAAATTCGCGTGCTTGTGCGACACCGAGGCATCGCCGATGCGAAAGCCCTTGAGTCCCGCCGCCTCGATGAGGCGCGCGGCGTGATCGCCCGGCGGGTTGGTGAACACCGAGCCGCAGCTCCACTCCCCGATCGGCTGCGAGGCCTTGCGCTGCGCCAGCAGCGAGCGCACCTCGTCCGCGTGCGCGCCCGGGCGCTGCTCGAAGGCGAGCTCGGCGCCGATGAACCATTCCTCAGGGGCGGGCGCGACCACCTGTCGATACGCGATCTGGTACTCGGATGCCGCGCGCTGCCGCGTGCGGCCGCCGCGATCGATGGTCTCCACGCTCTGCACGTGCCGCCAGGTCTCCCCGCCGAAGGCGCCGGCGTTCATCGCCAGCGCGCCGCCGAGCGTGCCCGGGATGCCGGCAAAGAATTCCGCCGGACCCAGTCCCCACTTGATGCATTGCCTGGCGATGCGCGCGCAGGCGACTCCGGCCTCGGCGCGCACCGTCGTATGGTTGCGGCGCTCGAGCGCATCGAGCGTGCCGTGAGTACTGATGACGACGCCGGGAAGCCCGCCGTCGCGCACCAGGAGGTTGCTGCCGAGGCCGATCCAGTGGATCGGCGTGCCGGCCGGGAGCGCCCGCAGGAACGCCGCCAGATCGGCAACGTCGCGCGGGTTGAAAAACACCTCGGCGGGTCCGCCCACGTGCCAGGAGGTGTGGCGGCTCAAGGGCTCGGCGCGCCGCACGCGGCTGGAATACTGCGGAGCGAGGGCGACGTTCACGGTGCCCTCCCCGGCGGCAGCAGCGCGGGAAGCTCCTCGGGCAGCGCATGCGCCACGGCGCTGATGTTGCCCGCGCCCATGGCGATGAGGACGTCGCCGTCGCGGATCACATCCTTGAGCGCCGCGGCGAGTTCCTCCACCTTCTCGACAAACAGCGGCTCGAGCTGTCCGCGGCTGCGCACCGCGCGGCAGATGGCGCGGCCGTCGGCGCCCGCGATCGGCACTTCACCTGCGGCATAGACTTCCGTCACCAGCAGCACGTCGGCGCCCGGGAGCGCCTTGCCGAAGTCGTCGATGAGATCGCGGGTGCGCGTGAAGCGGTGCGGCTGGAACGCGAGCAGCACGCGGCGGCCCGGGTAGCCGTGGCGCACCGCTTCGAGCGTCGCGGCGACTTCGGTCGGATGGTGGCCGTAGTCATCGATGATGGTGATCCTGCCCACCGCGGTGATGACGTCGGCGATGTGCTGCAGGCGCCGCTCGATGCCCGGGAAGGAGGCCAGCGCGCGCTGGATGGCCGCATCCTCGATACCAAGCTCGGTGGCCACCGCGATCGCCGCCAGCGCATTGCGCACGTTATGAGTGCCGGGAAGGTTCAAGGTCACCGCGAGCGCGGCGCCGCCGCGGCGCGTGACCTGGAAGTGCGTCTGCAGCCCGGCGTGGCGCAA